>ENA-UOOE01003154-UOOE01003154.1-fermentation-metagenome-genome-assembly--contig:-NODE-3154-length-10765-cov-4.089916_pt1 | contig 10765 bp, 10 predicted proteins | sample MGYA00245776_ERZ724021 | MGnify/ENA primary metagenome ERZ724021 (study PRJEB28704, sample SAMN03018321) | fermentation metagenome | biome: anthropogenic terrestrial biome; feature: soil; material...
ATGAAGTAAGTCTTTGAGGGCATGAGGAATGTCCCCAAATATTATAAATTGGTGAACGAGACTGCGAGATCTCATCATTGAATATTATCTTTTCAACATTATAGTAATATGTTAAAATAGCATATGAAAGTATCAGATCATGAAAATAAGGAGCAATTATGAAATATATCAGTATACTTGGTTCCACCGGTTCAATCGGAACCCAAACCTTGGATATTGTACGTGAACATTCCGATAAAATTTCAGTTTGTGCAATTTCCGGAAATAATAATATTGAGCGTTTAAAAAAGCAAATAATAGAATTTACTCCCGAGCTTTGCTGTGTGATGGATGACAATAACGCTCTGAAATTAAAAAAAATGCTTCCTTCCCATATAAAGACAGAAGTCGTTTCAAGCATGGAAGGCTTGATTTCCGTCGCAGAATATGAAAAGAGCGAAATAATTGTTACTGCCATATCCGGAATGATTGGTCTTAAGCCCACTGTTGCAGCAATAAAAAAGGGAAAAACAATAGCCCTTGCCAATAAGGAAACATTGGTAACAGGTGGTGATTACATAATGAATTTATCAAAAAAACACAATGCACCCATACTTCCCGTTGACAGCGAGCACAGCGCTATCTTCCAATGCCTTATGGCAAATGAAAACAAAGCAGTCAATAAAATATTGTTGACTGCATCAGGAGGCCCTTTTAGAGGAAAAAATGAAGAATTCCTTGAAACCGTTACTGTTGAAGATGCCCTCAAACATCCTAATTGGTCAATGGGCAAAAAAATAACCATAGATTCCGCCACATTAATGAATAAGGGTTTGGAAGTAATTGAAGCCAAATTTTTATTTGATATAGGGCAGGAGCAAATTGAAGTTATTGTTCACCCTCAAAGCATTATACATTCTGGAGTTGAATTTATTGACCATTCAACCATTGCACAGCTTGGGCTTCCTGATATGCGCATCCCCATACAATTTGCGCTGTTTTATCCAAATCGCATGGAAAACAGCTACAAAAGCCTGTCTCTATCTGATATTGGTAATTTAACCTTTGAAAAACCTGATTTATCTACATTCAAATGCTTATCTTTAGCGTTTGAAGCTCTAAGAGCAGGCGGCACCATGCCTGCAGTTTTAAATGCATCAAACGAAGCATGCGTCAAACTATTTTTAGACAAAAAAATAAGTTTCCTCGATATAGGAAACATAAACGAAAAAGTTATGTTAAGCCACACCCCTGCAGAAATCGATTCAATAGAAACAATCCTCCAGGCAGAAGAATTTGCAAAACAAATGGTGATAAAATTGATAAGTAGTGGACGGTGACAAGGGATTCTGGAAACGGACCTTTGAGTGCTAAAACAATCACCCCAAGGTCCATCCCTAAAATACTTAAGCTTCTCGATATTCTAACATATCCTTAATTTGTTTGTTATTCTTGTCATCATCAACATTAACAATTATTACATCCATGCCGATTTTTAGTATTTCTTCCCATCGTATTCTCTTAGGTTTTGTTTTGCCAAGCATTCCCATAAACTTGCTTGCTTCCTCTATATAAAAAGCTGTAATTTTGCCCTTTCGCGTATCTATTTCTACATCGTCAAACCTGCCTATAACTTCGCCGTTTTTTATATTAACAACATCCTTTTCAGCTAAGTCCCAATAATTAGTCAAAACATCACCACCTTACCCCTATATATTATAAAATATGTACAACTATTATCAAATATGACAAACATTGTACAACAAATAATGGTATTAGGGCATACGCACATATTACTTTATCTATATTAGAGAGATTCAAGGCGTGTAATTTCGTTTTGAATTTCTATAATCACCTCAGTGTTTGCAATTATTTTTTTGTCACCGGATTTATATGAGTAAATATAAAACACATTTCCGCCATATTCTTCTTTGAATTGTATATGTGTATTATGCTGAATTTCTTTTTCCTTAAATATTTGCGGTATGCTTGATACTTGTGATACAGGCTTTATTTGTAAACCAATATATTTTCCATTAATTTCAATATAAAAATCAACATTATACAGTCTGTCCCATTTATCCGGAGCTGGTGAAATCTTAACATTTAATATTTCCTGCAACTGTTCATAAATAGTCTTTATCTCTCTAACGTATCCATCGTATGTCCTATCAATTACCAACTCTTTAATATAGTTAATACAATCCTCTTCTGTTATTTCATCTATTTCAGCAATAAGAACTTCCGTAATTTTCACATAAAGTTTTTTTCCTAACTCAATGATGTGTTCTTTTGTACGAACATTTTCAAAATAGTAATCTTGCCATTCTTCGAGTGATTTGGGAGCGCATTTCCTAATTGATTCAGAAGTAGCCCCAACATTTCGTTTAAAGTTTAGTTGAAATCTGTTTGTTGCACTATTTAATACCCATTCCTTTGCCATTTCTTATTGCCTCCATAAATTTATTCTTATATCTATATTCAGACTCAGTATCAACATCCACATAACCTGTTCGCACTAAATGGTTATTTACGAAGGTTTTATTATCAAGATACACATAACACAGAAGAGAATTATCATTAGTATACTTATCTTTGTCATATTTTAGAAATACTCTTCTTTTATTAAATTTATCTTTTAAAAAATCAATAGCTTGTTCTGAAAAACCTTCCTTCTCTTTTACGCCAATCAGCTTAACTTGTAATCCGTTGCTTAATAGTATTTTTGCAGGTGATATAACTTCTTTAACAGAGAATGTTTCTTCTCCTCTATCTTGAATTTTGTCAATTTTTGAACCAAATTGAAGTTTCTTTACATCAATTTTTTTATCCATCTTATGCGGATCTTTAAATATATAAGGTAAAGTCTCAAATGATGGTAATCTCTCTGTTTTATCTTCTTTAAATATTACGGAAGCATCCTCATATAAAGAAAGCTGTTCACTACAAAGTTTGTCCTTAATTATAGGTGCAAATTCTTTATTAATTTCATATCCAATTGAGTTTCTGCTAAGATGTTTTGCTGCTAATGATGTTGTGCCACTTCCCGCAAATGGGTCGAACACTGTTTCGCCAACAAAAGAAAACATTTTAATTAGTCTTTTTGGTAATTCTTCAGGAAACATAGCAATATGTCCATTTTGCTTTACACCGCTGAAATTCCAATGAGATGAGAAATATTGGTTCCATTCTTCTTTTGTCATTGCAGACAATTCTTTTTGCTTGGGACTAGGTTTAGGTGCAGTACCTAATTTCTTAAACAATAGAATAAATTCATAGTCTATTTTCAAAATACCGTTGCGTGGATATGGAAAACTTCCCATTACGACACCGCCACCGGATGTATTCATTGTAGTAGTTTTTTGCCATATAATGGCACCCATATAATCCATTCCTAATGTTTCACAAAACCTGATTATTTCAGTACGAATAGGTATTACTTTATAGCGTCCATAATAAACCGAACGAGCAAATTGATCGCCTATATTGATACAGAGCCTGCATCCATCTGCAAGTACACGATTACACTCTTGCCAAACAAGATTTAGATTGTTGATATACTCTTCATAGTTATCATTAAACCCAATTTGATCTTCTACTCCATAGTCTTTCAATTGCCAATAAGGTGGTGAAGTAATAATTAATTGTACCGACTTGTCTTTTATATGATTTAATGAACGGCTATCGCCAAAAATAATTTTATGGTTTGTCATAATTTTTCCTCCGTTATCTAATCAATCATGATAATCTTCATTTGCTGAAACTATATCACAACGAAAACACATTGTCAAACATTTGTTCGTAACGTTTAAGTTTCGTTTTAGTTTAATGTTCTATAGCACTTCGTTAATTTTACTTTATAATGTGATGAAAATCAACCCATTCTTTCAACCTGAAGGGGTTGAAGGGTTGTCGGGGGGTTGAATTACTTTTCATTTCAATCTGTTCAAAATTTCAAGTTTTGTGTGGATATTAGGGAATACATACAGCAAAAAACACACAAAACTTGAAATTTTGAGCATTCAGTAATAAAAAGCACACTCAGTCCCTAAAAACCAAAAAGGAACGCCGTGCGTTCCACGATAAAACATCTATTATTAAAGTAATTTCTCCAAAGTATTGTATCTGTGAATATTATATTGCCCATTTTTAAATATTGATTGGCAATAAATTCTTGACAAGCTGTTGTTATTTTTTATTGCACTTTTAATATATGAATCATTGTTTATTAAATTTAATTCCTTTTGTAAATTCCATTTTATTAAACAATCTGCATATAATGATTTGTCTCTGTTTCTATTGTTATTTAAATATTCATAAATATTTTTAAACTCAGAAGTTGCAATTGAATTAATTATATCTAACAATTTTCCCATCGTATTTACTTCGCCTGAAAGAAAATCCCACAGCTCACTTGCCAATAATACTTCTTCCTCAGCAAAATACTTATTCATATTTATATTAGAATTAATAAACCTTTGTTTATCATAGCCGGTTTCAGCCTCTGCATTTGTAGGGTCAAATGGAAAACCAATATAAAAGTTTATTTTTTTATCAGTAAATTCGTTAGATAACGCAGCTTTGCCTTGTAATATCTTCAATTTTTCTTCCGGAATTTCGTATGAGTTTGGTCTTATGTTCTTTAACTCTATAGCTGTTATTTCATCATCATCTTCTATAAATACATCAGCGGAAAAATCCATAGCTTTGACCAATTCGTCCTTATCTGAATTATTCTCAAATAATAATTCATTCTCTCTGTTTAAATTTGGTTCTTTCTGATTATTGTTTAAATCTGTAATTATTTTAGTAATCGAAAGTTGTTGTGTTTTTGATAATAAAAGATTATTGTTTTTGCCTGTATATTCCCTCTTATAGCCATCACTAAGAATATGCGCCACATTTTCATAATATGTTTGCTTTAATGCGGTATTTAATCCGTGTGTCCAACTGCTCATACTCATAAAAAATGGAACATCTGTTATATTGTCACTAAAAATATTCAAAAAAGCTTTGTGGAATGGAGCATTCCTATTTTCGGTTGTATCGTAAGAAAGATTTTCAAATCTCTCATAAATAATTTTAATAACTAAATATGATATTTTTTCAATTTTATCAATAGATAACATTTTATTTCTCCTTAAAATGAAAGTAATTTCAGAATATACGAATACCCTTGAGCTAAAACATTATCATCTGTTTTTATAACTTTCAATATTGAATAAAATAATAGTTTAGCTGGATTAAATATATCACAAATAAAACACATTATCAAACATTCGTTCGACCCATGCTTAAATAGAAACTTTATGACAACAACAATCCGATTATGAATATTGCTTATATTTTAACTTCAAATATTGCACCAATCTTTCGAAAACCAAGTTTTTCATAATACGGGTCTACATCGCTCATTGCATAAACAGGTTGATTAGCAAAATCCTTGCATACTTGTTCCATAAGTTTTTCCCCAAGATGTCTCCCACGATAGGATTTTCTCACAAGCAAATCATAGACATAAATACCAAAACCATCATCTTCACGACATCGAATGTAGCCACATAGAACATTATCGTCATAAATTACGTAAGTAAAACTTGATTCCAATGCTTTTAAATATTTGCTATGTCCTTTTTCTCCATAATAGTCGCTCCAATCTTCACCCTCTTCTGTTAACATTTCAAACAGGTGAGATTCATCAGTGTTAGAATACCTTTTTATAACCATATCTCTCCCCTAATATTCTCCGTCACCAGATTCAACAACCGGTTTTCCAACTGGCAACAATGTGCGGAGAAGTCCATGCATTTGGTCGAATTCCTTTGCTCGTATTTGCATGCGCTTCCCAATACGAGATGCGAGATTGAAAGCAAAATCCATGCAGGCATCTTTATTATACAATTGAATTGTACTCAAGTGCATTACTTCAACATTTTGTCTCTCAAGTATTGCAGAGCGCATTGCATCTTTACCTTGCTCCATAGGACTGTTGTGAAAAGCGAAGCTTTCATATTCAACTGCCAACTTTGCCTGTTTATAATATAAATCCGCAAAACAACGTTTCTGTCCGAGACGTTTAGCAGCTTCATTATTAAGCTTTATCTCATGGTTGAAAACTGTACCGTCAAGGCCGTAACCTCCCAAAGCATGGGGTAGAGTCAATATCATATAGGCAATTGATTCCATTACGGAAGCGGAGCCGTCTTCTATATATTTTACTGCTCGCAAAGCTTTGCGGTGACCATGGTGACCAGGTGTTTTTGCAAGAAAGGATTTGAGTTTATGCTTAGTTGTAATTGCCTCAGAAGGGTTTCCCGGCGGATGCGAACAAAGCTGCAAACCAAGCAATATGAGTCGATGTATATCTAATTTACACGCAAGCTGTAGAAACACCAATTCCGGTGACGCAACCATTGTCCCATTTTTCGATACTACTGCATTCGTAGGCAACGCAACTTCACATAAATGGACTATTTTATCTTTTTTAAGGAACCTTGCACTTTGGTTGGAAACATTAAAACTAACCTTGCTTGTTTTATCAATTTCTGTATCAAGCACGGTTTCAAGGCACGGGATATCCCAAAATGAAGCAGCCGAAAAATTACTCATATATTCTTTCATATAAAAATTATACTTTGAGTTTTGTAAAACATCAAGTATTATATCATTATAATTGGGATAAAATGCAATTTGCAGAGCATGTGAAACTTAATATGTCTAAATTTCAAATAATGTGCTGTATAATGAAAAGGCGGTTGTTTTTATGGTAAATATATCAAAATCTTTATTACAAAGAATCGTTGCTCCAATAAAAGCATGAATGCTAGATTTATTATGTTTTATGGGTTTTGAAATGTGCCGTTTTATTGAAATATAGGTGCAATTGCAGCTGCAGTAACGGTTGGTTGTTTATTGAAATGTGCTGTTCTATCAAAAAATTAGTTCTTAAGGTTTGTCGTGCTCAAAATTTCAACTTTTGTGTAAGTAAATTTAAGCAAATAGCAGTTTTCCCATGAATTATGCTCAAAATTTCAACTTTTGTGTGGATATTCGGGGATACATACATCAAAAAACACACAGAACTTGAAATTTTGAGCATAGCAAGAACTAATTAGCCTGTTTTACAGGTTTAAAACACACAAAAATTGAAATTTTGAGCAGTTTAAGAATATCCGTCTTAATCTTGTAGAGGAGCATCACTACAAGAATACTTTAAATAAAAGGAAGAACTTAAAACCGGATATGTCCATTTATGTAAGCACAGCTACAAGATTACTGTATTTAAAAAAGATAATATACAAGCATACTACTGTTAGGTTAAACTTTCTATTGACAACAATACAATTAGTTGATAGTGGATAACTCAAGCGTAGTACTTTTAATTCAATTGGGTGGTGGTAGCTCAAACATACAAAAAGGAACGCACTTGCGTTCCCATACAATTTATTATCAATGTCAGAAATTTCAAGGTCCGTCCCCAAATTCTAAACAAAAGCGGGCTCAGTATAACATATGTTATGAGGTTTTGAATCCTTTCTTTAACTGATTTAGTGCGGATTTTTCGAGGCGGGATACCTGTGCTTGGGAAATCCCGATTTCATCCGCTACCTCCATTTGAGTTTTCCCTTTATAAAAACGCATATCCACAATTTGCTTTTCCCTTTCCGACAGGTTATTTATGCTGTCTTCCAAGGTTATTTTTTCTATCCATTTTTCATCTATATTCTTTTCATCCTTTACCTGGTCTACAACGTAAAGAGCATCTCCCCCGTCATTGTAAATAGGTTCAAACAACGATATGGGCTCTTGTATAGACTCCAAGGCAAATATGATTTCTTCCTTGTCAACTCCAACCTCTTTTGCAATTTCAGCAATTGTGGGCTCCTGTGAATTGCTTGCCGTCAATCTTTCCCTTACCTGCAATGCCTTGTATGCAGTATCCTTCATTGACCTTGATACCCTTATGGAATTATTGTCTCTTAAATATCTTCTGATTTCCCCGATTATCATTGGGACAGCATAAGTAGAAAACTTTACATCTAAGGATAAGTCAAAATTATCAATAGCCTTTATCAATCCGACGCATCCAATTTGAAACAAATCGTCAACAGGCTCATTTCTTGAATTAAATCTTTGAATTACGCTGAGAACAAGTCTTAAATTTCCTTTAATGAACTGCTCTCTAAGCTCAGTATCACCTTCTTGGATTTTTTTAATCATACCTCTCATTTCTGATGTCTTTATAGTGGGCAGCTGAGAAGTATTAACGCCACATATAACTACTTTGTTTATCATCGTCGTTTTTCCCCTTTAAAGAAATTATCCCCCTTTAAAATTATATCCTCGACTTTATCTTTTTATACAGCTTTGTTAATATCCTTTTTTAGTCTATTTAGTATCTTTTTTTCCAGCCGAGAAATGTAAGACTGTGAAATTCCAAGCATATCAGCTACTTCCTTCTGCGTGAAGCTCTTGGTGTTGTTAAGGCCGAACCTTAATTTCATAATCATATATTCTCTTTTATTTAATTTTTGAATTGAATCATTCAGCAGGCATAAATCCACTTCATTTTCCATGTCACGAAACACAACATCCTCTTCCGTACCTAATATATCAGACAGCAAAAGCTCATTCCCGTCCCAATCAATATTCAAAGGCTCATCTAATGATATTTCCGTCTTGGTTTTGCCCACCCGCCTTAAATGCATTAATATTTCATTTTCAATGCACTTTGAAGCATAAGTTGCAAGCTTTATATTTTTCTCTGCCTTAAATGTATTCACTGCTTTAATTAATCCGATGGTTCCAATGGAAATCAAATCCTCCACATTTATCCCCGTAGACTCAAATTTTTTGGCAAGATACACAACAAGCCTTAAATTATGCTCGATTAAAATTGTTTTAGCTTCATTTGAATCTTTAAGTCTGCTTATTATTTCCTTTTCTTCCTCCTGTGTCAAGGGTGGAGGCAATGTATCGCTTCCTCCGATATAGAAGATATCCTTAACTATACCGAGCTTATCTATTATAAAGTTAAATATTTTTTTGAAGAAAGCTTTAACATACATCAACATACTCATTCTCCGTCTCCATCTCCCAATCAAGTAATTTTTTAAACAAAAGTGCATCATAATCATCCATGCTGATTCTTTTAGGATGTATACCTATAATTGCATCAATAAAAATACTGTTATTGTTATTTATTATTTCAATTTCATCCGGCACTATGCAGACCATGTTTTCACCGCTGTTGCTGATAGTATTGTATTTAATAATTCTTAAAATAATACTGTTATTTTCATCAAATAAGCTTTCATAGCATTTATTATCGTAAAATTCCATAATTTTGTTACATAGATCATCCCCCAAAATATCCTTTATGCAATCAATATTCACAACCATGACATGTTTTCCGGTCATTGGATCTGTCAATTCATTGCCCGTATCAATGTACCCTCTGAATGTCTTTGAGCTATTGCCAATACTGACATTCACAGTTCTTTTATAATTATGTCTATTAATTCTGTCTTTAATTTCTTTAAAAAAGAAATGCAATGCTGCATACCCTGTAAATATGGACATGATAATTGCATTCACGGTCAATTTATCATAAGTAAGATAGTATAAAGCAGAAATAATTCCCACCATTATCAATGAAGTAATGTAAAAACAAATTATTACCCTGATATTTGTTAATATGCCTTTGGAATCAAATGCTATTATTATCATCAATACGGAAATGCTGAATTTTACAATGAAGAAGGCCATAAACTCCCTTCCGATGTAAAAGGTTAATATAACATACAATGAGCCTACTAATGATGCAATAATAAGTCTTTTGAATATTATTACCCTTTTAATAAGTTTCCCTGTAATAAACAGCAAAATAAAATCTATGATGAAATTTTCAACAAAGACATATTCAACATAATAAACCATCCCCAACACTCCATAATGTCATCCTGCCGCCGTCTGCAATGTCATCCTGAGCGCAGCGAAGGATCTCATCTTTTTCAATCTAGTCCCCATTATAAATGACTTCATAGAAATATTTTGTCATAACATGTAGTCAAAAATAAAAAAAATACGCGATTTATGAATATCATCGCGTATTTCATATAGCTAATCAAAAATATTATGCTTTAATCTTTCTATCATTTCTTCCATGGTTTTACTTTTTACGGCCATACTTTATTTGGTTTCATTCCCGTCCAAAGTTCATCTCCGTCATCCTCATATACATAATCATGACTGTTGGTTGCTTCCATTACAGCTTCGAAGTACCATTCTTCTTTAGGATTATCCGGCCAGAACATAGCATCCTGATGTATATTTTCTTCAGGAACTAATCTTTCAAGAACATTGTTAATCAATGTCATTGCTTCAGCTCTTCTAATATCTTGTTCAGGTTTAAATGTCATGTCTGGGTAACCTTTAATCCATCCCTTGACTTCTGAAGAAGTAATATACTTCTCTGCCCAATGTCCAAATATATCCGTAAATTTACTTGTACTTCCTAACTCTAATTTATCGAATTTAGCTGCAATAGTTGCAAATTCTGCCCTCGTGATCGGATCTGACGGTCTGAATGTTCCGTCCGGGTAACCTGCAATTATACCTGCATTGTACAGTGTTGACACTGCACGGTTAGACCAAGCATGATGCTGATCCATATCAGTGAATGGATTCACATCACTGAGCAGTTGATTCCTGCTGTCATCAGTCAGCAATCTGTAGAAAATCATTGCCACTTCTTCTCTCGTAATGTTATTCAAAGGTCTTACAT
>ENA-UOOE01003156-UOOE01003156.1-fermentation-metagenome-genome-assembly--contig:-NODE-3156-length-10759-cov-4.028214_pt1 | contig 10759 bp, 10 predicted proteins | sample MGYA00245776_ERZ724021 | MGnify/ENA primary metagenome ERZ724021 (study PRJEB28704, sample SAMN03018321) | fermentation metagenome | biome: anthropogenic terrestrial biome; feature: soil; material...
GTGATATTGGCCGGTACCGTGAATGTGGTGTTCTGGGTTATGTTATCACCACTGAAAAGTTCACTAAGGCGTATTTTGCCCAGGAATATGACGTTCTCTGGATTTTTCTCAGGAGTGAACTGGAAGGTAACATTGCAATCATCGGTGGGTAAAATACCATTATTTTTAATGGTGTTGGGAATGATTATTTCCTGGCCATTCACGGCTGTTGAAGGAGCGGTTACATTGGTTACAACCAGATCTCCAAAGAAAACAGCACTATCCACAGCTATAATTAGGAAAACCAAAAAAACCACTGCTATAACAATCATGTACTGTTTTTTCCAGTCATCGAAGATACTCTTAGATGGTTCAGGAGTTTTTGTTTCCGGGTTATTGGGGGTATGGTTTGATGGTTCGGGAATATTTGTGGCTTCATCTGGTTTGATTATTAGTTCTCCCCCGCATTTGCATTGAAAGTTGGAGGGATTTTCATCAGGTTTTAGCTGGTATTCCTCCCCACACCGTGAACATTTGACGTCCATGTTATCCTCCTTGTCTCTAGTGATATATTCTCTTATTTACTATAAGTTTTTCCACTCAACAACTTATTTGAAAACAAGCAGCGTTTTAGGGGATCACCATTCTTTCCCTATATCTTAGTCAGATCTTTAACCCTCTAACTTGAGAAAAATCTTTTTTAATCCCTAATCTTAGAATTATCTCCCTTATTTTGTCCATTGGGTGGATTTCCTTCATTAACTTAGTCATTTTTCAACGTAACTTATTAAAGTTAGAACTATTAACATATTCTTATAATGGCTTTAATTCACATTTCATCATATTTTAGAAATCACTATCCTCATATTTCTTAAATAAATGTTTTAAATGTAAATGTGCCCTTAATATTTGATATTTTTATAACCCTGAATAACAGTACAAGTTTTTAAGTTGCTTAAAGGCGATAAAATGGATTTATCAATCATAATAGTAAATTATCAAACTTACGAACTTACCAAACAAACCATAGATTCCATTATCAACAAGGACCATCCCTTTCAGTATGAAATATTTATGGTGGATAATGCTTCTCAAGATGGCAGTCTGGAAAAACTAGAGAAAGACTTTGCCCCAGAACAGGAAACCGGTTTAATCAAGTTCATGGCCAACAACAGAAATAGTGGTTTTGCCCATGCCAATAACCTTGCTCTGAAAGAAAGCAATGCTAAATATGTTTTATTACTTAATTCAGATACCGTAATCCTTAATAGGGCTCTTGCTAAATGTATCAATCATATGGAGGAAGATTCCAGTATAGGGGCTTTAGGGTGTAAGGTGGTCCTGCCTGATGGTTCACTGGATAAGGCCTGTCGGAGGAGTTTTCCCACTTTCGGTGTGTCATTTTACCGGATGGTAGGCCTTTCCCGACTTTTCCCTAAAAGTAAACGTTTCGGTAGATACAACTTGACCTTTCTGGATGAAAATCAAACATACGAGGTGGATTGTTTAGTTGGAGCGTTCATGCTGGTCAGATCCGAGGCAATCCATGAGGTAGGTCTCCTGGATGAACAGTTCTTCATGTACGGTGAGGATATTGACTGGTGTTACCGCATCAAATCTGGGGGTTGGAAAGTGGTCTACTACAGTGATGCGGAAATCGTCCACTACAAAGGAGGAAGTAATAATAACCTGGATAAACCACGTTTAATCCGTGAATTTTATCGTTCCATGTATTTATTCTACAATAAACATTACATGGATAATTACTCTTTTATAATCACCGGGATCACTTACCTGGGGATTGGGGGGATTTGTGGTTTAAAACTTATATTAAATCGTTTAAAGAATATTATATGAACCACTTTTACATGGAGTTCGCTTTAATTCGAGTGATTAAATGATCCGAGAAAATCAAAGAATCTTTAACATAGCCTTAGTAATCATTGATTTTACAGTCATCACCCTGGCTCTGGTCCTGGCCTGGTACATCCGTTTTGCCACTGATCTTCTGGGTTTTGGCAGCAATGTGGGGGGATTCTACCACTACATACTACCCATTCTCTTAATTTTACCCTCCTATATTTTCATTTACTACCTTCTGGGCCTGTACACGCCCCAAAGGACTAAAAAGACCATAACCTCAGAAGCATTTAAGATCCTCCAGGCTAACTTTGTGGGCCTATTTTTCCTTATAACCATGCTGTTTGTACTGGAATTCACGGACTATTCTCGGTACATGCTGGCCATGTTTGGTATATTCAGCACAGTTCTATCCATCACTGAAAGATTCGTGATCAGGAAGCTGTTGCAGTATCTGCGTAGCAGACGGTATAACATCAAATATATTCTGGTCATTGGAACGGGTGAATTGGCCCGGAAATTTTCCGAGGTAATCATCCAGAATGAATACTTGGGATATGATATAATGGGATTCCTAGATGAGAACCATTCCCGGGCTGATTTTATTAATGGTTTTAAGATTTTAGGCACAGTTGGGGATCTGGAAGATGTACTGTCTAACAATCTGGTGGACCGGGTGGTTATAACCCTTTCTCATGATAACTACAATCTCCTGGAGTGGGTGGTGGAAACCTGTGAAAAGTGTGGAGTGCGTGCTGAGATCATACCCTCCTATTACATTTACATGCCCACCAAACCCTACCTGGATGTCATCGAAGGCATTCCTTTGATCCAGATTAGGCACATACCCCTGGATAATTCATTTAACAGGTTTCTGAAGCGGTGTTTTGATCTGATACTGGTGATACCAGCCATTGTAATCTCATTTCCTCTACTGATTTTAGTGGCTCTTCTGGTTAAACTAAGCTCTCCCGGGCCAGTGATATTCAAACAGGAAAGACTGGGACTTGACAAGAAAAGTTTCCAAATGTACAAGTTTCGCAGCATGAGAGTTCAGGATGATGAGAAAGAAAAATTCCACTGGACCACCGAGGATGATCCACGCAAAACCCGGTTTGGTTCGTTTATCCGGAGAACCAGTATAGATGAATTACCTCAGTTTTTCAATATATTAAAGGGAGAAATGAGTTTAATAGGGCCCAGGCCCGAGCGCCCACATTTTGCGGAAAAATTCAAGGAAGAAATTCCCAAATACATGGTTAAACACCATGTTCGTCCGGGGATGACTGGCTGGGCCCAGGTCAATGGTTACCGGGGGAACACTTCCATTAAGAAGAGGATAGAACATGACATTTACTATGTAGAAAACTGGACAACCACCCTTGATGTGAAAATATTCTTCAAAACCCTTATAAACCTATTTAGGGATGAGAATGCCTATTGAATAGGCGAATTCATTCTCATAATCCTAATTCCTCAATCCCAGATCGATGATTGTTTTTTCAGTTTTGTTCATATCCGGGATCATATAGTTTATCCCATTTATATGGGTATATTCTCCAGTAACCACCCCGGTTTTAGCATTGTCTATATTAAACCCGGTGATTAGTTTTTCAATCACCGTTGTCTCCAATGGTGGTATATTTGTTTTCACATTTTTCCTTAACTGGTTCAAAACAGTAGGGGCTTGAAGAATGTTGGAGGGATTTAAAGCTTCATTGATAATAGCGGTTATTGCTTCCCTGTGTCGTTTCATCCGCCCACCCTCGGATTCGGAGTCTTGCCTGAAGCGAACATAGATCAAAGCTTCATCACCGGTTAATTTACTCACCCCGGTTTTACCATGAAGTTCTGGTCTCACTGCGGAGATATGAGGTTCTACATTCATGGTTATACCACCCAGGCTATCCACCAGTTCTTTAAAATCAGTGAAGTCCACCAGCACATAGTAATCAATTCTCACCTTCAAAAAGTTCTCCACGGTTTCTTTAGTGGTATTTATATTTCCATAAGCATATGCACTGTTAATCTTATCCACACCCTTTCCAGCAATCTGCACTTTTGTATCGCGGGGTATGGAAAGAATAGAAACTTCCTTGGTGTTTTTATCTATGGATAAAATGTTAATGGAATCAGTATACCCCTGGGTCTGGGGTGTCCGGGCATCGGCACCTAAAAACAATATATTAATTCTTTCACTGGAGGAATTGGTCTGAGGAATGAACAGAAGGTAAGATAAACTTGCTGCTAAAAGGATTATTCCCACCAATACCACGATTACTATTTTTTTATTCATTTACATAGTGCCCCCAATTATAATTTCTTAATTGAATTGTCTTTTTTGGCAGTGAAAATAGAAGAAATTAGGTTATTCTCATCCATAACTCCCGTGTTTTGTAAGGATTATTGTCCGGGAGTTTATAAAGAAGGAATTCCATCTTCCTCTCCCCTGATGTTCCCGCAGTGAAATTAAATGGGATTTCCATTTTTTCATTGTTTTGTAAGGTAATGTTATCCTGTTTTAAGATAGTACTGTTTACTTGAATTAGTAAACGATAATTCACAGTGGATCCTTCCCGGTTCACCACAACCATGGTTAGATTGGTTTTTGTTCCAGAAGTGAGATTGAGAGTATTAGCATTCAGCCCTTTAATGTAAAAATCGGTGGAGGAATTAGTTTTATTATCTCCACTTGGCAGCTGACCCGGTTGAATAATAGTGTAGGCCGCAGTACATAATGTTAGGATAATGCAGATGATCAGGAATACTCTCAGTATCCGTTCCAGTTTGGGAATATGCAGCCTTCTTTCCAGGGGTATTTTTTTCGTTCTGAGGAATGTTATAAGGCAGAATATAAGGCTGAAAACAGCAAGAACGATGAGTATTAGTTCTAAACGTATGCTCCATGCAGTATAATTAAATGCCAAACCAATAAGGGAAGTCAGTACTAAACTAGCCCCACACCCCAGTCCAAAACGTTCAACCAGTTCCAGATCATCATTTTTAGGGAAGGTAACAGTCATTAACAGATATCCGGGTATGAAACATACGAAAAAGCTGCCGGGAACCATCCAGAGAGGTGTTTTGTTTATGGGGGGAACTATAACCGTAACGATCATCAGTACGCTGAGCAGAATTAAGGTTAACAGATTTTTGGACAATACCCCATTGGAATAGGTGGGGATGAATTTTTCAGAAGTCTCTTCAGGTTCACCTTTAAAATGATTAATTCTGAGTATGTAAGTTGTAATGGAAAGTACTATGGTAATTAACGATAAAATCAATATTAGATCTCTAAGTTGAAGTCCTAAAGAAGAATATTTAAGTATTACGCTAATTAAAATGGTTAGAAATACACACAGCTCCATGAGCAGTAGTGGTTTTTTAAGAAGCCCGGAGTAATTTTCTTCCGGGTAAAGTACTGATATCAATGAATATCCTGAGGATACAAAGATGACCATAAATACAAGAATATTTACTATAAAGTTATCAATGGGCTGGGTTGATGCAAATATGGTAGTGATAATTGATATTATAAAAAGTAACATTAAATCTTTAGATGATATCCCTTTCATTATGATCCTCCGTTATTTATAGAGTTCTGGCTTTTAATAAACCTTTTTACTTTCATTATTTTATGTGAATTTATAATATTATGTTTTACACATTTATTCCCCAAGAGTGATTTATATGCGGGTTGGGGGGATTCATAATGAAAGATACTCAGTTAGTATATATTGAATATGACTAAATCAATGTATAAGGGAATTATGAACAAAGATTAATATACACTAAAAAAACATACAATAAGATGTGTTATTATGAACAAAGATTATAAATTGATGGGTGGTTTGGTACCGGTCATACTGCTTTTATGCATTGGCTTGTATGGAATCCCAGTTTTAGGTTCACAATCTGATTCCCAGATAAACTCAGTTGCTTATAATGGTACTGATGGCTCTAATGCCACGGTTACTAATAATACTGTAGCTAGTGATGAATCGGACACGGATGAGGATTCCACTCAAACTTCCACCCAAGTTAGTAGCCGATCATCTAGCAGCGGAGCAACATCTAACACTAATACTAACACGGGTAACACACAGACTCCTTCAGAGCCAACTCCTGAACCAGAGCCAACTCCTGAACCAGAACCAGATACATCTCCAGAAATAAATATAGTTTAAATACTTTTTTTTATTTCTTTTTAAAATGAATTAAATTGAAAAATTAAATACCTGCGGGGAAATTGGTGTTGCGGCCACCATCATGGCACTGACCAGGACTATGGTTATCATGATGATCATGGGAACAAAGTAGCGCATGCCCAAGTAGCGTAAATCTATTTCATCCCTGTACTGAGTTTTTCTTCTTAAATCTGGAATTGAATTACTTCTGTAACTTTTTTGCATGTTATGCCTCCTTTATTAAAGAATGAGGCTTATAACGTATTTAAGGAAAGAGATAGAGAGCATCTGAAAAGTAATCCCCGGGTACTGAAGACAGTGGGATGAGATTCATCCCAGTTCTTACTAAAAATAAATGAACTAAAAATGAATGAATTAACTGGTAAATTATCCAGTTCAGGGGATTTTTAGGATCAATAAAAAATTTAAATCATCTCACCCATAGATAAACCCACAGAAAGTAATAAACACACAACCACAGTTGAATAAATTAATTTGCAGATTGTTTTAACTATTTGGAGGTATTAAATTGCCGGATAGTGGTGAAATAGAACTGAGAGTTGCTGAAGCACTACAGCAGGATGTAGGCAAGGGAATGGTACGGATAGATCATGAACTGATGACTAAAATTGGTGCAGCTCCCGGTGACATTGTGGAAATAATTGGTAAACGAACCATCGGGGCCATTGCCGGGAATTCTTATCCTGCCGATGTGGGACTGGAAATAATACGCATGGATGGATTAACCCGTTCCAATGCCGGGACCTCCATTGGCGAGATGATCACCATCCGCAAAACACAACCCAGAATGGCCAGTAAGGTGGTCATTGCCCCGGCAGCCAAGGGCATGCGCATCATGGCCTCGGGAGACATCATCAAAAGAAACCTCATGGGTCGGGCAGTAACCAGGGGAGATGTTCTGGCCTTGGTTTCTCCACGCCGAACCAAAGAAACCCTGAGGGAATTTCCTGGTTCTGAAGACATATTCCGGGAATTTTTCGAAGCCACCACCCCCTTCTCACTGGGTGAAATAAAATTCACGGTGGTTTCAACCAGCCCGGCTGGACTGGTACGTATCAACGACAGCACCGTGGTGGAAGTCCGGCCCGAGGCAGTGGAGGTCATGGAGAAAAAGGTTCCGGATGTTACCTACGATGATGTGGGTGGACTTAAAAAGGAAATGTCCAAGGTCCGGGAAATGATCGAACTCCCTCTACGCCACCCCGAAATATTCGACCGTCTGGGAATAGACCCTCCCAAGGGAATACTCCTCCACGGTGCACCAGGTACCGGGAAAACCCTCCTGGCCAAGGCAGTGGCCAGTGAAAGTGGATCCAACTTCGTGGCCATCAACGGGCCGGAAGTCATGAGCAAATTTGTGGGAGAAGCAGAAAAAAAGATCCGTGAAATATTCGAGGAAGCAGCTGAAAATGCCCCCACCGTGATATTCATAGATGAAATTGACGCCATTGCCCCCAAGAGGGAGGAAGTCACGGGTGAAGTTGAACGAAGAGTGGTGGCCCAGATACTGGCCCTGATGGATGGATTGAAAGAAAGGGGAAAGGTAATTGTCATTGGGGCCACCAACCGGCCCGATGCCCTGGACCCTGCCCTCCGCAGACCCGGACGATTCGACCGGGAAATAGAACTACGCGTACCCGACCGGGACGGTAGGATTGAAATACTGGAAATACACACTCGTGCTATGCCCCTATCTGATGACGTGGACATCAACGAGCTGGCTGAAACCACCCATGGATTTGTAGGAGCGGACCTGGCAGCACTCTGTCGAGAAGCAGCTATGCATGCTTTAAGGAGAGTTTTACCCGATATAGATTTGCAGGAACAGCGTATTGATCCGGAGATTCTGGAAAAACTCTTCGTCACCAGCAACGATTTTATGGATTCCATGAAATCCATCAACCCCTCTGCACTAAGGGAAGTGTTCATTGAAGTACCCAACGTCCACTGGGAAGATATAGGGGGACTGGATGAACTCAAGGAAAGCTTAAAGGAAGTGGTGGAATGGCCCCTGAGCAATATCTCTTCCTTCCAGCGCATTGGAATACAACCCTCCAAGGGCATCCTACTCTTCGGACCCCCGGGAACCGGGAAAACAATGCTCACCAAGGCAGTGGCCACAGAATCCCAGGCTAACTTCATCTCGGTTAAGGGGTCAGAAATACTTAGCAAATGGTTCGGGGAATCTGAACGAAAAATCGCGGAAATATTCAAAAAAGCCAAACAAGCCTCACCTTGTATTGTGTTCTTTGACGAAATTGATGCCATAGCTCCAATAAGGGGATCTGCTGCCGGTGAACCCCGAGTCACCGAACGTATGGTCAACACCATCCTCTCGGAGATGGATGGCCTGGAGGAACTCCGGGGAGTGGTGGTAATTGGAGCCACCAACCGACCGGATCTCATGGACCCGGCACTCCTGCGTCCCGGGCGGTTCGATGAAGTGGTACTGGTGCCACCCCCAGATGAAAATGCCAGAAAAGAAATATTAAAGGTTCACACTGGACACATGTCACTGGATGAAGATGTTAAACTTAAAGAACTGGCCAAAAAGACAGAAGGTTATTCTGGGGCAGATATTGAAGTTCTTTGTCGTAAGGCCGGTATGATTGCACTCCATGAAGATATGAATATTCAGAAAGTGTCTTACCGCCATTTCAAAGAGGCTTTGAAGAAAATTAACCCCTCTACCACCCCTAAAACCAAGGAATACTACCAGCAAATAGCCCAGAAACTGGGCCGGGGACTGGAACCTAAAAAAGTGAGGGAAGAGTTCCCCCGGGAAGTGGCCTGAGAGGGCCTTTTTTAAATTTTTTTAAAAGGAGTTAGATCAGTGGATAATAATAAAGCAGAGGGTAAAACCCTAGAAACGTTTGAATTTTTTGATGTAACTGCCGATGTGGGATTCTGGGCCCATGGCATGGATCTGGCAGAGGCCTTCCAGAACGCGGCCCGGGCCATGTTCGAGGTAATGACGGACACCGCCCAGATAAAGCCCACCATTAAAAGAGAGGTTATGGTGGAATCTGAGGATAAAAAGGCCCTCCTTTATGACTGGCTCAGTGAATTGCTATTTTTACATGACTATGAGGGACTGGTTTTCTCCAAGTTCTCGGTTAACATAAACCAGGAGGGACCAGAATCCTTCCGATTACAGGGGGAGGTGTGGGGAGAAGAATTCCACCAGGAAACACACGAGGTGAGGGATGAGGTTAAGGCGGTCACCTTCCATTTAATGGAGATCACTGAAGATAAATCTGGCTGCACTTTACAGGTTATTCTCGACACATAAAGTGCCTCTGCCATGATTTAATTTTATTTTATTTAATTCATCGGGGTACGGTTTTCCGCCATGTTTTCACTATTTCGGTCAGCCCCAGATTAATGAACGAAGATTTCCTGCCGAGAATCGTGAAATTTCCCTTCAGAAGGTCCTTTCGCAGGTTACCGGAGGAGATATCTACACTGGCGTTTCCAATTTCACGGGCAAAATGAGCATCGCTTCCAGCAGAACAATGTAAAGAATGCTTTTTGGCATAAATCCTGGCTTTTTCATTGTATGAATCACGCAAACAACGGGAGTTAAAAGTTTCAATACAGTCGGCCAGTTTAGCATCCTCCTTGATTGGTTGGATTCCACTTCCCCGCAGCCGGTCAAAGGGGTGGGGGAGAACTACCAGTCCGCCCTGTTCTCTTATTTCATCCACAACCTCCACCAATCGGTTTGAAACGATTTCTTCCGACAGGAAAAGACCTATAACCTCACCACGTTCTGTCCCTATCTCCGAACCTACTATGACCTCCAGATCTTCAGGGGCAACTTTTTTAGTTTCCAAACCGCCTCTAATGGTATGGTGATCAGTTACGGCTATTCCCGATAATCCCTGATTTTTCGCAGTTTTGGCAATGATTTCAGGTTCTATTAACCCATCTAATGAGTATTTGGAATGAATGTGCAGATCATATCTCATTTGGACACCTTACTAATCAATTAGGTACCTTACTAACCAGGGGTCATTTACTAATCATTTAGATATCTTACTAACTTCGGTCTAAAGATTGGAGGAGTTCAGCATCTTTCTAAGTTCCTGGAGATTCAGGGTAATGAAGGGCTCTGCACCAGGGTCGGCAAGGATTTTAAGCTGTTTCTGGTGTGTTTCCAGGTACACATTCTGAAGGATTCTTTGAAGTTCAGATACCGGTATTTCCAACACTTTTTCCACTTTAATCTTTTCTTCCGTGGTTAACTGTTGGTAATGATCCCTTACCTGTGCTTCGAATGATTTAACCACGTTCTTATTCCCCTTTACTACCATCTTCAACACCAGGGGCGGGACGCGGGTGAAAACATGCATCAAGCCCATAACATCTTTTTCACTTATTCCTTCATCTATTTCATGTTCCATGGGTAAATCACTCCTGATTATATGAATAACCGATTATTATGAATAAACCTATTTTTTGCCAGTATTAGGAAAGGTAATCCTATATAGAAGGTAATTATTTATTTTCAACTACTCCACCTCGGCAGGAGGGACATGTTTTTTAGATTTTTTATATAAAATAGAAATCTTGGTATAATAGATAGAACCAATATCATATCTAACTACCAAGTTTTTATCTTTAACCAAATATTAGATTTTAATCTACTTTTCAATGGAGGAGTAGGATAAAATAACCTTAATATTGATATTGTACTAAAATAGGAGACT
>ENA-UOOE01003158-UOOE01003158.1-fermentation-metagenome-genome-assembly--contig:-NODE-3158-length-10752-cov-127.412546_pt1 | contig 10752 bp, 9 predicted proteins | sample MGYA00245776_ERZ724021 | MGnify/ENA primary metagenome ERZ724021 (study PRJEB28704, sample SAMN03018321) | fermentation metagenome | biome: anthropogenic terrestrial biome; feature: soil...
AAATCCAGCGCATTCATTCGCGGTGTTCTAAAATTTACGCAAATGCTAAAAAAAAGCGATAGAGATGAACGCAAAAACGAATTTATGTCATCCTATCTTAATACGGCGAATAACAACGGTGTGGGCATTGTTGACGGTGCTTGTGACTATCAGCCGATTAATAGTGAACCACAAACAACAAACGCTGCACAGATGAAACTCATTTCTGACAAGGTCAATAAATATTTTGGTGTGTCTGATGCAATTATCAAAAACGATTATACGTCGGCACAATGGAATGCGTTTTATTCTTCAATGCTTGAACCGTTTGCCGTGCAGATGGCCCTGCAATTCACTGCAAAAGTATTCACCGGTCGACAGCAGGGATTTGGCAATGAAATCATTTTTGAATCCAATCGTTTGCAATATGCCAGCAATGCAGAAAAAGTGCAGGTAGCGACATTGCTGACAAATATTGGTGCTGCCAGTCTGGATGATATACTTACCATTTTCAATATGCCGACGATTGGCGGAGAAGAAGGCAGCCGCCGCGTTCAGACTTTAAATATGGTGAAGGCCGGTACTGGTGCGGACCAGTATCAGGGAATTTCAAATAATGAAGGAGGCAATTCATCAAATGTCGAAAAAAAAGAATGAAAAAATTCAATATCCACATCTTGTACGGGCATTTTCCATGCCGGATTTGAATGCAGATGATGCAAACGACCAGGGGAAAGTCCTTGAAGGCCATGCTGCAGTGTTTGGGCAGACCACAAATATTTGTGATTGCTTCAATGAAATAATTGCACGTGGTGCTTTCGATAACACCGATTTTACAGATGTGCTGTTTGATGTGAATCATGACCTTAACAGTTTGCCGTTGGCACGGAGCCGAAATAACAATGCAAATTCGACACTGCAGTTATCGGTTGACGACCAGGGGCTTGCAATTCGAGCGCTTCTTGACATTGAAAGCAATCCAGATGCAAAGGCTCTCTGGAATTCGGTCCAGCGCGGAGATATGTCCGGCATGTCATTTATTTTTGCTGTTCGTGCGGATGAATGGACAGGGAAAGATACAGACATGCCAACGCGCACCATTACAGATATAGCGAAAGTCTATGAAGTTTCAGCAGTTAGTATGCCGGCGTATGACGGCACTGACATAAATGCCCGCGGCCAGTCGGCACTGGAGAGTGCTAAAAAGACGCTGGAGAGCGCCCGGGCCAGTGCTTCACTGGGGAGTGAAGCGGCACACAAAGCAGATGATGAAAAGCGTGCGGCAGAAAAGGCCGCGAAAGAACATGAGGAACGCTGTAAACGGCTTATCCTCGCAACTTACTTTTGATTTTGGAGGTAATAAATATGGATCCCAGACTTAAAGAAATAGAAGCACGTAAAGCGGAAATCCGCACGGAGCTTGAAAAAAATGATCCAGAGACCGACCTTGATGCGCTTGAAAAAGAGCTGCGTTCCCTGAATGACGAAAAGGCACAGCTCGAAAAGCGCGAGGAAATTATTAAAGACCTGAACGAAAATAAACTTGAAGCACGTAAACTTCCGAACCCGCTTGACCCGAAACCGAAGGAGCAGCGTAATTTTGAGAATATGCCGCGTGAGGACTTGCTCAAAAGTGAGGAATATCGTAGTGCTTTCTTCAAGGGCTTGCTTGGAAAGACCATGACAGATAACGAAAAACGCGCGCTTGAAGCTGCCAATTTCAATACTGAAAAACGTTCTTATGACAGCAGTACGACAGCAGTTATTCCAACCGCAACGTCTGACATTTTGTTTCAAAAGATGGTGAAGGTTGCACCACTAATTAACGAGATTACCCTTCTCCGTGTGGCGGGAAATGTCAAATTCGCTGTTCAAGGCACTCGTGAGGATGCAGCACTTCATACTGAAAACGCAACTATTACCCCGGCTGGCGACACATTGGTATATGTAGAACTCGGCGGTTATGATATCACAAAAGTTATTCGTATCAGTAAGACTATCCAGACAATGGCTATTTCCGCATTTGAAGGATGGCTTACCGATATGCTGAGCAGCGATATAGCTGTTAAGATTGAGGACTTCACTATTAACGGGACTGGTTCCAGTCAGCCCAACGGTATTGAAAAAGCTGTGACATGGGTTACTGGAACTAATAATGTACAATTTGTAAATGGTGGTTCTCCGGCCTATGACGATGTAGTTGAACTAATTTCCTATTTGCCTGCGCGTTATACCGGTAATGCAAAGTTCCTTTGCAACAATAAATTTTTGTATGGCCAGCTTGCAAAAATTAAAGACAGCAATAAGAGGCCTATTCTCGTTCAGGATTTTTCCAATCCAATTGCACAGCGCATCCTTGGTTATCCGATTATGGTTTCAGATAAAGTACCTGACAATACTTTGTATTTTGGAGATTTTAAGCAGATGGTCGGCAACCTCGCGCAAGACGTTACCGTTGAAATGAGTACTGCAAGCGGTTTTCTTAACCGCAGTGTCGATTTTCTCGGTTCTGCTCTGTATGACTGTGATGTTGCATTAACGGATGCCTTCTGCAAAATGTCCGAAGCTGCGGGAGCCTGATTTTAAGTTGCACTTAAGGGGGGATGTCTTATCGCATTTCTTGATGACATAAAAGATTATTGCTGTACAGACGATGACCTGACAAGCTATATTAATGCGGCAGAAGCCTATTTAAAAAATGCAGGTGTGCTAATTAATGAAAGCGACCCGCTTTATGCGCAGGCTGTAAAAATGCTTGTATCTTGCTGGTATGACAAAAGAATGCCGGACCCCGATAATTCAACTGCTCCACAGCCCTATGGGTTGAATGGAATTATTTTGCAGTTGCAGCTTGCGCAGGAGGCGACGGATGATGGCAGTTCTGGATAGCATGAATGCTGGATTGCTGCGCACAAAGGTTAGAATTCAGCATAAAGTTACGACCGGAACAGGAATACATGAAAGTACAGCATGGTATGACCTTGACGGAACGTCCGCTAAAAGTGCTCCAAAAGTCTATACTCGGTGTTATTGGTACCCTCTTGGTGGTGCTGAAACATGGGCTGCACAGGCCGTACAGGTCATGGACGCCGCAAATGTAATTATCCGGTATAACCCGGCTGTTACGTCTATGTGCCGCCTTGTAAAAGATGGCACGATTTATCAGATTATTGGGCCAAACGATCCAGATCAGCATAGGCATTGGTTGAAATTTAAAGTAAAGGCGGCGATGAACAGTGAGTAGTATTAAGGTAAACGGCGTTAGGTATGGTTCTTCTGCGTTATCAGTGTCAATAAATTTTCCAAATCTGGACAAATACCTTGAGAAAATTGAAGCCGCCGGAAACAGCATTGACGAGGCCTGTAAAGAAGCAGTAGATGCCGGTGCAAATATTGCCTATAAAGCGATGAAAGATGGCGCTGCACGGCATAGAAAAGGTGTTGGAAAATACGGCACAGATGCTGTTTACAACGCGATTGAGACTACTCCCGCGAAGCAGGAAGGTAATTACATTTATAGCACAGTTGGAATCGACATGGAGAAACACCCGGAAGCGGCCCACGGCGTGTATCAGGAGTATGGCGACGGCCACTCCCCGGAGTTTCCCGACCCGTTTGTACGGCCAGCGTTTGAAGAAAATCGAAAAGAAATTCTTGCAGCAGAGCGTACCGTGCTGAAAGAGAAAGGGGTGCCAGTTGATTGAACTGGATTGATTCAGCGGAATCAGTGCTGACGCAGTTTCAAACGGACACCGGAATTCCTTATGCTTTTGAACGCTGGACGGTTGACGAAAACCAACCGCTGGCGGAACAATTGCCAGATAGATACCTTGTGTACTTTTTGGTAGATGATGTGGGAGAAACTTACACGGATGGTAAAGAAACTAGCCATCAGCCGCGTATTCAAGTAAGTTTCTTTTACCGTAGTAAAGAAGATTTTCTGACCGTTCCAGATGAAATTGTCTCTGCGTTTACAGCGGCGGGATTTACCCGCAGCAATAATTGCGGCAGAATTCCTTATCAACCTGATACTGGCCATTACGGTTGGCATCAGGATTTTTATTATTACGAAAGAAGGTAAAAAATTATGAGTATTGCAGATGAAAATACAGTCGTTGGCGAGCTGGTAGGTTGTGACGAACTGTATTTTGCAAAAGTGACAGAAGATACTCTCGCTAATTATATAACTGATAAACCAATTTATTTAGCCCCAATTGGGGAGGTAAAGCATGACCCAAAGGTGAACAGCGACAGCAGTGCTTACGATAATAAGCAGATGTTCACATATTATAGCGAGGCAGGTACAGATACACTTTCTGTATCGGGCTTAACAGAAAAGCTAAAGGCTTATATTACAGGAAAGTCTTCTGATCCTGTTACTGGCCGCGTACTGGACAGTGGGGATTTATCCAATGTACCATATTTTGCAGTCGGATATCGCATTTCCATTGGGAATGGCAATTATATTTATCGGTGGTTCCTTAAAGGCACATTTGAAATTGGTTCTGAAGACGCAAAGTCAAAAGCGGACAAGGTAACTGCGAAAGGGATTGACCTGACATATACCCCAGTTACAACAGTACATCAGTTTGACATTCCGGATCCGATGGATAGTGCAAAAACAATTAAATCCAGTCTGAAAAAGGTATCAGATGATACAACTAACCCATTGTTCACAGATGCAAGTACATGGTTCGACCGGGTACAAACACCTGATACACATGGTCCGTTGCCAGAATTGGCAGTAACGGTTGTGCCGGAAGCTAATGCAACAAGTGTGGCAGTGGCAGCGAAGCCAGTGCTGACATTCAGCAATGCGATTTCTGATTATTCCGGCGTTGCGTTGATTTCTGATGGTGCTGTTGTCGCGTGTACGGCGGCGCTTGACAGCACAAAGAAAGTACTGACGCTGACACCTGCAGCGGCTCTGACGGCAGGGAAGCAATATAGTATTATTATTGCAGCAGTGCAGGACGTTTACGGTCAAACGCTTGCAACGACAGTTTCCAATTTCACGGTTGCAACTGCCTGATTTTTGGCCCCTGGAGACAGGGGCTTTATATGGCTATTTTCGGCGCATGAACCGGAAAAGTAAAAATAATCATGATACGGAGGAACATAAAATGAACGCAAATATTACGAGTGCGGATCTAAAAAACAAAGGCGTATTGATTACGCTTGGCGGAAAAGAATATGACCTTGAATTCGATATGAATGCCTTGTGTGATATGCAGGACAGGTATGGAACTTTGAATAAGGCATTCGATAAGGTCTCAAATAATCTTAGCATGAAAGACCTGCGCTTTATTTTGTGGAAGGCCCTGCAACATAGCGAGCCTAAAATAACGGAGCAGGAAACAGGTCGCCTCATTACTTTGCGGGATATTGATGCAGTAACGTCTGCATTAAATGCCGCTATGGGCGCGGCATTGCCGGAGCCTGATGGTGACGAAAAAAACGTGAAAAAGCCACAGGAGACGGAAAATTCCCGTGGCTGACACTTTATACAATATGGACAGTCGAACTGCATCAGCCGGAACCGGCATTTTGGCGCAGCACGCCGCGTAAGATTGATGCAATGTGGCGCGAACATTTGCGGCTAAATGGCATGCTAAAAGAGGATGAAGACGGAACAGAAAACGAAGAAAACAGTGAAATTGTTATGCGTGGCGGGAAACGATATAGAAAAGTTGACCCGCGCAATGCGGCATGGATTAGATAAAGAAAAGAGGTGATTAATACCATGGCAGATGATATGAAAGGCAGTGTTGGCCTTGACGTGACAGCATTTAAGGCTGGCATCTCAGAGTTGAAAGCATCTATGAATTCGGTAGAAGCAAGTTTTCGCGCATCTGCTGCCGTCATGGGTGAGTGGAGCAACAGCACAGCGGGACTTTCGGAGCGTATATCATCATTAAGAGAAAAACTTGGTTTGCAGAGGGAAGCGCTGGACCGGCTGCATTCAGCATATACCAAAGTAGTCGAAGAGCAGGGTGCAGACAGCAAATCAGCCGCCAGCCTTGCTAATCAGATGTACGCTATGGAGAAAAAAATCTCTGGCACCGAAAGCTCTATTAAAAGATACGACAAGTCACTGTCTGAGATGAAGTCAGAAAGTACCCGCGGAAAAGGTGCTTTGTCAAAACTTGGGGAAGGATTTCAATCACTATCGAAAAAATCACAATCGGCATCAGAAAAAATCAAAGGACATTTCTCCGGACTAAAGTCTGTATTCTCTGGGCTTACAAGTTCTGTATTGGGAATGGGGCTTGGTATGGGAATATCAGGGATAGCGCATGGCATATATAACCTGGCTGAAAGTGCTAGTAACCTTTCTGAAGCACAGAATGTGGTTGAGAACACATTCAAAAAATCGTCCAAATCGGTAGAAGATTGGACAAACACAACTGCGAAAAGTGCAGGCGTTGGAAAAACCGCTGCAATGCAATGGTCTGGTTCTATGGGAGCCATGCTGCAATCGTCGGGCGTAACAGAAACGGCCGCCGCAACGATGTCTGAAAAGTTGGTACAGCTAACTGGTGATATGTCTTCGTTTTATGATGTTGGCACGTCAGAAATGTGGGAAAAAATCCGGTCAGGAATTTCTGGAGAAACAGAGCCATTAAAGCAGCTGGGCATTAACATGAGCGTGGCTAATTTATCAGCTTATGCCATGTCGCAAGGGATACATACAGCTTATGACAAAATGACGCAGGCACAGCAGACTACATTGCGTTACAATTATTTGCTGACGGTGACCAAAAACGCACAGAATGATTTTGCCCGCACATCTGCAGGGTCTATGGCGAACCAAGCAAGAATTTTTAAAATGAATATCGCAGCTATGAAACAAAGTATTGGTGCAGCGTTTCTGCCAGCTATCAACAGTATGTATACCGCCTTGAACCCGCTGTTTCAGGCTGCCATACCAAAAGTTTCAGCAGCAGTGCAAGGGTTGGCTGGACGCATCGCCACGCACAAAACTGAAATTGTGCAATTCGCTACGGCAATATCAAGTGCAGTTAGATCTGTAGTGCAATTTATCGTTCAAAATGCGCCGAAAGTGATAAGTATTGTTTCACAGGTCGTATCATCTATAATGCAACACAAGCAGGAAATTATTACTGCTATTGCTGCCATAGGAGCAACAATAGCGGCGGCTGGTATTGGCGCAAAGATTGCAAAAGCTATCAATAAAGTAAAAAAAGGGATACAAGATTTGTCAGGCGCTGCGAAAGCCGCAAAAATATTTGAAAATTTATTTGGAATGACACCACAGGCTGCGGCAGCTGTTGCAATTATTGCTGGTGTTGCCGCTCTTGCTATGGTTATCATCCGTAATTGGGAACCAATCAGCGGATTTTTCAAGAATATCTGGAGTGGCATAAAGTCCGGTGCGCAGGTAGTTGCAGACAATGTGGGGAAGTTTTTTACTTCCGCAGCAAATCTGATCAAGAGTATTTGGGGTGGTATAACCGGCTTTTTCAGCGGAATCTGGAACGGAATTACTTCTATATTTTCGGTAGTGGCTTCTTTCTTTAATGGAGTATTTGGTGCAGCAGTATCAGTAATTAAATCCGCATGGTCGGGTATTACAGGATTTTTTGGTGGCATATGGAATGGAATTACTTCTATATTTTCGGTAGTGGCTTCTTTCTTTAATGGAGTATTTGGTGCAGCAGTATCAGTAATTAAATCCGCATGGTCGGGTATTACAGGATTTTTTGGTGGCATATGGAATGGAATCAAATCAATATTTTCGGCAGTAGGAAGCTTTTTTAGTGGAATATTTGGCACAGCAGCGGCAGGAATTCGGTCTGCATGGTCCGGGATTACGGGATTTTTCAGTGGAATATGGAAAAATATTTCAGGAGTATTTGCTTCTGTTGGCTCTTGGTTTGGGCAACGCTTTTCCGAAGCTCAGTCGGCAATAAAAACGCATTTTCAGCCAAATGCTATCACATCACATATGCATAGTGTTTGGACAGGAATACAGGGTGTCTTTAATGGCGTAAAAGGCTGGTTTGGAACTAAATTTGAAGATGCAAAGCAAGCTATTTTTACTCATTTTAGCCCCGATGCAGTATCGTCAAAATTCAATGAAGTTTGGGATGCTGTACAGGGAACCTTCTCTAAATTAAATCCGTTTAAATGGGGTTCGGATTTAATTAACGGAATAGCAAATGGAATGCGGTCAGCGGCAGGCGCGGTGCAAAATGCGGCTAGTTGGGTGGCAGGAAAGATTCGTTCCTTCTTGCACTTTTCCGTGCCAGATGAAGGTCCATTAGCCGACGCGGACACCTATGGCAGTGACTTTATGCAGCTGATTGCCGACAGCATAGATGAAAATAACACAAAACCTGCCAGTGCAACCGCTAAAGCTGCAGCGCTGATTTCAGAACGATTAAAGCAGGCGAAGCAATCCGTACTAACTGATGTGAAGTCTTTGAGTCAAGAAGAATCTAGCTTGTGGGCACAGGAAACAAAGGCCCTGATGAATTCATCCGGGGCTGAGCGGAAGCAACTTGCAGACGAATACGAAGAGAAGCGCTATGTCATTCGTCAAGAAATTGCTTTGCGCCGTGAGCAGGCTGTTGAAGAAATTGAGCAGATACAGCGCGTGGGTACTATGACAAAAAAAGAGTTGCAAGCCGAACTGGAAGATAGAAAGCAATTTGCTTCCAATGTCAACAGCCTGTTGGATGAGGTCAAAAATGCGTTGAAAGAAAAGTACAGTGAAGAAGAGCAAGCACAGGAAAATGCTATCAACAAATCACTGGACAGTTTGAAAAACTGGAAGACACAGTCAGAAGATATTATCAACAGTACCTATGATGCAAAAGAGCAAGCATTGGGAAATGAAGCAAATGCTGCCACAGCAGCCCTGCAGGCGCAGCTTGACGCATTGGACAAAAAAGATAAAGCCGACAGTCGTGCTGAGACACGTAAGGGCTATACCGATAAAATCAGTGACCTACGATCGCAAATTGCATATAGCCATGATGCGTATAACAAAGCAGAGCTGCAGAAGCAACTGGAGCAAGAACAGGCTGATTATCAAAAAGAGCTTAATTCAGAAGCAACCGATGATAAAAAAGCGTCTTTGCAAGACCAGATTAATGCCGTCAAGGATAACCTCGATGCTCAGAAAAAAGTGCTGGAATCACAAAAGCAGGCAGAGCTTAACAATATTACCACTGTGTACAATGCGAAAAAGAAATCATTGGACAATACATTGACAGCTGTAAAAGATACTTACAGCAAAATGCAGGAAGATGCCCAGCTGGAAGCAGAAGCAGAGCGAATGATTGTAGACAAAAATCAGAAGGGAATCATTGATTTACTGAATTCGTACAGCGACAGCTATAAACTTGCGGGTCAAACGCTTGGTGACAAGCTTGCAGAGGGATTCAAACCTGCTATTGACAGCATTAAAGCTATGATTGCATCTATTAACACTGAAATCAGCGATGCCCGTGCATCTGCTATCGATGCACAAGCTGCAGCGGATCGGATTGCGGCAACACAGTCTGTAATGTACAGTAGCAACAGCACTACCCGTAATAACAGTTACAATATTAGCATCAGCAGCCCGGTACGGCAGTCACCGTCTGAACAAACACGGCAGGCAAAAGCAGCAGTGCAGCGGTTGATATTTCAAACAACATGATTAGGGGTGCAGCATGGAAAAGATTGTTTTGCAGAATAAGCTTGGCAGCATCACGATTGGCGGTGCGCCGCCGTACATATTAAATAGTTTTGATATTGGAGCGCCGAAAAGTACCATGCTGACAACAAAGGCACCGGGACAGGATGGTGTTACCTTAGAGGGCAATTTGTTGGAACAGCGCACGCCTGCAATTACGCTGACAATTCATGCTAACGGGGTACAGGATCTGTATGACCGACGGCGGAAGCTATTTGCATTTTTACTGCCGAAAACATCTGGAACAATGCTGTACACCAACAATGCCGGAACCCGCGTTATTCCGTATGTTGTGGACGGAGAACCAACTGCAAAAAGCCGCACCGGCGTCGGAATGCAGATATTGGTGCAGTTATACTGCCCGGACCCGTATTGGCTGAGTACCGTTGAAACCCGTGCTGACATGGCTGAATGGGTGGGAGATTTTGAGTTTCCACTTATTATTCCTGAAGATACAGGAGTTGAGATGGGGCACCGAATGAGTACGCGAATTGTCAATGCCTACAATCCCGGCGACGTGCCATGCGGCATCCGCATTGAATTTACGGCCTTGGCAACGGTCACAGCGCCGTCTTTGGTAAATGTGAACACGCAGGAAACTATGTGCGTGAAGAAAGCACTATCAGCTGGGGACCAGCTGATTATCAACACGGCGACAGGAAACAAGACTGTAAAGATGCGGCACACTGGGATAGAAACCAATGCGTTAAATTATATTGACATTGAATCAGATTTTTTCCAGCTATCGCCGGGTGATAACCTCCTGCGGTACGGGGCAGATGATGGAATAGATAATCTGGAATGTTCAGTGTACTACACGCCGCGTTATATGGGGGCATGAGTATGAATGACGCAGTTATTAAAGTCATTTCGCCGGGATTCGATTTATTGGGAGAAATTCGTAACTATGAAAGTTTACAATATACGCGCAGCTTTTACGGTGTCGGAGAATTTGAACTGCATATCAGCAACAATCAGCAGCATGCAAATGTGCTGGTAAATGGGAATATCCTAATGCTGGACAAGGCCGGACAGAAAGCCTGCATCATCCGGCACAGGGAAAATGA
>ENA-UOOE01003161-UOOE01003161.1-fermentation-metagenome-genome-assembly--contig:-NODE-3161-length-10751-cov-6.951197_pt1 | contig 10751 bp, 9 predicted proteins | sample MGYA00245776_ERZ724021 | MGnify/ENA primary metagenome ERZ724021 (study PRJEB28704, sample SAMN03018321) | fermentation metagenome | biome: anthropogenic terrestrial biome; feature: soil; material...
GTAACATCCTCTCCAACGGCAGATGTGCCCTCCAATACATGTACCGCTTTTCCTCCCGAATCGGAATCGGTCGGACAGATGAAATTGATCCGCATTGAACAATTTCTTCCGCCCAACCTCGAAAACTACCTGCTTCGAGAAAGAGCCATCCCTCTCGAACTTTCGAAATATCTTTCAACGGTATATTACAGTATAAAAGGAAGAGTTTACTACGCCATTGGTTTTAAAAACGACAAAGGAGGCTTTGAACTACGCAACGCTCATTTCAAAGGCTGCTTTCCTCCCAAAACAATCACTACGTTTGACCGTGGCACATCAATATGTAACCTATTTGAAGGATTTATGGACTTTTTGAGTTATCTCACCCTTTATCCGATGAAAGAAGAAAATCATCCAACGGAATCTGCGGTGATACTTAATGGTACCGGAAACCTTGAAAAAGCCATTCCCTTTTTGTCAAAACACACACAAATCTATGCTTATCTGGATAACGACGAAGGGGGAAAAGAAGCATTGCAAAAACTTGAAAATTTAAAACTCTTGGTAACCGACTGCTCAAAAATGTATGTAAACCATAAAGATTTGAACGAATTTTTAAAGCAAATGAAACGGCAAAAGACCAATCAAATTATTCCAAAATCCAGACGGATGAAATTCTAAAAAACAACCAAATCGGGATGAAAAACCGCTTGTAAAAAACAAAGAAAACACCAAAATCAGGTCGCATCGTCAGCGACGTGCACAGCATAAAAGAAGTAAGAAGCAAGTTTGTGTTTCGGGCTGCCCGAAACCTGCTTTTCATCCCGTTGGTCTAACAAATCACCCATAAACAGATATCAAAATGTTACAAAATAATTCATCCAGAAAAGGTGGACGTCCCGCCAAAAGTTTAGCTGAAAAACGCAAGTACCGGCTCTCCTTAAAACTGAACACAAGCGAATATTTGCAGCTCAAAAGTAAGTCGAAAATTGCGGGTAAGAATCGATGCGATTTTCTTCGGGAACTGATTTTTTCGAGTGAAATCAAACAGCGATTTTCAAAGGAACAAAACGAGATTTTCCGACAATTAACCGGAATGGCAAATAATCTGAACCAGCTTGTGAAATTGGCACACGTGCAAGGCGTATGGTATATTGAGATTACGGCTAAGAAACTATTAGACGATTTGGACGAACTTTTAAAACGAATAAAGCTATGACGGCAAAAATTGTAAAAGGAAGCAGCTTTTCGGGTGCTGTCGGTTATATGCTAAGCAAAAAAGAGAAAGCGGAACTCCTAAAAGCCGAAGGTGTACGTACTGAACCTAAAGAACTCACGGCAAAAAGCTTCGAGTTGCAGGCATCCATGAATCCAAACATAAAGAAACCCGTTTGGCATATTTCACTCAATTTTTCGGAAAATGACAAAGATAAACTCTCCAATGAAAAGATGATAAAAATAGCCGAAGCCTATCTGCAAAAAATGAATATCCTAAATACTCAGTATCTAATTGTCCGTCATCACGACCGTAAACATCCACATATTCATCTTTGCATTAACCGTATTGATAACAACGGAAAACTTATTTCGGATAAAAACGAGAAATACAGGAGTACGAAGGTATGCAGAGAACTAACCGAAAAACACGGTTTATACATCGCACCCGGAAAAGAGAATGTGAACAGAGAACGGCTTATCGGGTACGACAAAACCAAATACGAGATTTACGATGTCCTGAAACAAGCCATTCCCAAAAGTAAAACGTGGAATGATTTGGAAAAGCAGTTGAAGAAAAGCGGCATCATTTTTCAGTTCAAGACAGCAGGTAAAACCGCCAACATTCAAGGGATTATTTTCGAGAAAGACGGAATTAAAATCAAAGGATCCAAAGTGGATAGGGAGTGCAGTTACTCGAAAATTGATAGTGAAATCAAAAGCAATGCTTTTCAGGCTTTACAAGAAGTGAAACGACAATCACAGCAAACCGGCTTAGCTGAGGGAGCAATAGAAACACTCACATCGCTCATTGCACAACTCAGCATATTTACAACACCCAATAGTTCGCACTACGATGCCACGTTAGCCGAATACATCCAAGCGTTAAAGGCAAGAAAATGGGCGGCTAAAAATAAAATCAGAATCCACAGAATACGATAAAACCACCACACAAAAAACCAACCATTATGGCAACAACAGACAACGAAAACATCCTGATGATGTTTGAAGAAATCAATCAAAAATTAGACAAAACCCATTTGCAGATTGAAAAAATTGGAAAACAACCATCAAAGGAAATTATTGAAATTAACAACGATGAACTAATTGCCGAAATCAGGCAAGTAAAAACCGTTATTGGAGTTTTGAATAACGAGCAATTTGATAGATTGAGCAAGTTAGAGACAGTTCTACGAAAAGAGAAGCGACGAATCGATTTTTCGCCCACATCCATCAATACAATGCTTATAGTACTGGGATTTATGGTAATTATTCTCGGATTAACATTGTGGGTTTCGTTGTTAAAATCCGAGAACGAAATGTACTCTGATAATGACTTAAAATATCGCTACATCCAAATGATCGGACATGCTACCAAGGAAGAAATGGCTACAATGGATACTATTTTCTATTTCCATCGTAACAACAAAAAAATCAAAGAACTTCGGAAACAGGTGGAGATTTTTGAAGATAATATTAAGCAACGGGCAAGGGTTATTGAGCAGGAGGAAAGGTTGAAAAGGAAGAAAGAAGCACTAGATAAGATAATTACAATATCAAAATAAGAAAAATGCAGTAATCGCAATGTTATTTTCTATAATTGAAAAAAGAGATAATAATATTGATGGAGTTATTGTACAGGAATTTGATAATCGGTTTTTATTTCGATTTCGGCTGTTTGCTGAATACCCACGGAGAGAATTACGCAGATACTCCTTTCCGATGGTAATTGAAAGTACAACAGAAAAAGAAGGGGGGTAAGGAGGGTTGCTGAATAAGAAATAGCACTTCTTTCTATTTTGCTTTTCATTGGCAATGAACAATCGATTTTATTAAACATTTAAAAACCAAGTAATGGCTTTTAATTTGTCTGGAAGTTGAAGGAATTTTGTATTTTTGTAAGAATAAATAGTTTTGCAAGATTTTATGATACGTAAACTTAAATTTATAGACCTTTTTGCGGGTTTAGGAGGATTTCATTTTGCCCTATCTAAGTTAGGACACGAATGTGTTTTTGCAAGTGAAATACAGATAGAACTGCGAGAGTTGTATAAAACAAACCATAAAATTGAATGTCATGGCGATATTAATAAAATTGATATTAAAAAAGAAATTCCAAGTCATGATATAATTTGTGCTGGTTTTCCGTGTCAACCTTTTTCTCAAGCTGGTTTTCAATATGGTTTTGAGGATGAGGAAAGAGGAAATTTTTTTTACAAGATTATGGAAATAATTGATTTTCACGAACCTGAATTTGTGTTTCTTGAAAATGTGTCAAATTTACAATCACATGATAATGGGAAAACATTTCAGATTATTTTTGATGCACTCTCTAATAGTTATGATGTGAGATATGAAGTACTATCCCCTCATTATTTTGGAATACCACAGCATCGAACTAGAATTTATATTGTAGGAAGAAAAAAAATATTAGGTGGACTCAAAAACTTTGTTTTTCCTGATCATACAAATAGGCAAGAATGCGATATAAATAGTATAATAATTGAAGATGATGAAGATTTTCTTCCACTAAAGGAAACTACAAGAAATCATTTTAAAGTTTGGCAAGAATTTTTAAATTTGACTTTTAAGCATGAAGGCAAGATACCTACACATCCTATTTGGGCTATGGAGTTTGGAGCCAATTATGATTGTGAGATTTCTCCTTATCAATCAGTTTCAAAAGATAAACTTATTGGTAAGAAAGGAAAATTTGGCAAATTGATTACATCAGGAACTTGGGATGAGATATTTAATACTCTACCTCTTTATGCTAACCCTACGAAATCCGAGAAAAATAAAATATTCCCAGACTGGAAAACTCAATACATAAAACAGAATAGAGCATTTTACGATAGAAACAAGACATGGATTGACGATTGGATTAAAAGGAATAGTCTGAACAATTTTGAAAATAGTCATCAAAAGTTTGAATGGAACTGTGGCTATGAAGAAAATCCCACATTATACAATAAAATAATACAATTCAGACCTTCGGGGATTCGAGTGAAAAAGCCCACATTTTCTCCGGCATTAGTCCTTACATCTACACAAATTCCTATTTTCCCATGGGTGATAACTCCTAATGGAGAAATAGGGAGGTACATGACCCGGCAAGAAGGAGCACATCTACAAGGAATGAAAGGTATTGAATTGCCAAAAACTATTGCAGGTGCATTCAAAGCATTAGGAAATGCTGTAAATGTTGATGTTGTAACAAAAATTGCCGAAAATTTATTAATTGACTATGAAGCAAATTGAAAAAGTATCAATAGCATTAAAACCAAATGTTTATACAACTTTCCGGGCATTAAATAATACCGTTTCTTTTACTTTGGGTGAATATGTGGATAATGCTGTTCAAAGTTATCTGAACAATAAAGAAGCCTTATTGGCAGTTGAGCCTAATTACAAATTAGAGGTCAAAATTACAATAGACTGGACTGAAAAGCATATCATAATTACTGACAATGCTTCGGGTATTAATATTGAAAATTATGAAAGAGCCTTTGAGCCTGCACACATACCTCTGGATACCACAGGGTTAAATGAGTTTGGAATGGGTATGAAAACTGCTTCGGTATGGCTTGCAGACAAATGGTCTGTTCGAACAAAAGCTCTTGGAGAAACAGTAGAACGTTTCACAGAATTTGATTTAAATAAAGTAACATCCGAAGGACATGAAAACTTAGATGTAACTGAAACGCTAAGACCAATAAATGAACATTATACAAAAATAGTGTTAACAAGCCTTTCAAAGCACGCACCTTCACCCAATCAAGTTGACAAGATTAGGCGACACTTGTCCAGTATCTATCGCAAATATTTAAGGAATGGAGATGTAGCTATAATTGTGAATGGAGAAAAATTGATAGCCCCAAACTACGATATTCTTAATGCTCCATTTTATAAAACACCTAATGCTGAAAGTATATTATGGAAAAAAGAAATAGATTTTCAGTTAGGTAGCTATAAGGCAAAAGGCTTTATTGCAATATTGAAGAGCATTCAAAAAGGTGCAAATGGATTGGTTTTGTTGCGCCGAGGGCGAGTTATTGTAGGTGGGGCAGATGAGCGATATTTCCCTCCTGTAATTTTTGGTCAAGTAGGTAGTTTTCGATACAGACGAATATTTGGCGAAATAGAATTAGAAGGATTTGATGTTACTTTCAATAAGAATGGGTTCAGAGATGAGGAAGATTTATATGCTTTCATGGAAGCGCTAAGAGAGGAATTGCGTAGCCCTAGTTTCAATATGCTCGCACAAGCAGACAATTTGCGCCAACGACACACAAAAGAAACATCAGCAAAAATAGCAAAAGACATAACGAAAACACTAAAAAAAGAAACAAATCCCAAACAACTCACGAGGCAAGTTGAAGAAGTAGAAAGAAATGTTCAAAATCAGAATTATATTAACCAGACAGAGAACACTATACATAGCTCACAAGCAATTGATAGTCATACGGAAAGTTTTATTTTTGGCGGGAAGAATTATATATTAAGGATAGATTTAGTTACTGAAACAAATACGGATACGTTGTATTCTGTAAAACAAGAAGATACTGATAGCTATGACACGACAGATGCAAGAAGAATTGTTTGTAAAATAAACTTATTGCATCCTTTCTTTACACGATTTGACCAATTCAAAAAAGCAAATGATTATCAACCATTGATTACTATTTTTAAGGCATTAACGTTGGCTGAAATTATGGGACCAAGTCATGGGGTTAATGAACCTTCTACATTAAGAATTTTATTCAATCAACACATTAATAATTAAGTATGCAAATTCAAATAATAAATACTGACAATCAAAATATTTTTTCTCCAATTATTGGTAAAAGAACGACTGAGTTACTTGGCAGATTTGGAAAAAAGATAGAACCAGATGAGTTAGAAAATCTCAAATTGGAAGCAGTAGAAATTCTTTCAAAATGCAATAATCCAAACTTACATACTGTTCAATCATCTACCGGCCTTGCTTTTGGATATGTACAAAGTGGTAAGACAATGTCTTTTACTGTCCTTTCTGCCTTAGCTGGGGATAACAATTATAGGGTAATTATTTACTTTGCAGGAACAAAAAATAATTTACTTAACCAAACTACCAAAAGGCTTAGGAAAGACTTAATAAATAATGGTGCAAACAATGATTTTTATAAGATACACGAAAATCCAGCATTGAAAGATGTGTCAAAGATAAAAAATCAGTTAAGAATTAGCAACCACCCCACTATCCTTATTAATGTGCTTAAAAACTATCGACACATTGATAATCTTACAAAAATATTTAAAGATACTCAAATTCAAAATATTCTAGGAAATGAAGCTGTACTGATTATTGATGACGAAGCTGACCAGGCAAGTCTCAATGGATATGCTTATAAAAATAGCCGTTCTGAAGAATGGGAAGATGATGAATTCACAACTACATACAGTAGTATAATGAATTTAAGAAGTGCTATTCCTAATCATTCTTATGTCCAATATACTGCAACTCCACAGGGACCACTGTTGATTAGCATGTTAGACCTTTTATCACCAAAGCATTATACTGTTCTTACTCCTGGGAAAAAATATACGGGTGGAAAAACGTTCTTTCGTGATATGCCAGAATTAGTATTTACCATTCCTGAAGGTCAAGTTTACAACACAAGACGAAATGCACTACAACACTGTCCACAGTCTTTGATTGATGCTATACAATTGCATCTTATTGCTGTTGCAATAGTTGTTCGTTATTTGAAAAAAGAAAAATTTCTTTCAATGATGATACATGCTGATATGGCAAAGGAAGCAAGTCGTACGTTTCACGTATGGGCTCAAAATCTAGTTGATATCTGGGCTCAAAAACTCCAACTTGAAGATGGTGATTTGGGTAAAGAAGAATTGATTAAGTTATTTGAGAAAAATTATAAAGAAGCTGTACGCTTATACAAACTAAAAAACGAAACATATCCCACTTTTGAGGAAGTGAGGAGATTATTGCCTGATATTATCTTCGACACAGGGATTAATCTAATTATAAGTGACGCTGATGCCCAAAAGGATGTTGATTGGGAAGGCAGTTCCTCACATATTCTTGTTGGCGCAGAAATGCTTAATCGTGGATTTACTGTTGAAAATCTAGCTACTACCTATATGCCACGATATAGTGTAAGTAAGTCAACTGCCGATACTATTCAACAACGATGTCGTTTTTTTGGTTATAAACTTAACTATCTTAATTCTTGTAGAGTTTATTTGCCCGAGGACACGATAATTGAATATGAAGAATATCAAGCGTATGAAGAAGAAATGCGAGATTGGCTTAAAGATAAAAAAACGCTTGATGAAATAGAGCAACTTATCATTACATCAACACGTTTAAATCCAACTCGTAAGAACGTGTTGTCAGCCCAAACAGTAACCCACAAGTTAAACGGCTGGCGCAAAATGAATGCTTTCCAAGCCATAGATGAAAATACTGTTTTTGTAAATCAATTTTTATCTAATACAGAATTTAGGAACTATGTGGATTATGGAACGCCTGACAGAAATCATAGGTTTGCGAAATTACCTATAAAAGATGTAATCCGTTTTCTTTCTGATTTCAAGTTTGCAAATATGCCTGATGCTACTCGAAAGTTAGCTACATTGAGATACTTAAAATATCTCTCAAATAAAAGCAATAATCCATTAGAGTATTCTTATATTATTCAAATGGCTTATGCGGGCGAGCCACGTGAAAGAACTTTTAATGAAGAAACAATGAGAATAAACAATGTACACACTGGACGTTCGACTACGGGAACACAAGTTTATCCTGGGGATGCTGATGTTAAATTTGAAGACGGTATTTGTATTCAAATTCATAAGGTCAAATTAAAATCTAATTCTGTCAAATGGGGTGGACGTGTTGCTTATACGCTAGCTATTTACTATCCCGAAGATTTTGCTGTTAATTATGTTGCCAATGAAAATATTAATATTTTATGAGTTCCTCTATTTACAACATATTCGCGAATCTACAAAGAAGTGAAAATAATCAAAATGATTGTTTTTCGGTAGCACCTCTACCGTTTAATCCTAACCATAAAGTAGGGGTATCACTACAAGGATTTCCTATGTTCTTTGTTAGAAGCAAAAATACAACCCATGCGCTTGATGTAAATTTAGAACTAATTTCTATCTTATTTGCCAAAAACTGTAATTTAATAGAACCTAATCAAGAGCCACAGCAAGATATTTACGCTATAATATTCTTAAAAACAGAAGATACCGATTTCCAGCAGTATTTTCTTGAAATTGTAAGTATTATTTTAGAGCAATTACCTGATGTACCCACACACAATCAATTAAAATTTGAGATAAATAAACTTGTTGAATTATTTAGTCGTTTTACACGTCCACCACAAAAAACTATTCAGGGTTTATGGGCTGAACTGTTTATTATAGAGCAAGCAAATCATCCAGAATATCTTATACAGGCATGGCATGCTTCTTCCGAAGATAAATTTGACTTTAACGATGCCCAAGACAAGATAGAGGTCAAAAGCACTTCGAAACCATATCGGATACATAGCTTTTCATTAGAGCAATTAAACCCCAACCGTGCTTCTAACTTACTAATTGCATCGGTTTTTGTAGTTCAAACAGGGCGTGGAAAAAACATTATTGACTTGATAAACTCAATATTCCATAGGGTACATAATCTACAATTACAGTTTCGATTAAACGAGATATTATCTCAAACCATTGGAAATGACTTTAATAAGATATTCGATGTCTATTTTGACTACCAACAAGCAATTGATACACTTCAATTTTTCGATTTTAGGGATATTCCTACAATAAATAAGGATTTACTTCAAAAAGAAATATCAAATGTCCGCTTTGATTGTGACTTATCTCAATTGCCTACAATAAAAGATAAAAAATTTGATATATACAGACCTCTATTCAAAAGTATTAAGATATGATGCCCGAAACAATACAACCCGAAACACTACGAGATTTGATACTTAAGGTGCTAAACCAGTATTCAGGTTTTCACTATATTGATGGTCTTCAGCCATTTTCTATTATTTTTGATGAGAAAAAATATTATATTTATATCAAAAATCTATCATCGGCATATTTCAAAGATCGTCCAGATACTACAAGGGCACAACTTCCTATTCGTGATGAATTTGAACAAATAAAATTATCTGATATTCCTTTTATTTTTTTAGGATATGACAGTAACAATGATGTGCTGGTTTGCTGGAATTTTCATGTCGTAAAAAATCGTCTTAATGAAAAAAAAAGTGTTTCTTTCTACTCTAGACAATATTTTCAAGACGAAGTTGTTACTGATGAATTTCTGAGAAAAGAACTTAAAAATGCTGACAGACCTGTACTTTTCAAACGAAAGAATCTAATTGAGTTCTTTCAAAATATTAATACCTTTTTCCCGATAAACGAAGACAAAGACAGTATAGAACTAGTAAAAGAAACAAAAAAAACTATCACAGAGAATCCGTTTGTTGAAAATGGGAAAATATTCAAAATCATTGAACAAGATTTAATTGATAAACTAAAACCCACTATAGCATCAGGGCGCCAATTTGAAGCTGCAAAACAGGCAGAAGCATTTTATAATAACAAATATCCCAAAATGACCCTTAAGGATTGGTTTAATTTGTTGAAAAGAATCAATGATGAACCTATTCTATATAATGAAGATTCTAATGAAGCATACTTGTCCGAACCACTGTCGGAAAATAGTAATGAACATAAAGCGCAGATAACGCCAAGACCTTATGCCGTAATCCCCTCCAAAAGAAAAACTCACATCTTACGCGTTACCTATCCAAATGGTGACATTATTGAAAATCGAATTGTAAGTCAAACTCTATTTGAAGTTGTTGTTGGAGCTGGACTAGAGCGAGTCAGGAATTTAGGCATTATGTTAAACGGTTGTAATCTTGTGTCCAATACTGTCATCCCTACATATAAGAGATCGCAGAAACCTGCTGGGGATGGGTTATATATTATGACCTGCTGTGATACTAACACAAAGCAGAAAATTATTCAACAGATTTCCGATGCGTTAGATTTGAATTTAGTTATAGAAAAGATTTCTATTTAGAAAACATAATTTAATGTTATGCTTACTCAATCCCAACTTCAACATATTCTTTCCAACACCGAAAGCGCCCACGTTGAACGTACTATTTCCACGGACAATATGGATAAGTTCTGTCAAGCTATTTGTGCCTTTTCCAACGATATTTCGGGTAGTGGAAAGAACGGTTATTTGATAATAGGAGCACACGATAATGGAAAACTATCAGGGTTAAAGGTTGATGATAAGTTATTACTGAAAATATCCAATATTCGTACCGATGGCAACATTCTGCCGCAACCTATGATGACAGTTGAGAAATTCACTTTCGACGAAGGCGATGTGTTGGTTGCCGAAGTTCAACCGTCGGAATTTCCGCCCGTGCGTTATCGTGGACGCATTTGGGTTCGGGTTGGTCCAAGAAAAAGTATTGCTACAGAAGCGGAAGAAAAAATATTGACCG
>ENA-UOOE01003162-UOOE01003162.1-fermentation-metagenome-genome-assembly--contig:-NODE-3162-length-10746-cov-3.063605_pt1 | contig 10746 bp, 11 predicted proteins | sample MGYA00245776_ERZ724021 | MGnify/ENA primary metagenome ERZ724021 (study PRJEB28704, sample SAMN03018321) | fermentation metagenome | biome: anthropogenic terrestrial biome; feature: soil; material...
AGCAAAGGAATGGAGCCAAGTAACATGAAATTCCTCGCACTTGGGATAAAAGCATGGTCGTCTACATCAATTCTGAAAAATAGTTATTTAAAATAATAGCAGGAAAAATAGCCCCGGCAAAGAATCCATAAGGCGGGGCTATTTTTATATCCATTTACCCCAGAATTTTCAAAAGAATGAGCAGGAGGGTGAAGAATGGAAGGGCTGATTAAAACCAGTGCAGGAGAACAGGCTTTAGAGGAAGGTAAAAGCAAACGGATAATTGTGACGGCAGATTGGGCTTGCCGTGGACCTCATCTTGAGGCCATGCAAAAAGATCCCATAGCTTTCTATGGAGATTTACTGCCTAGGCTACAGGCAGCAGATCTTGCGATTGTGAATGTGGAAACTACTCTCAGTGAAAAGGGAGCACCGATCCTCAAGGCAGGTCCCAATATCAGTTGTCCCGAAGAATGCGTAGCAGGCCTTCAGGCTGTCCCTTTTCAGGTTGCCTGCCTTGCCAATAACCATATCCGTGATTTTGATGGAGCGGGCCTGGTTGAGACCCTTGAGATCTTAAAGGCAGCAGGTCTTGCTACCTGCGGCGCAGGTGCTACACCTGAAGAGATCACAGCCCCCCTGATTTGGGAGCTTGGAGAAATAAAACTTGGAATTTTAAATGTGGCAGAGGGAGAAGCATGCCTGCCGCCCCAAGAGGGCGAGCCGGGGGTAGCGGGCTTGGATCTGGTAAGGATCGAAAAACAACTAGCCGAGTTGAAACAAAAAGTTGATCTTTCATTGGTGATCGTCCATGCCGGCCGGGAACACGCACCATCCCCACCACCTTATATTCAAACTGCCTATCGGCAGATGGTCAGGGCCGGAGCAGATCTGGTAGTTGCCCATCATCCTCATGTACCTCAGGGAATAGAGATTTACCGCGGAGTGCCTATTGTCTACAGCATGGGAAACTTCGTCTTCTGGCAAGAGCAGGCAAACCCATATCAACATAAAGGTTTCTTTGTAGAGCTTGAACTTGCAGGCTCTCGCCTTGCGGAAATTAAAGTGGTTCCTTATGGAATTTATCCTGAAGGTGTTTCCCTTTTAGAGGGACCTGAGAAAAAGCAGTTTTTTGAAGAACTTAAGATGCTCTCCCAGCTCCTTTATGATCCGGAAAAAACCGAAGAGTTATGGAATGCATTTGCAGATCATCACTATGATACGCGCCAGAAACCGGAACTCGTTTTAGACTTCTCTACGCCGCAAGCTGCAGCTAGATCCAAAAACTTTTTCATTACCCCAGCCCATCGGGAGCTGATGATTACCATGATGGAGCGAATCCACTACCGGCAAATCGGTACATCTGAAAGCTGGGCACAAGAGCTTGTGCGCAAGTGGCTGGGGAAAGGTTGTTAAGTGAAAAAATGCGAATACCAGCGGGGCAAATTGTAAAATTCCTTGAGCCCTTGTTAGTTGAAGCAGGGATAATTTCACCCGTGAGAGGTAATTCCAAAGGGATGAGAAAATAAGGCTTTGGTATTAGGTGCAAAAGCTAGGTGGAAATAATGGTTGAAAAAATCGTCAACAACGCATATGAAGAGGCGGAGACCCTCCGTTACTTGCTAGAGAAGATAATCGCGAAATTCAATGTTCGGATCAATCTGTCCGATATTGCAGGGATCAGGAAAATCAACAACCAAATAGAGGATGTTTTTAGGCAATATAGCTATCATAACAATTCTTTTTGCAATCATATTAAAAAAGACGAAGCCCTTCATGGCTTATGTATAAAATCTAAGAACGTACTTTGCAAAAGGATCAAGAGACCCTTTTATGGAAAATGCTATCTGGGCATCTATGAGCTTTATTATCCAGTATGGTATAAGGATCAACTTATTGCACTGATCTGCATAGGACAGTTCTCAAATGGTTTGGAGAAGTCTCTTGAATTTGTAAAGCGTAAGGCAGAAAAATATGGATTGGATCCGGCAGCTTGTGCCAAAGAATATGCCAGCATTACGAAAGAAATTAACTTTTCGGTGGATGATTTAAACGGGGATGCTTGGGTTATCTGCAACTACATGTCGCTGCTTTATAGAAATGCGATCCTCCAGCGGTTTATAGAATCGAAACTAACCGGCTCCATGCGTTCGGCTGCAGATTATTATCAGGATAAAGCAATTATTTCCTCTGCAGTAGATTTTATCAACAAGAATTACTCCCAAAATATTTCGCTGGATCTCATTTCCAAAAACTGCTATTGCAATCCGGCATACCTTAGCTATCTATTCAATAAAGAGATGGGAATGACCATCACCGACTATATTAATAAAAGCAAAGTTGAATATGCCAAAAGACTTTTGGATCTGACAGATTTTTCCATCACCCAAATTTCTCAGGAAGTCGGGTTTAATGATCCAAGTTACTTTTCAAAAGTATTTAAAAAGACCCAGGGTGCCAGTCCCACGGACTATCGAGAAAGGAAAAACTAAAAATAATCCAACAGCAACTAAAAATATTTAAGGCTGAACCTTGAGTTTTCCGCTACCATTAGGGTAAAGAGAAAATTGCTTCTTTATAAATTTTAAATGGGGAGGGGTTTGGCGTGTATTCTGTGATTGTTGTTGGAGGAAAATAGATCTTCCCTTAGGTATTGCTGCTGCTATCGAGGCAAGGCGCCGGGGTCTTTCTACTCTTTTAGTTGAGAGATATGGCTTTTTAGGTGGTATGGCCACAGCAGGGCTCGTTACACCATTTATGTCCACCCTTGGTGCAGGTGGTCTTTATCCTGAGTTGATTGGAAGGCTAGAGAAATGGGAGGCCCTAGAGAGACGTAACTTCGACGGGGAACTTACCAAGTTAGTTTTAGATGAATGGCTTACTGAGGAGGGCGTGGATCTTCTCTTTCATGCTTTGCTCACTGGCGTAAAAGTTGAAAATGGCAAAATTACTAGCATTACCGTTGCAGGTAAAGGTGAGGAGTTAGAACTAAAAGCTTCTTATTTTATCGATTGTACAGGCGATGGTGATCTTGCTGCTTTAGCTGGTGTGCCCATGAATATGGGAAGAGGCGAAGATCATCTCTGCCAGCCCATGACAACTTGTTTTCAACTGGGGGGCGTAGATGATGAGCTGATGTTGTCTCGGGAGGAGCTAAGCGGGCTTTACAATAAAGCTAAAGCTGAGGGCAGGCTCAAAAACCCAAGAGAAAACGTGCTTTGGTTTTACACAATTCGCCCAAACGAAATTCACTTCAATACCACACGCGTTGTGGGTAAAAACCCGGTCTCCATCAAAGAGCTAACAGAGGCTGAGCTTGAGGCTAGAGGGCAAATTGCGCAAATGTTTAGGTGGCTGAAAGAAGAGGTTCCGGCTTTCAAAGACGCATACATCCTTCGGATCGCAACCCAAATCGGAGTCCGGGAGAGCAGAACCATAAAGGGTGCTTATCAGCTGACAGAAGAAGACGTGCTAGGTGGGCGGAAGTTCCCTCAAAGCATTGGCAAATGTTCATATCCAATAGATATTCACAGTCCCAAAGGGGAAGGGACCACAATAGCAGCCTTAGCGCCAGGTGATTGGTATGAGATCCCCTACACCACCCTTTACAATCCGGGTTTTAAGAATTTATTAGCAGCAGGCCGCTGTATTTCCTCAACCCATGAAGCGCAAGCGTCGCTACGAATTATGCCTACTTGTATGGTAATTGGGCAAGCTGCAGGTTTAGCTGCCTCCCTTGCTCAGGCAGATGGTTTACCTGTGGATAGGGTCCCTGTGGAGTTATTGCAAACAGAGCTGAAAGCAGCAGGGGCGGATCTTTAATATAGAAGGCCAGCTTTTTCGGAAGCTGGCCTTCTATATTAAAGGGCGAGGAAAAACTTGACTTTGGGCCGGGGCCGATTAACCAACCAGCCGGTGAATTTGTGATTATTTTCATTTTGAGTTATAATAGGGAAGTGAGTGGAACTTTATTTTTATAAAAGGAGAGATTGGTTATTTTTAGTTCAAAAAAAATCAAATCGGTTTTGTTAGCAATTATTGTTTGTTTAGTTGTTCTGTTTGCATCTTGCTCACCGAAAAAGGATGTATCAAAAAATGAGCTTGTTTTAGCTGATGCAGGTTGGGACAGTATACGAGTTCACAATTCCATAGCTAGCTTTATTATTGAAAATGGATATGGATATAAGACCGATGTCATTACCGGTTCATCCTCTATAACTTTACAAGGCCTAACTCAAGGGGACATTGACATTTATATGGAGGCTTGGACCGACAATTTTAAAGAGATTTACAACTCCGGTATTGACAGTGGCGATATTGAAGAGCTATCCATAAATTTTGATGATAACGCCCAAGGACTTTATGTTCCAACTTATATAATTAAAGGAGACGCCGAAAAAGGAATTGAGCCAATTGCTCCGGATTTAAAGTCAGTCAATGATTTGCTAAAGTATTGGAAGCTATTTCAGGACCCTGATAATCACCAAAGAGGCAGAATCTATGGTTCTCCCCCGAACTGGTTTGCTGATGAGGTGCTTCGTGGAAAGTTTAAAACCTATGGTTTAGATGAAAAGTTTGATTATTTCAATCCCGGCTCTGATACGGCACTGAATACTTCAATAGTTGCTGCTGTAGAAAAAGGTGAGCCTTGGGTTGGATATTATTGGGAACCTACATGGATCATGGGTAAATATGACATGACCTTACTTGAAGACGAGCCATATACACCTGAAAAATGGGAAAATGGATTTGCTTGTGAATTCCCAGGTGTTAAAGTCACTGTCGCCGTAAATAAAGGGATGGTTGAAAAAGCACCGGAAGTCGTTGAGTTCTTGAAAAACTATAAAACAAGTTCAGAGCTTACCAACGAGATGTTAGCCTATATGCAGGAAAATGACGCTAGAGCCGATGAAACTGCTATTTGGTTTTTACAAAAGTATGAAGAACTGTGGACACAGTGGCTACCAGAGGATATAGCAAGTAAGGTTAAAGAAGCACTTCAATCGTAAGAAAGCTGAGGGTTAAAGAAAAATGCATAGTTTTCCTGTCTTATTTGATTTTGATCCCGGAATATATGTAAAAGTATTAGTTGATTGGCTCACGGTAAACTTCCAAGGATTTTTTGATGCTCTGACAGTTGGCGTAAAATGGATTGTCTTCAATATACATGATTTGCTGACATTTATACCTTGGTTCTTATTCATTTTCTTGATTTTCCTCCTTGGTTGGAGACTTAAAAACTTCAAGTCAGGCTTGGGTTATGCCATCATGTTTACAACAATAGGTCTAATAGGATTATGGAGTGAAATGATTTTCACTTTGTCTATAGTAATCACTTCAGTAATAATTAGTATACTCATTGGGGTACCTGTTGGAATATATTCAGCATATAATCAAAAGCTGGAAGCTTTTTTGAAGCCATTGCTAGATGGCATGCAAACAATGCCCAGTTTCGTGTATCTTATACCGGCTATGATTTTCTTCGGCTTAGGAACTGTGCCTGCAATCTTTGCAACTATAGTGTACTCTACACCGCCTTGCATAAGGCTAACTAGCTTAGCTATTAAAAGCGTGCCTGGAGAAATGAGAGAAGCAGCTTATGCTTTTGGTTCCTCCAGGTGGCAGGCGTTGATCAAAGTAGAGCTGCCCCAGGCAATGCCGACTATTATGGCAGGCATCAATCAAACTACAATGATGGCAATGTCTATGGTAGTTATCTCTTCTATGATCGGAGCTAAGGGTCTTGGTGAGAATGTATTGATAGCAATAAACAGAACGGATATCGCAATGGGATTTAACTCAGGCATAAGTATAGTCTTTTTGGCTATAATTATCGACAGGATTACTCAAATGATTTCTCGAAAATATGAAAATGTATAAATCCTTGGGAGCGAAAAGCATAATGTCAAAAAAAGTAGAAGTTAAAAATTTAGTTAAAATATTTGGTTCAAAACCCAGGTTGGCCCTGAGGAGATTAGAAGAGGGCTGGTCAAAGGACAAGATTTTAAAAGCTACCGGTCAAACAGTAGGTGTTAACAATGCTTCATTATCCGTAGATGAAGGTGAGTTCTTTGTGATAATGGGATTGTCCGGTAGCGGAAAATCCACCCTTATAAGATGTCTCAATCTATTAAATGTACCAACTTCCGGTGAGATAATAGTAGATGGTAAAAATATCGTTGAATTCGATAAAAAACAGCTGAGAGAATTTAGACAAAAAAAGGTTGCCATGGTATTTCAAAATTTCGGCCTGTTTACACATAGAACTGTACTTGGCAATGTGGAATATGGCTTGGAAATTAGGAATATTGATAAAGCCGAAAGGCAGCAAATCGCACTTGATGCTCTGGAAAGTGTGGGGCTTAAAGGCTGGGAGGATAAAAAGCCCACGGAACTCAGCGGTGGTATGCAGCAGAGGGTGGGTCTGGCCCGAGCCCTGGCCAATGATCCGGATATACTTCTTATGGATGAGCCTTTCGGTGCTTTAGATCCGCTAATTCGAAGAGATATGCAGATAGAGCTTTTAGAAATTCAATCCAAACTTAAAAAGACTATTATCTTTATCACTCATGACATTAATGAGGCATTTAAACTAGGCGATAGAGTGGCCGTAATGAAGGATGGCAAAATTGTTCAACAGGGAACACCAGAAGACATATTAAATAATCCTTCAGATGAATATATCGAGGATTTTGTTAAGAGTATTGACCGCACAAAGGTGATCCAAGCCAAAAACATTATGATCAAACCCCATGCTTTGGTATCAATAAAAGACGGTGTAAGGGTTGCCATTAAAGAAATGCAAGCCAACAATATCTCCAGTGTTTTTGTGGTTGACGGGAAAATGAAAATAGAAGGCATTGTAACAATAGATGATTGCGTGGAAGCCGTAAAACACAAACAAACATCACTTAAAGAATTATTAAGGCATGATTACTACAAGACCACAGAAGATGAGTATATCGAAAACATTCTAGAAGATGCTACCAAATCAAAGTATCCTATAATTGTGGTAAATGATGAGGATAGGTTATTGGGGATAATAGTACGCACATCAATACTAACAGGCCTACTACCAAATGAATCGGACACTGAGATAGAATCTGCCTAAGTATTAAAAAAGAGGAGCACCCCCTATTAGCGGGGTGCTCCAATAATATCGTGAAAAATCATTATCTGGTTAATGGACAAAATAAAATAAAAAGCTGGCTTTGGGGCTCTTGTATCTCAAATGAAAGATGGGCTGAAAGATATTATTTTACTTGAGTCTGATGAAGTTAATTTAATGGATCAATCCTCTGAGATTAATAAGTCTGTAGATCAAGTTCAAAGAGATCTTTTGCTCAAACATCATTTATTGGTTTAGTCCGAGGAAAGCACGTAGTTCAAATTATCAATATAACAACTTACAGGAGTTCTTTATGAAAATATTGATTGACGCTGATGGCTGTCCAGTGGTGGATATCACCGTGCAGATGGCCAAAAAGTACCATATCGAATGCTTTATTCTTTGCGACACCGCTCACTTTTTTGAAAAAGATGGGGCCACTATTTTGACTTTTCCAAAGGGAGCGGACAGCGTTGACTTTGCCCTGGTCAATCGCGTTTCTTCCGGCGATATTGTCGTTACCCAAGATTACGGTCTTGCTGCCATGTGCCTGTCCAAAAATGCCATCGTAATCAGTCAGGATGGAATGGAATACACTGCCGACAATATTGATGCCATGCTGCTTGCACGCCATACAGCCCAAAAAATCCGCAACTCTGGTGGCAGGCTAAAGGGACCTAAAAAAAGAACCGCGGTTCAGGATGAAGAATTTAAAACAAAACTCACCTCTCTACTGGACAACAGAGGAAATACACAATGAAAACTGAAGAAGCCATCAAACATTACGCATATATGCTCCGCTGCGCCGACGGCACCATTTATAGCGGCTACTCGACAGATCCGGAGCGCCGTGCCGCTGTGCATAATAGTGGACGGGGCGCCAAATATACCCGTTCCCGTCTGCCGGTTGAACTGGTTTTTCGTGAGTGCTTTCCCACAAAAAGCGAGGCGCTGAAGCGGGAGGCGGCGCTCAAGAAGCTCGACCACGCCGAAAAACTCTCGCTGATTTCACATCCTATGTGATTTATTGAGGAAATTGGCTGTTCTTTCCTTAATGGATAGGGCTTTGTTTGGGAAAGAGGGAGCATAGGGGAATAAACAAATCTATGTTTTTCCTACTCACCCTTGATGTTTATGATCCAAAAGCTATGTGAGCATATTGGCTAGGTAAAGTGGGAGCCATCCCAATGGAAAATTCCTCCTGGGCTATTGGCAGAAGCACTAATAATGAATACTTTGCTGGACGAGATGCTCTGTATAAAGTCGAGGAATCCCTACATTTTTGGCCATCTGTTTGGTGCTGTAGGAGTTCTTATGGGAGAACCTGGCAGGGGTTCTGCTTGCCCTCGTTCTTCTAATTGCAAGATGGTATGAAAACAATTTTTTGCTGGGGAGCAAAGCCCCACAGACGCGAAGTTGGTAATTTATTCAGAACAGGGGCCGAAAATAATGTTCTTGGGTTAGCAGAGCCTGATGAAATTATTAAACTCGAGGATTCGAAGGAAACAAATACTATAATTGAAAGATTAAAAAATACAGAGAGATATGCATATGCCCTTTCCTGCATAGATAGTATTCGTGAGTTTAATCCTTTTATAAGCAAAAGTAATAAAGAAGAGCCTAATAAAGTTAATTTGATGGATCAATTTGCTGAGGTGAATAAGTCTGCAGATCAAGTTCAAAGATCTGTTGCTCAAACACTTTGCCGTCCTTTGGGCGGCTTTTTAATTTTTAGGCAGAAGAAAAGGAAGAAATACGTTAGTAATATTATTATGTATATTTCTTTTGATTTTTTTGTTGCAATAACGCATTAGTAAAACTTGTGGAAAAACAGAAGGTTTTTCAAATTACTTGTCGAAAATACAAATAGATTTTTGAATCAATTGACTGGTAAAGGAGACTACCCATGAGAGTTGCTATTATCCTGGAAGATCGTTGCCAACCAAACCAAAGAATAAAAAAAAGAACTAGAAGTTTGAAGGGGGATAGCCTATTGGCATTTCCTAATTCATATGTGGTTCTTGATATTGAAACCACAGGCTTCAGTCCCCTTGACGATGAAATAATTGAGATAGCAGCTCTTAAGATCGAAGAAGGGAAAACAGTAGATAACTTTCAGTCCCTTATCAAACCTTCAGTTGAAATAGGTGATGTTATTACAAAATTAACTGGAATAACAAATGATATGGTTAGTGATGCGCCAAAGCTCGAAAAGGTGCTTCCATCTTTCAAGAGCTTTATTGGAAATCATATTTTAGTGGGGCACAATGTTAATTTTGATATTAACTTTTTATATGATCGTTTTTTGGAAGTATTGGGTTGTGCGCTTTCCAATGACTTTATAGATTGTCTTTGTCTAGCAAGACAACTTCTGCCGCAACTACCCAATCATAGGTTGGGGACAGTTGGCAGATATTTTAATATTGACGATCACGGAATGCATCGCGCATTGAAAGATTGCGAAGTAACCAATCAATGTTTTAATCATTTCCGGGAAATGGTGAGGGTAGAGTTCTCTAGCGCTGATGAGTTTACCCGTGATAGTGCTCGTTTGCAAAGAGAGTATAAGGCGATGCTAAGGAAAAGAGACGCCCAGCGAAGGAGAAATCGCAGTCATGATCATCCCTTCTACAATCGATTATTTGTCTTTACCGGTGACCTTGAGCAAATGAGCCGCAGGCGAGCAATGCAAGAGGTAGAAAACGTTGGTGGCAAATGCGCCAAGGCAATAACTAAAAAGACAAATTTTTTAGTAGTCGGCTCCTTTGAATATAATAGCAGGATCCAGGGAGAGAAAACTTCCAAACTTCTGAAGGCCGAAAAATACATTGAAGCAGGCAATGAAATAATAATTATTAGCGAGGAGGAGTTTTATGAATTGCTTGAGGCTTAAGGGAATGGAAGGATTCGAGGTGACTGCCCAAGAAGTTGCAGAAAAGCTTCTTGGATTTTTAAGCGAAGACCAAAAAGAGGAAGCAGCCCAACATGGCAAACTCCTTCGCCCAAATGGAAATGGGAGTATCTCCATCTGGTTTTTTAATAGACTCTCGGCACGAGTCTATATTAAGCAAATAAAATACGTCTCTGTGCCTAAAAGATTCGTTGAAGATGTCAAAATAGATCTGCCGCAGGATAGTCTGAAAACGGACCCCTCTTTCATAAGGTTTCACATCAGAGGACTTGCTGATGTAGTGAAAATGAGAGATTTGTTACTGACAATTTTTGAAACCCGAAGAGAGGAAGCCATGGGCTTTCAAGTTGGTTGTTGCCACTTATATCTCGACTGCTCAGATGCTCTTGAGTGTTTAAATAAAAATAATTTTATTCGCAGCAACTGTCTATATAAAAAGAACCTGGAACAGGGAAGAATCTTTTACGGTAAGAATAGAAACCTCGATAGGGCTGTTAATTCTGAGGTCTTACCTAAAGCTGGTTGTCTTTTCTAGAATATAAGGCAGCGTGAACTACTGTCCAAGTTACTGATCAAGCTGGTGACCAAGCTTTGAAATGATGAAGTTAGTAGGATTGCATAGGAAGTACCTGCGAAGGATTGGCACAGCCAAAATAGCTAGTCGGGGGTTGGATACCCCAAAGGGTACCGGTGGGATAATTGTTTTACCACTGAGAGCCCGAAGCTCGCCATTTGAATGGCGATGTAG
>ENA-UOOE01003164-UOOE01003164.1-fermentation-metagenome-genome-assembly--contig:-NODE-3164-length-10741-cov-5.276904_pt1 | contig 10741 bp, 9 predicted proteins | sample MGYA00245776_ERZ724021 | MGnify/ENA primary metagenome ERZ724021 (study PRJEB28704, sample SAMN03018321) | fermentation metagenome | biome: anthropogenic terrestrial biome; feature: soil; material...
TTCCAACATTTTCAGATGTAAGCATAAAAAATAACAGCTTTACCATTACGACTTATAGGACTGATACCATGGAAGCCATTGATACTTACACTATAAATAAACAAACTTCATCAGGAGGTGGTTCCAGCAGCGGCTCAAATTCATCAGTTAATGTAACCAATTCTAACACGGATTCAGTTGTAAATGCAATAAAAAATTCAAGCAGTAATGCAACTATAACCATAAACGTAAATAACAATAAACAAGTGGCAAAAGATGTATTTGATGCTGTAAAGGGAACTGATAAAAAACTAGTATTCACAGAAGATGGAGTACAATGGACATTTAATGGAAATGATATATCAGACACTAAATCAGTGGATATGACAGTTAATGTAGCCCAAATTAAAGATTCCAAATCAGCAAATAAAGAAGCCATCCAGCAGAAAATAAAAAATGAAGATGTTATTTTAGTATCTTTTGCAAATAACGGACAACTTCCTGGAAAAGCTGAAGTCAAGCTCAACCTAGATAGCAGTTGGATTGCAGATAAGGATAAAAATAATATGAATGTATATTATTTTAATGAATCCAATAAGACAATTAGTAGTGTAGCCAGTAACTTAAACGTTGATTCTAATAACTATATAAATTTTGATATAACACATACTAGTGATTATATAATTTCGGATAAGGAGTTGGCTTCATTTAAACAGGTAAGATTAGGCGGCTCAAATAGATATGAAACTTCTGTAAAAATATCACAGAATAAATATGATAATGCAGATTCAGCAGTATTGGTTTCTGGAGAAGCTTTTGCTGACGCACTTAGTGCAGCACCTTTTGCAAAACAGATAAATGCACCTATACTGTTAACCTCAAATGATTCACTTGATAAAAACACAGCAGCAGAACTTTCAAGATTGAAAGTGAAGAAAGTATATATAATTGGAGGTATCGGAGTTGTATCAATCTCAGTAGAAAATGCCTTAAAAACTATGGGAATAAACATAGAGAGAATATCCGGTCCAGATAGATATGCTACTTCACTTGCAGTTGCAAAACAGATAAGTATCCCTGGACAGGTATTTATAACTTCTGGAAAAGGATTTGCAGATGGCATATCTATATCATCTTATGCAGCGTTGTCAGGAAGTCCTATATTTTTGACAGATGGCAGCCAGTTAAGTGATGGCGCTTTGCAATATATAAAGGACAATAAAAGTACACCATACATAATTGGTGGAACTGGAGTTGTAAATGACAGTATAGTTAAAAATTTAGGAGCCGAAAGGATATCAGGCCCAGATAGATATGCTACAAATCTTGCCGTATTAAATAAATTTGATGATAAATACAATTTATCTAATATTTATCTTGCCTCAGGAAGTGAATTTGCAGACGCCCTCTGTGGTTCAGCTGCAGCTGGTAAAGAAAATGCACCAGTTGTATTACTTGACAAAAGTAATTCTAGTAATATAAAAAATTACATTAAATCAAGGATAGCAAATACTAATCAGATTGATATTCTGGGAGGAGAAGGAGTAATATCTCAAGATATTGTTAATCAAATTTTACAATAAAAAATTATTTTCTTCCAGAACACCACTTAATGCCGCTTTAAATAAGTACCATTATATCCTTATAATCTATTATTAATTCTTGCCCATATAAATAGAATCAATATAGCAAGTGCCAGTATCATTATATTAATACTGGCAAATTTTTTTCCTTCTTTCCAAACTTCTATACCTACTTTAACCGTATAGAAACAAATAAGAATATAAATTAGAATTATTATCCATCCCATAGTTAATCCTCCTGTAGATTTTGTGATGGATTAAGCTGTTTTCCAAAACTCTTTATTATCACATCAAAATTTATAGAAACTTCTGCTTTGTCATATTTATCCATCCAATTATAATTTTGGTATTCTTCAAAAGTCCAAAATTTTTTTCTAACCTCCAATTGCCATAAAAAAGGTTCTCCACCAAATACTTCTTGTGTCTTTTTTATCAACTTACCTGCTTTTTCTTCAAGCTGCTCCTTTATTGCATTTCTCAGCAACTGCTCATTATCTTTAACTTCAACATATTTTACAAAGCTAGGTATAGCTAAAATTTCTATTTTTACAGGTACAACAACATTAACCTTTGGTTTATTTGAACTAATATCAATTTTAATTTTGGTATTTTTACTCTTTATTAGCTTTGCAGATATTTTATATGCTCTATCAATTGGATCTTCAAAGGTAAAAAGCATGCTTTTTATTTCATTTTTAGGCCTTAAAAGTGCTACTAATCTATTTTCATCACCTGTAAGATTTCCTATCATTTTTCCTCTTTTAAATACTGCTGCACCTATCATTTGAGTTGGATTAGCTCCTTGAAAATTTACCTGTCCTGGAAGATAATCAGCTTCATTTCCATCATCATTAGAAGAATATTGCTTTGTTGACGTATAAGCGCCTAGAGATAAACTTGTATTTTCTTCTGTCCTCTGTAAAAATTTATTTAAATCAGATATGGTTATAAATCCTGTATCTCTCCACCTATCTGTAACAAAATCAAAATACTTACTTGTTCTATCCTCCATTTGTGGGTCATTTTTGTTTAAAAATTCAGATGCTTTTTCACGACATACAAATATATTCATAGACCTCCTCAATTCTTTATCCCTAAGTGCTGCCTCTAAAACATGGAAAAATTCTGGAGTTTTTGCAAAGTCTTCGCCTACAATGAGAATTCTGGCATGTTCCAAAGTAACTCTCCTGGCCACAACCACATTTGCTATATCCTTGGCTGTAATCAAATCCGGTGATTCAAAGGTAACAGTTTCACCTTTTTTTCGTTGATTAGCAAACTTGTTGGTAGTTGTATCCATACCATATTTTATATTAGCAATCTGATATGTAATACTCAGATTATTATTTTTTCCTTTATCAATGCCTATAGCAGATACATATCCCTGTCCCTCTAATTCAACAATATCCTTATGACATCCACTGCATGAAAACATTATGAGAATAGCAATAACTAAATAATACATTATTTTCTTCAGCACTTTTTATAATCCCCTTTCCACTGTGAAATTACTAAAAGCAATAAAGGTACTACTATGCTGATAATGGTTATTATAGGAACAACTCTATCATTAAAAAACCTAGAAAAATTCCGTGAGTTTTCAGGAATTATGCTTATTATAGCTATAAGTGCCGATATAGGTATAATTAAAGGCTCAATTTTCTCCAACTTTAGAGCGTAGGCAAAAATAGCAGAAGCCAAATACAAAGCTGTGGAATAATAAATAGCGATTACTACAATAGCCCATGGTAAAAATATAGCTTGTAAATTCGAAATAAATCTAGTTAAATGAAATATTCTCGTAAGTGTGTGTAAAGGATAGCTTGTAATTGTAATAGCTGGGTAATCAAAAGTCATTTGAAAGAATGCAAAAGAAATACTCAAAATAAAAGCAGATACTGTTAATGAAGTTAAACTGGCGGTTTTAAAGTTTTTATAGCTTCCAAACATAGGATAACAAACAGATAATATTATTATAACCTGATAGATAAAACTATTGTATATACCTCCCATTATTATATGTTTCACACCTTTTCCCGCGATAGGAAATAAAAATTGAGTTGTTATAAGCGGCATGGCAAATAAAATAAGGGAAATAAAAATACCTATAATGTATGGCATTAACATATATGAAGCTCTTGCAAGGGCCTTTAATCCCAATATGGCCATAAAGCAGCAAAATCCTATCAATGTAATTATTAAATAATATATATCAGTGTTAGGGAAAAAAAGTGTGTTAATAACATTACAGTCATCAACTAGATTTGTAGAAATAATTATTATATTCACTATTAAAAGTATATAGCTTATTAGAAATCCAATATAATTTCCAGTCAAATAATAAACTATCTCCACAAGCCCTTTATTCTTATATCTTTTTAAAAGGCATAATATACTCAATATAGGTATAATTAATGTTATTGCAGAAAATATAGGAATGATCCATCCTGCATTCTCGGCAGTCTTAAAAAAAGCACTGGATGTACTATTGGTAATCTTTTCAAAAATCATAATAATTATTAAAGCTATACATTCTCTAGTGCCAATTTTGCCATCAGAATTTTCTAACACTTATCATACACCACCTTAATTTATTTTTGCTTCCACTCAGTCTTTAGATTTATATTTAGTAGTTTTTTTATTTTGCCTAAATACCAGTCTTCTTATAATAAAATCTTTAGAAGAAGGCTGCTGTGGAGATTTTGGTGAAAAAAATGGAACTCCAAAGGATTCAAAAGCACAGGCATAAGTCAGAAAAGCTGTGGCCAATAATGTAACTCCGTAGAGTCCACAATGGCTCCAGCTATCAAAATATACAAATCTTCCTATTCTCACTAAAAAACTTAAGTTCATCTCCGGAATGGCAAAAGAAGATAATCCCGTAAGAGCTATAATTATTACTAATATAGGACTAACAATATTAGCGTCTACTGCTGCCTCACCTAAAATTAGAGTTCCAACAATTCCAATAGTAGCTCCCATACTTGAGGGCATTCTTACTCCTGCTTCTCGCATAAGCTCAAAAGACATTTCCATTAATAGAATTTCAAATATTATATGAAAGGGCAGCTTTTCCCTTGCAGCAGCAATAGCAATGGCTAAATCAGTAGGAATCATATCTACATGATAAGTAGACAGCGCTATATATACTCCAGGAAGAAACAAGGAGATAAAAAGTGCAAATATTCTTATAATACGTAATAAATTTCCATACATCCATCTCTGATAGGTGTCTTCAGAAGTATGGAATAAAGTCCAAAAGGTTATCGGTACAATGATAACATTAGGTGTAGATCCAATCAAAAGTGCTATATGACCTTCCTTTAAAAAAGAAGAAACTCTGTCGGGCCGTTCTGTTTCAAAAGTAGACGGTAAAATTGAATAAGGTCTGTCTTCTATATGCTGCTGAAGAATAGATGAATTTTCAATGTTTTCATCAATAATTTTACTGATTCTTGTTTTAACCTCTTTAAGCAAATTAACATTTACAATATTTTTTATATACATAATGAATACTTCATCATGATTGTCTTTACCAAAGGACATGGCTTCTGTAATCAGCCCAGGATCTTTTAATGATTTTCTTATTAAGGAACGATTACCTTCATTCCACTCTGTGAATCTTCCAACCTGGTATACATTAGTGGCAGGATAACGTGATTCTCTATTTTTTCTTTATCTATAATTGTATTCATACATAGAATGGTTGCTTTTCTATTTAAGCATTGTATGCATATATCTTTAACCAAATAATCTTTATTTACAGGATAAGAAAAAAACTGATTCATTTTTTTATATTTTGCTCTAAATTTGCCGATATAGGCTCCTTTATTATATTGTTATTTTTAGTAGAAGCTTTCAAATATAGTCACCTCTGTTCTACAATTGTTTGAAAGTTGTGGTTACATAATGTACTTAAGATATTATGTGCATTTTCTAATAAAATATTAAGTGATTCTTAAGTTCAGGTGGAGTTTGCTTATGAGGAATACTTTCCTCCATCTGAATCTTATTAACAGTATTCTTAGTGTCTTTAGCACTTAGAATACGTTATCCTTTAGGGGAAGAACTTATCCAGGCGCATATCAGTGCTTGTTCCCCCACTTTGAAAAAGATGGGGATATTAGCTAATTACCGCATTCGGATAAAAAATTGCAATAAATCCTTAGATACTGCAGTAACTTTATAATCAGAAATTATATGTTTATTTATATATTGATAATTTATAAGCTATCTTTTTAATGAATAAATAAAAAATTGCCTATAAAACTTGACTTTTAATAAAATAAAAAATATAATAATACGAAACAATACAAAACATTACTAAAATACCTATTTTGAAAAATTGTGTAACTTTTAATACTAAAATGTATTAAAACATTTTAAAAAATGGAGAGGTGAAAAAGTTATGAAAATAAGAACTGATTATGTAACTAACAGTAGTTCTGTAAGTTATATAATTACAATGAATGTAGACTTTATTGAGTTTATGAAGAAGAAAAAACCTGAATTTTATACTAACAATACAAAGAGAAGCAGAATCTATAATGCAATAAGAGAAGATTTAATTAATACTGGGACAAAGGCGAAATTACTTGATAGAGAAGTATACTCTAAAAGATATGCACTTATTAAAAAGAGAGACTGTACGTATGATATTTCATTTGATAAACCTGTGGAAGATATAGACTTTTCAACTTTAAGTGAAGAAGAATTATGGTCTTATATATATGGCGAATATTTTGTAAATGGAAGGCTTTCTGGCGAATTTAAAGGTTTTGGTTCTGTTCAGGTAATAAAAGATGACACCCCTCCCATAGAGAAAAATTGTGAAAATATAGCTTGTGGCAGTTGTGAAAAAAAGGATACTGATAAATGTGACAAAATCAAGTGATTCTTAGCTTCAGGTGGAGTTTGCTTATGAGAAATGCTTTTCTCCATCTGAACCTTATTAACAGTATTCTTAGTGTCCTTAGCACTTAGAATACGTTATCCTTTAGGGGAAGAACTTATCCAGGTGCGTAGCAGTGCCTATCTTCCACCTTGAAGAAGATGGGAGTATTAGCTAATTACCACATTCGGATAAAATAATATTTACTGGAGGTAGAGTAAATGAAAGTAAGAAGGCATAGTAAAAATTATAACTTCTATGGAGATACAGAAACAGGAGTAACTATGCGCTGGGGAAGCTCCATTAATACTAATCCAGAATATGCACCCTGGCCTGAGCTAGCGGATATTTCAATTAGCAATCATTGTACAAAAGGATGTGAATTTTGTTATAAGGAAAGCACTGAAAATAATTCTTTTATGCTGCTGGATGAATATACTTATGTTTTGTCCTCTCTAAATAGTAAAAGGTGGGGAAATGTATTTCAAGTTGCTTTAGGTGGTGGTGAACCTTTGGAACATCCATCTTTTATAGAAATAATTAAAGAGACAAATAAAAAAGGTATTGTAGCAAATTTTACAACTAATGGAATTCACCTTGATAAAACTACAGTTAAATATATTAAAGATAAAGTAGGTGCCGTTGCAATATCAGTTGCTACAGTCAATGAATTAAATCTAGATAAAATAAAACTTCTCACAGATGAAGGCATAAAGGCAAATATACATTTTATCTTAGATAATAGGTCAATATATGAGGCTATAGATATTTTAAAAGGCAACTATAATGACTTATTTAAAAATATTAACGGTATAATTTTTTTAACTTATAAACCCAAAGGCAGAGCTTCTATAGATAAATGTTTAAATATGGATGAAAAGTTTAAGGAATTTACAGCGTTAACTGAAAATAATATGTGTACTGCCAGAATAGGTTTTGATGCCTGTTTTGTACCAGTTTTAATGAAATACACAGATGTTAATGTGGACTACATTGATTCCTGTGAATGTGGTTTTTTTTCAGTTTACATTGATGAAAAACTAAATGTAACCCCCTGTTCCTTTGCCAATAACCAAAAATTTTCATACAATTTAAAAGAATATACTATGGAAACCATATGGCAGCAAAAATACGAGAATTACAGAAAAGAAATACTAAAGAATACATGTATTAACCATTGTAAAAACAAAATACACTGCCGTGGAAAATGCATTTATTATGATAAGTTGTCCTTTTGTTATAAAGGTCCAGAAACTGAAAAACAAATTTTAGAAGTCTATTAAAAAATGACACTATTAATGTATATATAAACGCATAAGGGGGGATTAAAAATGATCAAAAAAATAAGAACAATCATACTTGGATTAACTCTTATTATACTTACTGTTAGTGCTACTGCCTGTGGTAGTAACACTACTGCTAAACAAACAACATCGGAAACTAAAAAAACTACTACAGAAGTTACTGATATGGCTGGACGCAAAGTTAACATACCATCTCAAATTAATAAGATCAGCTGCATACATCCTATTCCTTCACATATGGTCTGGAGGTTGGCACCAAAAAAATTGGCCAGTATTGATAATCAATTTAAGGATCGACTATTTTTTATAAAGGATGAAGAAGTTAAAAGACTCACCAGTCTTCCTATAACAGGAACTTTTAACACTGGAGATATGAATAGAGAACAAATGCTTACCATAAAACCAGACATTATTATATCTTTAAAGAAAGATACAAATCTTGACAAAGAACAAAAGGATTATTCTGCTCCAGTAGTTGCAGCTTCAAAGGACAGTCTTCTAGATTATGAAGAATCTTGGAGACTTATAGGCAAAATAGTAGGAAATGAAAAGGAAGGAAATGAACTAGCGGATTACTGGCATAGGACCATTTCCCAAGTTACAGATAAAACAAGCAAAATTCCTGAAAATGAAAAACTGAAAGTGTATTACGCTCAACCTGATATAAATAAAACAGTGGGAACAAAAAGCATCATGGCCTCAATTATACGTGATGCAGGAGGAATAAACCTTTACGATACTATTTCAATATCAAAAGCAGACGAACAAAATGAAAGTATAACTGCTTCTATGGAGCAAATCCTTAAATTTAATCCAGATGTGATTATAACCAAAACCTCCGGAGCACGTGATGAAATACTTTCAAGTCCCCAGTGGGAGGGTATAAATGCTGTAAAAAATAAACGCGTTTATGCATCTTTAAAATACGAAATGTTAGATAGAATTCAGTCATTAATGGGCCTAGTATGGACAGCAAATACTCTTTATCCTGATAAAGTAAAACTGGATATTGATAAAGAGGTTAAGACTTTTTATTCAAAAGTGTATTTGTATGACAACATAACAGATGCGCAAATACATGAGAAAATTACCAAATAACTTTAAGTGAGCAAATTTCATTTTATATATTTACAAATGGTTTTGCCCATTTAAAGTAATATAAATCAAAAAGGGTGATTAAAATGAAAAGTGCAAGTGAAATATCAGCATATATACCTAATTCAATAAAAAAAGAAAAAAGTCAAAAAAATAATATTATAATTATTCTGTCTTTAATGCCTGTAATTGCCTTCATATTGTCTCTTACTCTTGGAAGATATGGTATTCCACTTTCCCAATTATTTGATATTTTTACAGGCAAGCTTTTCAATCTTCCTATAACCTGGCCTCAAACTGTAGAAACGGTTTTATTTCAAGTTCGTATTCCTAGAATTATTGCTGCCATGATGGTGGGAGCTGCCTTAGCCACAGCAGGTGCCACATATCAAGGGTTATTCAAGAATCCCATGGTTTCTCCAGATATTTTAGGTGCCTCTGCCGGTGCAGGCTTTGGAGCTGCTATTGCTATTTTAATGTCTTTCAACATTGTAGGCATACAGTTTTCTGCCTTTTTAGTAGGACTCGCAGCTGTAATCCTTACATACACAATCGCCAGTATTATAGGCAGAGGAAATAATGCTATTTTAGTACTTGTACTTACAGGAATGGTCATTTCCACCTTGTTTTCATCTTTTATTTCCATTACTAAATATGTAGCTGATCCGGAAAGCAAATTACCGGCCATTACTTTCTGGCTTATGGGAGGCCTTTCTTCTGTCAGTACAAGAGATGTAATAATTCTAATTATTCCACTAATTTTAGGAATCATTCCCATATTGCTTTTAAGATGGAAACTCAATGTTCTCTCTTTTGGAGAAGAGGAAGCCCAGGCCATGGGAATAGACACCCATAAAATTCGTATAATAGTCATCATTTGTTCAACTTTGCTTACAGCATCATCTGTATCAGTCAGTGGGATGATAGGCTGGGTAGGACTTATTATTCCACATATTGCCAGGCTCCTAGTGGGACCTAATTATAAAGTTTTATTACCAGCATCTATGCTTATCGGAAGTACTTTTCTACTTTTAGTAGACGATGTAGCGCGCAGTGCATTTACTGTAGAAATTCCCCTTGGAATACTTACAGCCATTATAGGTGCACCTATATTTATTTATTTACTTCTAAAAGGAAGGAGAGGTTGGGTATGAAGTTAGAAGTTAAAAATGCCGTTTGCGGTTATGGCTCTAAAACTGTGATTAAAGGTATATCGGTAAAAGTAAAGTCAGGAGAAATATTATGTTTGCTTGGACCTAACGGTGTAGGTAAGACTACATTTTTTAAAACTATTTTAGGCTTTTTAAAATTACAAGGTGGAGAGATTATTTTAGATGGAGAAAATATCAATAACTTGTCTAGGAAAAAACTAGCTAAAGCTATTGGCTATGTGCCTCAAGCCCATACCCCTCCCTTCCCTTTTTCTGTACTTGATGTTGTTACCATGGGGCGTACTGCTCATTTAGGAGCTTTTGCATCACCTTCAAAAAATGATATAGCTATTGCAGAAGAATCTCTAGAAACTTTAGGAATATCATTTTTAAAGAATAAAATTTATACAGAAATCAGTGGAGGAGAACGGCAGATGGTTTTAATAGCAAGAGCGCTAACCCAGCAGCCAAGTATTCTTGTTATGGATGAGCCTACTTCTAATTTAGATTTTGGTAACCAAATCAGAGTACTTGAGCAGATCAACTCCCTGGTAAAAAAAGGCTTAGGAGTTATTATGACTACACATTTTCCTGATCATACTTTTCTCTGTTCCAGCAAAGTAGCATTGATGCAGAAAAATAATATATTTACTGTGGGCAATGTAGATGATGTGGTTACGGAAGAAAATTTAAGGTCAGCTTATGGAGTTGATGTAAAAATTACCAGTACAGTAAATA
>ENA-UOOE01003168-UOOE01003168.1-fermentation-metagenome-genome-assembly--contig:-NODE-3168-length-10729-cov-34.008619_pt1 | contig 10729 bp, 8 predicted proteins | sample MGYA00245776_ERZ724021 | MGnify/ENA primary metagenome ERZ724021 (study PRJEB28704, sample SAMN03018321) | fermentation metagenome | biome: anthropogenic terrestrial biome; feature: soil; material...
CGGACAGACCTGTCAATAGCACGAATGGCTTTGTCAGCAAAGAGGCAACAAAACGGCTGATGAGTGTGCCAGAGAAGACTAGGCCAGATTGGGAAATGTAGGACCGTAATTTAACTACGGAGAAGTTTTCTTTGTGTTCAGCTGTTACAGTTTTTGTTTTAGGCTGGACGTCTTCCATCTGGTTTGTATATATATTGATAATATTTTCTAAGTCGGATTCTAAAATATCTTTAGGAGGTAGTTTATTCACATCATATACTTTGTAGATATATGAACTCCCGTATCTATCTGGTTTTTTAGAAAAATTCGTTGCAAAATATTCATTAATAGTCTGTTTGGATCTTATATCTTCCCAGTTGTTGGCAGGAGCAGTTGTTTCGCTTATACCATAGGCCAGTATGAGAATATTGTTCTCCTTGTAATAAAGATAGACAGGATAAATTCCATGACTTGTGGTGTTCGGCTCTTTCAAAAAAGATATCCATGGAATTTTTGCGGGAACACCTTGTCCAAAACTAACCTTTACTTTGATATTTAAATACTCGGATTTATAATGTTTTGTTTTAAGATTACCAGTATTTGCTTGTTCCAGAAATTTTTTGAGTTCTTCAAAGTATCCCATGATTCCTTATTTTACAATATATATAATGCAAAATTATGATTTAATATCAATATTGAAAAGACAAATGCGTATTTCCGTAAAAAAGTTTCAATATTGTTTATCGATTGGGGTATCTTATAGTTGCGTGTTAGGTTCGTCATCATACTTATAAGGAAGGCTACACCACCGCCAAGGTAATTAAGAAAAATGATGATTCTTTTAAACATTATGATTGATGGGGATTTACAATATTAGTAGTAACAATTATTGTAGTATTGTATTTTCATTCGCTTCATTCAAAATAATTCAAGTAAAACCTTTGAAATATTAACATTTATTTTTAATTTTGCTGGAAAGCGGATAATGACATGAGAACTACAAGATTAACCGAAGAGTTTTGCAAATACTTCAAGATTGGCAAGATCGTTGAAGCAAAACCCAGATCCGGTCAAAAACAGGTCTACATCGTTGAAATTGGCAAAGAAATCTTCGCCCTTAAAGTAATACCTGGCGCGGATGAAAGAATTGCCCGTGAGTTGCAAATTTATGATCGTTTTAAGGATAATCCGGGTATTCCTAAAGTGATATCTGTCGAGAAATATGGTGATGAACTCGTCGTTATCGAAGAATTCATCAAAGGAAAAGATTTAAGTAAAATTGCGGATACGTATATTAATGACTCCTATAAAGTACGCCGCCTAATTGCCGATATATCAGAAATTCTTACACCTATATGGATTCAGAAATGTATACACAGAGATTTAAAACCTAATAATATTATCGTTCAGGAGGACGGGAAACCCATCGTACTTGACTTTGGAATTGCCCGTGATCTGGATGATGAAACTATTACTCCTACCGGTTTCCAACCATTTACATGGAATTTTGGAAGTCCCGAGCAATACTTTTTTAAAAAAGAGCTTATCTCTTATCGAACTGATTTCTTCTGTTTAGGGATTATCGGGTATTATCTATACACAGGTGACCTGCCTTTTGGTATGAACAGATTTTCAATAGCTGAAGCTTTTACTGGACCACAAAAGATTTTCGATATGCATAATGAGGTGATGAACGGTTTTTTGAATTCGGTTCTGAAGTTTAGTGTCGCGGAAAGGCCCAGGACGATAGATCAATTTAATAAATTATTGTGCTTATGAAGTTAGTACATGTATTGGGACACAATCCAAATTGGAATACCGAAATATATTTCGATCAGAATGTAGGGGGTGAATTCCTCATAACAGCTTTTTCATTTGGGAATAAATATCTCGAGAGCAAAAGAGTGACTCAGGTGATCGACAAATCGATGCTTGATCTTCAGTTCTATGGCCAAAAAGAAAGTGGTCGGTTATCAAAAGGAAATTTGTCCGATTTTGAATTTCATACTGCAAATATCCCCTTTGATTCAAATCCGACTAACGTCGAGATCAATAAGTGTATTATAAAAGCAATCGAATATCAGCTTTCCGCCGGATTTAATAAAATAATTATCCCTCTTTATTATGAAGACACCTATATGGATGGGATTATTTCAACAATCAAGACCGTCAACAGTTATCTCAAAGAGAATAGGATAAATGAAAGGGAATATTATATGACCATTCCGCTGGCATATGATATAATCCGTAATAATGATGATGTGGAGCGATTGCTTTTTGAGCTTACAGATTTAAACATCTGCTTTGATGGCTATTTTATTGCTTGTGAGAATAAACCGGAACAGGGGCACAAGATCTCGAATGATATAAAACTCATCACAAACTTATCCAGAGTATTGTGTGTTCTTAAAATACAGGGATTTAAGACGATATATGCGTATGCCAACTGGGATGCTCTTTTTTATCTGGCACAAACGGATATCGATTATATTACCATTGGTACATACGAAAATCTTCGAAATTTCTCCATCAAGAGATTTACTGAAGATGTTTCGGGAGGTGCTTCCGACGGGTACTACTTTTCAGAACAACTGCTGAACATGATTCGTGCAAAAGATTTAGTGAACATCCGTGCAAATGATATGATCGGATTGATTCGAAACAAAAGAAACATATTTTCAGATACGATACTGGAAGAAAATTACAAATGGAGTATCCATAAACCGGATGTAAATAAAAACTATCTGTTATCGATATCACGTCTTTTAGATCAACTGTCCGAAATTGCATCTCTAAAACAAAGAATAATTCAAGCCCTTTTTCTGATTGAAAAAGCTCTTCAAAATTACAAAAAATTAGATGACAACTATGTGCATTTGCAAAGCGAGAGCAAAAACTACCATCTGGGCGTTTGGAAAATGCATTTACTGAAGAAGATCGGGATGAAACCCCAGGAGTTTGAGACCTTATATTCTGCCTATTATTGATAAAGAATTTCTTCAGAAAACATCATTTGCATAGCGGGGTCAATAGGGAGTTGTTTTTGGGGACGATAATATGTTTTTATATTTCCATCAACGGATATAGTGAGTAGTCCCACATTATAATTTTCGAATTGTGATAAGTTTCTGATTGCCTGGTTCGCGTGTGCCTCATCCATAACAACATATGAGTAATCTGCAAACCATTTATAGCGGTAAGCTTGTGTTATGGCTCTTTTCCAGTTACTAAGTTTCGCTTCAAATGCAATACTTTTCTTAAACGGCAGTTTATATTTAACATTCAACTCGAAATAAGAATCGATTTTTTTTATAAAACAATCGTCAACCAGTCTCTCTAATGATTTTCTCACTTCGTTTTGTCGTATTCCGGTTATTCTTTTAACGTTCTCAAGAGACACTTTCTTTTTTCTACTTACAACCTGATACACATTGATATCAATAGGCGACAGTTTTTCTCGCTTCGGTAGACTTAGAGATTCCTTGAGTTCGGCAATTACCAAATCGGCAAAACCAAACCCTAACCCTACCTCTTCCAACATCCTGGTGTTTTCAACATCAAATTTGTTATAATAGGTACTTTTAAAGAGGTTTACTAATTCCCGTTCTGAACTAAATCCAGCCATTTCTAATAATTATAAATGTGGAATCATCTCTATTCTTATTTTTTTGTAATCGACTTATTGCGTTTACGATGCTTCCTTTACGTTTGTAATGAAATATTTTAAAGTAGGTTTTTCGATCATTTTCCATTAACGAGTAAAAACCATCAGAACAGATCAAAAAATTCTGATCTGCATTTATCTGTATAAGGTCAATATCATCAGGTCTAAGCCCCTCCTTCCCAATGTATTTTGTTAAAAAATTGCTATTTCCGGATAAATTGTCATCAGTGGTCAAGACTTCCATGTAACTGTTCGTGAAGGCGTAAATTCTTGAGTCACCAATACTAACAGCATAAGCCTTATTATCATTGGATTTCAGTAATAATGCACTACACGTACTTTTACCATTTTCACCAGCATCAAATGAAGCCACATGCATTTGGTATATAAGCTCTCTGAGATTGATCTTATTTCCACTCACATACTGAATATGGTTTTCTTTAATAAAACGCTTGCACGCTTGTATGAAATCCCAACTCCCGGACAAGGAGCTTACACCGTCAAATAAAACAAAAAGATAAAAATTAGAATCGGATAAAATCAAAACATCATCTTGATTCTTCTCCCTTTTACTTCCTTGTAAGGAGTTGTGAACAAAGGTAATATTTCTGTTTTCATCGATCATTGTAATTATTTTTTCTCCAAAGGCAAAGTTATATTTTTTGGATCAATAATAACCATCACTGTCTTTAAAAGAGAATAAGTATATCAATATTATCTTCCTATAATTAAATACTCGTTAGCTTTAATCCTACTTCTATTTAAAGCATAAGAATACTCTCCAAGATTTATACTATGTATATTGTCTTCCCGTTTAAATTCAGACAAGATCTTTTTTATTTTTTCAATTGAAGGATAGCCATTATCCCGGTAAGATATCACAATCGTAGAATTAACGTGCTTAGATAACAGCTGTCTCAATTCGTCGCAAAAATTCGATCTATACTCAAATTCTTTTGAATGATTTATCTGAATCTCTTTATTATTCTTCTCTAGAGAAATAAAATCCTCCAGTTCATTATAATTGGTCAACCCTTCCAGAAAATGATACCGAGAGTGATATGAAATATGTGAGCCTTTGGTATTAAAATACGGTGGATCAATATATACCAAATCTGCTTGAATATCACAATTCAAAGCAGACGTGTTCGTGATATTATTGATTTTCTCATTATTAAATTGAACTTCTCTGAGTTCTGTAATGAATTGCTCGAACAATTCATGGAAACTTTTCTCCCACGTTTTTTTATTACCGAAGTTCGACGTTATATGATTCGTCCTTAAAGAAAGATTCTTTCTATGAAATAGATTAAACGGTCTTTTTATTAAACAAGTTTGAAATAGGACATAGAAAGCAGATGCCTTTTCAAACTCGTCATCAAATTCCAAATCAATATTCTGGACAGCGACATCTATTAAATGATTTTCTTCATCCAAAAAATATACATCCCTATATTTTTCCTCTATAATATTTTTATATACAATACCTTCCCTTTCATTCAACAAATTCAAAATCCTATCGTGATCGATTGGAGAGGAAAAATTACTCAATAGAGCCTTTCCGATATAATAATTAAATTTGAATATATCATTATAAGTAACATTTTTATTACAACATTTTGAAGAGTAGGAAAACACTCCCGATCCTCCAAAAACATCTAACACAGACTCAAATTGAAGATGGAGTTCATTAAATACCTCCCATATCTTTTTTATTAATTTACGTTTTGAACCATAATATCTGGTTACAGGGAGTTGTCGTTCTATACACATATTTCTTCTATAATACTCTTTAATCTTTCAAATGACGGCTCTGCAATACATACTAGTTCTTTACCGGAAGATGATCTAATGGGAATTTTGAACCTATAAGGTATTGTACATACTTCCTCCCGTTTCGAGTTATATCCTTTATGTCGTTTTTTCCCTTCTTCAATATAATATCTATATGTTTCACAGTTTTCGTCACTTAACGCTCCGATTATAAGAAATTCTATATTATCCTGAATAGTTGGTAATTCTTGCATCAACTTCATACACTTTTTCTCATATTTAACAATTTCTTCATTTCGTAACGTTGTTTTCAGTTCTATCACATAAATCTTCTGATCTGTTTTTATTATAAAATCGAATTCATTTTCGTTGCTGTCTGATTTATATCTGACCTTATAATTTGAAATTGCATCTAGTTTTGTTTGTTTTAATACTTCTTTGAAGAAATCTTCAAAATATTTATGCCTGAAATAGAAACTAATATCCGGTTTCAAGACATGAATCAATTTCTTAGCTTTTACTTCAGGTCTTTCTTTCGAAAATTCATATACTTTATTTTCATCTTCGTGACTACTGATCCAATGAACTAAGTTATAATGTTTTTCTGAAGATTTTTTATTTGTATGATAAATACCAACTAAAGATGATTCAGGATTCGATTTATAAGGCAAGTACAGTTCATAATCCGATAAATGTTTTAATCTTTCAACTTTAAAAATTTCTTCAAAATACTTCTCATATGTATCAGGAATGTCAATATTCTCTACATAAAGATTTTTCTTTAAATTTGATAATAAGTTCGCAAATTTTTCTTCTCTTACTTGCTCATTAAATTCTTTAACCAATGGTGATTTATCTCCATCATGTTGTGTAGGTAGCCTATATATATTATTTTTTAATAGGTGCCAATAATAATCCAACATAAGTCCCTCTTTAATTAAGGATACAGGATTACTCTCGTAAAAAAAACAAATATTGTCGACAATTACTCCAATCCGTTTATCTTTCTCTTGAAGAATATAACAATCTTTAGTCTGTGAATATGATCTTGGTGGCAGAAAGTTTTCAAGAAAATTTTCAGACAACCATATATCATCTTGTTCAATAGGAGTTCTGGCGAAATCCTCTCTAATGTATGATAAATTTATAACAGGACACGTTAATCCTGCAAGTTCTTCTATTTCAATGGCAGATTCATATAAATTCTGATTGTCAAAACTTGAGAGTTTACCAAAATTGATATTATCTCTCTTATTGGCATTAGTAATAAGTTGTGTAATTAATTGAGATTTTGATAATACTCTCTTGAAAAGATTCAGTAACTTATCATTTTCTGCTATAATTAACTGATTTCTCTTATCAATAAAAACTATTTTTGATTTCCTATATGTTAACAAATCCTCCGAAGAAAATATTACTTTTAAAAAAAGTTTGTTTATCGCGTCAAATCCCCATATTTTTAATCTTTCAATATTCGTTTCAATCTCTTCCTTTTTTTTTAGTATAACTTCTTCATCTTTATTTAATCCCTCATCCCATTTTTGTTGTTCTTCTTTAAACTTATTATTTCTGCTTTTTAAGTTGCAAATTTCCTTTGCTAATTGCTCATCTATTTCAGTAAAGTCTATTGCCGAAACAATTCCCCAATTATCACCACCATCCATCACAGAAATAAAATCATTGATCAAATCAATAAATGGGTTGATTATTTTTTCGAAAAGAAATGAATAAGAAAATAACTTATATTTATTTTGCGGCTGGAACATAATTAGAGATTTTTATTAGTATATTTTGAAATTACCGACTTAATCTGATCCCCAAACTCAAAATTCTCATCGCGATACATCACAAGTAAGGTCATTAAATCCTCGGGGTTATAGTCTACAATTTCAACATTATCAACACCCTTATCATGTAGATATGAATAATTAATATCTAATCCTTCAGGAACATAAATAATAAGCTTGTTATGCTCATAATCAGCTCGAACATTTATAATTCGGTTTACATTTATATCAAAGTCTGAGGTAAATAAGAACAGATGACTAATATTTAGAGATTTATCGATATACGACTGTATTCCTTGTGTTTTTATTTCATAATCACCTTGACTATAATTATTTGCAACTAAATACTCTTTAAGAGGATCAAAAAACTTGACATTTAATCTCGTGAAAGCATTTTCTAACTGTAATCTTTCACTTGTCTCTTCAAATAACTCCCTTATATCAGATAGATCTAATAGCTGATCTAATGTCATTTGCGCTGATGCTTCAAATAACTCAGTACAAATAGATTTTACGATCTCACTATTCTTACTTAACCCTTTCTTTTTTACACTTGATACTATTTTGTTAATTTCTTCTGGAGATTTTTCAGTTTCAAATAATTCATTTAGGTTTTGTACAAGTTCTTTATAATCATTAACTTTCGTAATCATTGGTAATTCAACAATCCTATCACTAATTCTTCTAAAAAATGCAGGATTTACCTCATCAATCGATTGCGAGCTTTTTCCTGAAGAATCAGTAAAACAGGTTATAAGAAAATGGCCTTTTACCAAAGAGGACAAGTCATATAATTCTCGATAGGAAGTTAGAAAGTGACCAAATCTTGGTTTTGATTTTTCTTGAATTTTTTCTGCTTCATCAATACCGAATATTACATAGATACCATTTGCTGAAAGAATATTTAAGAACAAGACCAATACCTCTCTACGATTGAAATTCGTTAGCTGCTCCAAATCAAATTCCTTGAAACTACTTTTTGTATACAGTCGACCTGTTCCAAGATATATCAATCTGGCAAGTCTATCTTCATCATCTTCCGAAAATAATTTATCCGTATATTCTTTTATAGCCGCAAAACCATCCTGAAAGGAATATACCAGATCTGAAATATTATGATTGCACTTTCTCAACTTATTAATAGATGTCTTGAGTTCATTAAAGAAATTATCTTGAATAATTTTCAAGAGGAATAAAATCAGATCATACTGATCTACATCCACACGAAGAAATACAACTTTAATCTTCTCATCGTTATCAAAAAATAATTTTAAATATTTAAGAAGATTAGTTTTACCGTTTCCGTAGTTGGCTGTAACAAGACAAGTTTGAAAGACTGAATCAATACTTTGTAGATAAGTTCCAATTTTATCTTTAGCATTATCCATATCTACAATAAAGTAGGGTAATTCAGGGACTTTCCCCTCTTTCAAATCTCTTTTTAATTGCTGAACGGTACCTACTCTCGGAGCAATTTTATTCCATAAGTTTTTAATGACCATAGTTAAAATATTTTTATTTTGATAACCGGTTTATTGCGAACATAGAAACGCTTTCTTTTATCAATATTTGTTACCGTATTACTAAATAAAATTAGTCTTTTTTTCCTTTGCGATTCATAATAAGAATTCAGCATACTCTCAAAATTAGCAAAAGAGAGACGAAAGTCTTTCTTGATGTCATATAAGTTTACAAAATTCTGATCATGTAATCCTTTCTTTATAATGCTATTATATGAGTTTTCTAATTTCGAATTGAATCCTATTTTTTGATTCTGAAAAATCAAGAAATCTGTTTCAAAACGTATGAAATCTTGTTGTACATCACTATATCTCTCCTTATATGTATTGTTATTCAATATAATATCAAGATGTCTTTTCCTGATATTCATATTCTTATCCAATACATTTAGAGAATCAAGCCAATATAATCTAACATTATCGTAATTCTTCGTGATGCTTGCCTGGGTATATTTAAAATGATTTATGTTATATACCTTTTCTATAAAATGCAGATGAATGCTTGGTATGTCCCATTTGTATCTCTTTATGCTTTTCAAAGAAAGGCATAAAGGAATTATCATATAAAAGTCAGCATGTAATATCCTTTCAAATATAATTCCCTGCTCAGTCTTTGACAACGAGAAAAATGGGCTCCTACTTGAAGCTAACTGTTTGCCACAAACACAAAGCTTATAGTTTTTGTCTATTAATTCAAACTTATCTTTGGCAAGATTGATATAATAAGAAGTGGCTTTATACGTTGAATACACTTTTCTATCAATATCACTTTCTCTATTTATCAAAATATTCTTCAAAAAGACTGCCTTTTTCTTATGAGAATAACCGCTGAAATGTGATAATACTTCTTTTATTGTTTCTTGGGGAGGAATACCTTCAAGTTCATCTGTAGATTTTCTTTTGTTATATTTCTTATTAAGAATATCAATAAAATAAAAAAAGAAATCGGAATAAAAGGAAGAAGGAATTACTTCTTTCTTTCTTTTCTCCATTTTTCCCATGTATTGACAAACCCATTTAACACTAACTAATGGTTTGTGAAACGGACGATGTAGACTATATATTATAGTTTTATCCTTCATTATCTTCTCATAGTATCATGGTGTTAACCTGTAGGTTATCATTTTAAAATAAACATCATATACCATTAAAAATCTTGATTATATCATTAATAAATAAAAAATCGCTCAAAGTTACTTTTTTTAGACTAATAACTGATAGAAATTAATTACTCTTCAGTTGATTTTTTAGTTTAGTTTAAGAACTCACTTTCTTTGGAAGTGGTCATGTTCTTTGAGGTAATGTCCAAAATTGATAACTTTTGCAAATAAATACAAGTGGCAAAGTTATGTAGTTAGCAGATATTATTACCAAATTTCTGTTGTCTATAACTTTGCTTTCGTATCTTAACTGGAACGGTTGAAATTTTAGTTAAACATGATGTCCAGGCGCTTTTTGCGCGGAAAGGTTGTGATGTAGAAGATCTCAACGTTCAATAGTATCATATCCATTATTGTTTTCTATTCCGTTCAGAGTTCCAGTTTTTAGTAGACTGTATACTTTCATTGTATATTATTTAATTTCTCTTTTTTTTAAGATTCAAACTTCTCCCTTCCATTTTTAATAATTCCTTAAATAATCTTCATGTTTGCTCCATTAAAACTGATTGATGTTTTCAACATTTGAGACAGTACCTCACCCTGTGCTTGGAAATGGAAAAAACGAAACCTTATTTCTTCTCCTTTATCATTTGCTCCAAGAGGGCGCTCTTCTCTTTTTCCAGTTCGAGCATCCGTTCGTAGAGGACTGTTTTTTCCTTACTCAGTTCGAGAATCTGTTCGATTGGATTATACGTATTTCCACAATTTTCATTTGTAGAGGCTATATTCCCCACACTTCCCTTTTCAAATGTATTATTTTCGATGATATAAGTTACCGGATCTTCTTCCAATTCCTTGATCAGTTCGGGAGCCACGTTCAGGGCTTTGGCAAAACGTTCGATTACA
>ENA-UOOE01003169-UOOE01003169.1-fermentation-metagenome-genome-assembly--contig:-NODE-3169-length-10719-cov-6.665041_pt1 | contig 10719 bp, 11 predicted proteins | sample MGYA00245776_ERZ724021 | MGnify/ENA primary metagenome ERZ724021 (study PRJEB28704, sample SAMN03018321) | fermentation metagenome | biome: anthropogenic terrestrial biome; feature: soil; material...
CTCTCGCAGCTCAAAAGAATTGCTGGTTTATTCTAAATAAGTTGTACTTATCATCTTCCTCTGTTTAATTTTCAAGGATCATTTGGCTGCCTCATCTCGACAACTTTTATAGCATATCACGTATTCCTCACTCTGTCAACATTATTTAAAAATTAATTTTTATAAATTCATTTTCAAATAACTGAACCCTGCTGTCATGTTCCCACGGAACAAGGATTATTATATCATATAAAGTAATAAGTACAAAACATATACTCTTCACTCAAATAAATTATCTAACTTTTTCATCTGTTTTTAATATATTTCTACAAATATCATGCTTAGATACACCTGGATAAGTTTTTAATAACATATCTAATATAAAAAATTTGTTCAACCTCTAAGAAATTAGAGATGCCTTCATATTTTCTCTACAATTATTCGTATCTCTATAATATAAATAAATTAACTTGTCCAATTCCTGACTTAGCCTTAATACTTCTCCCCTGCACAAATTATTACTTGAAATAACTAATTCGTTTAATTCTTTTCTAATTTTTTCCATTTGTTCCATAAGTCTACCACCTTCATAAAAATTTTTTCACGACTTTTTTATTGTATTACTTTCCCCAACAAATTACAATACTTGTTAAAAATATATTTTTATATAAATTGCTATAAAATATGGTACTTATATTGAAAAATTTTATTATTAATGGTATTATAATATAAAATTTACATAAATATACCAATAAAATAGAAAACAGGAGGGCACAAATGAACTTAAATAAACTTATTAAACTTATTCCAAAAACAGATCTCCATTGTCATTTAGATGGCAGTATACGACCTAAAACCATTTTTGATATTGCAAAAAAAGAACATATTCCTACTATAAATGATGATTTAAATAACTTTCAGAAAGAAATTAAAGTATTAGGGAAATGTAATTCCTTAAAAGAATATTTAAATAAGTTCTATTTACCTATAAAAATAATGCAGAAAAAAGAGTACATATATAGAGTTACCCTAGAATTGTTGGAAGATGCTTTAAAAGAAAATATAAAATATATTGAAATAAGATTTGCTCCTTTAAACCATTTAGATGGTGGATTAACTTTAGATGAAGTTATAGAAACTGTACTTTCTGCTATGAATTATGGAAGAACTAACCTAAATATCATGTCAAATTTAATTGTATGTGCTTTAAGACATGATCCTGTAGAAAAAGCCGTAAAACTTATCAATTCAGCCAAAAAATATGCAGATAAAGGGGTAGTTGCTCTGGATTTAGCAGGGAACGAAGCAGACTTCCCACCTGAAATACATAAAAAGTCTTTCGATTTGGCTAAAGATTATAATATTCACCGTACTGTACATGCTGGTGAAACGGGTATAGTAGAAAATATAATGAAATCTATAAAGTTATTGCATGCTGAAAGAATAGGCCACGGAACTTATGCCTATAAAGATAAAAATACCCTTGAATACCTGGCAAAAAATAAAATTCCATTAGAAATGTGTATAACTAGCAATGTAAATACTTCTGCTGTAAATTCTTATGAAGAACATCCTATAAAAAAGTATTTAGATTATGGACTTGCTGTAACAGTAAATACAGATAATACAACTGTATCAAATACTACTATAACTAAAGAACTTGAATATCTTGTAAAATATCAAAATTTTGATCTTGAAGATATTAAAAAAGTTATAGAAAATGGAATAAACTTTTCTTTTGCCAGCGCAGAGGATAAATTAAAATTGCATGCTGAATATTCCTCATTTATAAATAATCTAGATACAATTTCTTAAATAAAAAATCAACTTATACGTAGGCATATTTTACTGTTAATTAATAAAACAATTAAAAATTAATAGTTAAGAATTAATAGTTATGGATGATTTTCTTCTGTTAAAACTTCAGAAACTCTAAAATATAGCACTGCTTACGCAAAGCTTTAACAAATCTTTAAATTTAAGATTTTTCACAACATAGTGAAGAAAAATCTTCATTCACTATTCATTTTTAGCGTCTGTATAATGGGGTTAAATCCCTCGGATTCCAGTCGAAACCTTTAGGTCAACCCGGGACGTAGTGCATTTATAAGGACTGGCAGTGAAAAAATAATGCTAGAGGTGATATAAGTGCAAAATTATAGGCAGTCAGCTCACGCTACTTTTGATTTAAAATATCATTTAGTGTGGATAACAAAATATAGAAAAAAGGTTTTAGGTGGTAGAGTAGGTGAAAGAACAAGAGATTTGATAAGGAAGGTATGTAAATATAATGATATAGAAATAATAGCAGGACATGTATCAAAGGATCATGTGCATTTACTTGTATCAGTTCCTCCGCATATGTCAGTGAGCAAAACTGTACAATATATAAAAGGATATACTTCGAGAAAATTGCTAATGGAATACAAGGAACTGAACAGGCAATTTTGGGGACATCATTTATGGGCAAGAGGATATTTTGCAGCAAGTAGTGGAGATGTGACAGATGAAGTAATAATTGAATATATAGGAACTCAAGAAGTACAAGAACTACAAAAGAGCGATAATTTTACTACAGAATCATTTTAAGCTGCTTAAGCAGCAAATACAACCCACCTGCTTTAAGCAGGTGGTAGTTGAGTTATTAATTCTTAACTTAAATATAATTTTCAATTATTAAAAATATACCTGCATATAAGTTGATTTTAAATTAGAAACTCTATATTTTTAAATTTCTCCTAATTTCTTATATTTTTGCTTATTTTCATACATTTTTGCATCTGCTCTTTGAATAATTTCATCAATACTCAAATTATTGTCATAATCCACTTGAAATATTCCATAACTAAAGGAAATAGAATAGGGCTTCAGCTTCTTTTCATTTTCTACATTTATGTCAAAATTAATTCTTTCTATAACTTTTTCTACATTTTCCTTTTTGCTATTTGAAAAAATAATTAAAAACTCGTCTCCTCCTAACCTACATAAAATATCATTGCCCCTTATAACTTGTTTTATAAATCTACAAACCATTACAAGAAGCTCATCACCTTCAAAGTGTCCAAAATTATCATTTACATATTTTAATCTATTAACATCTATATAACATATAGAAAAAAAGCTCTTATTTCTGTTTATAGATTTCAGTTCATTATCTAAAAATGTTAATCCCATACCTCTATTATAGCATCCTGTAAGTGAATCTATAGCTGCAAAATATTTTAGTTTTTCTTCTGCCCTTATTCTATCTTCAATTTCCTTTTTTAAATCACCTTGAATTCTATGAAGGTATTCTTGTTGGCCATCACTGATTTTTATTATCTTTTCCACATCTCTTATAAGTTTATCAAACTGTTCAGTAAGAATAGTAAAACTTTTTAATAAAGTTTCTTTATCACTCTTTTCACTCTTAATTAATTCTCGGGCTTTTTTAATCAATGCTTTTTCCGCTTCGAAAAAATCAGAATCACCTGGCATTACTTTTTCCCTTCCTCTCTATACTTTTCTATACTTTAAAAATCTCTTTATATCTATAGTTATTTTACTTTAAATGCAAAAACAGTAATATCATCTCTCTGCTCTTTGCTTCCCATGTAATTCTGTAATGTTGTTTCAAATTCAATTTTCATTGAATCCAAATCTTGAGCTTCACATTTTTGTATCATGTTGTACAAACGTTTCTTTCCAAAAGGATAGTTTTTTTGTCCTCCATTCTGATGGATAAAACCATCAGTACTAACAATAAATACATCTCCTTCCTCAACTGATATAATCTCACTACATAGAGATTGATTTAATTCTATATAGTCATATCCAACTCCTCTAGTTTGAGGTTTGAAAATTTTTACTCTTTTATCACTTTTAATATATAGATCCAAGTTAGCACCACAATATGTCAAATTGGATTTTTTATCTATGCAAAATAACGCTATGTCCAGTCCATCATCTACACTTTGAGGATTAGAACTTTTATTTAAAGTTTCCTTAAGCTTAGTATGAAGTTCTTTTAAAATTATACTAGGATCATCACTTCTTATAGTAGTCACTATATTATGTAATATTGCATTTACAGTCATAGTCATAAGCGCACCTGGAACACCATGGCCTGTACAGTCTCCTACTGCTAATATAGTTATATCATCAATTTCTCTTAACCAGAAAAAATCTCCTCCAACTATATCCCTAGGCCTCCAAATCACAAAACTATCCTTAAAGACCCTTTTCATTTCCTTATCTAAAGGCAAAATAGACTCCTGCAGCCTTTTAGCATATTCAATGCTATCTTTTACCTTTTCATTAGACTCTTTTAACTCTTGAGTCCTTACATTAACTTTATTTTCAAGTTCCTCTTTAAGCACCATAGATTGTTTATATGGATTGGCAACTTTTTTAGAGATAAAATAATATAGAAGCATAAAAAATAATAAAACTAAAATTACAGTTATTATAGTATTAATTCTTAATGAGTCAATAAGAGAAATACTTTCTTTTCTTGGAATTTCATAAAATAGAGTCCAATCCGTTGAGTTTAACTTACAGTAAGCATAGTCCATAATTTCATTATTAGTACCATAATATTGTGCTACTTTAACATTTGCAGGTCGATTTTGAATCTGCTTAACAACATTTTTTGGTAAAAAACCTCCAACCTTTTTTCCTACATCTTCTCTTTTATCAGACAGTTTGATTACACCTTTTTCATCTAGCATCCAGAGATTGCTTTTTTTACCTACCTTAAATTCTTTAAATTCCTTTGTTATATCATTGAGACTTAAGGCAACACCAGTTATACCAACAGGATTTTCTACACTGCCCATAATGACATTTACAAAAAGAAAAGTATCATCCATTACACGATCATAATTCACATTAAAACTCATTTGCTTTTTAGATTTAAGAGTTTCAAAAAACCATCTGTCCTCAGGATTATTTTCCGACAACAATATAAAATTTTTATCATTTTTATTTAAACTTTGCCTAAAATAATAATTTTTTGTTTTTGCTCCTGCTATGAAAAAATAATTGTAATCATAGGAGGTTGCAATATTTTCTAGATTACTTAAAACTAATTTCCCAACCTTTTGATCCTTTTCTTCTCCATTTACCCACTCTATATTTAAAGGCTCCCTTGCAAAAATGCAAGAAGTTTCAACAGCTCTGGTAATACGGCCATCTATCTTAAATGCCATTGATTTTACCATAAAAACAATGTCCTGTGACTTAGCTTTAGTTATAAGAGAATTTTTTATATTACTATATCCTAAAAAAGCTGTAATAATTACAGCACAGGATATAATTATACTCGATATAAAAATTATTTTAAAAATATTTTTTATATAAGATTGGCTGAATTCTTTAGGCAACTCTTCTTTCTTCATTTTTTATTCCTCATCATTAATTTCAATAAAGTTAAAAGGAATATCTATATCCATTTTAAAGTCTTGTCCCATGTCATAATCAAAACCATTATCCTCATCATAATACCAGTTTATAATAATGTCTTTTCCATTTTTATAATTAGTATTGAACTTATCAAATAATATAATTAAGCACTTTATACTGCTAGTATTGATATAGGAAAGTTGAAAATCTACAGTTAACTTTTGAAAATTAATAAAATATTCATCTATTAATTTGTAAATGGGTTCATAAAAGCTATAGGCATTTTCTGGATAAGACTCCCCTTTAAAAATCAGTTCATTATTTTCTGGGTTAAACTCTACATAGGGAGTACTTTTTGTACTTTCAACCATAAAATTATTCATTTTTCACCTCATACTGTAACAGTTAATGTGTAATAGGAGTAACTGTCATCTATTTTCTCAAAGTTATATTCAATTTTTTTAGTGGCTTTTCTTGCAATTTGAATCAATCCAAGTCCGCCCCTTCCGCTATTCATATCGACTTCTCTTCTTGATACTTCTCTAAAATAATTAGTAAGCGCCTCATCATTCATGGATATTATTTTATCTAGCTTTTCTTTCAATCTTGAAATATCTCTGTTTAGTATAGTATTTCCTGAGTTTACACAATATCCTGAGTCAGTTTTTGAAATAGCTATTACACCAGATCCAACTATAGCCAGAAAGTCTTCTGTGTTTTCTTTTGATACTTCATATTGTTTAATATTTTGGGTTTGCTCAACAAAAGTAAAAAAAGCTGAACTAATTTGCCTCTTTTTAACTTGTTGAAGCTGCATTCTCTGTTTTAAAGCCATTCCAAGTTCTTCTATTAGTCCTTGAGAAAATGTTCCCGAAAATATAAATTCAATGTTTGATTGTCTTAACTTTTTTTGAAGCATGTATATTGCATTTTCCAATATCCTCACTCCCCTTAATAAATAATTTATAAATTGTTTTTCCTGTAGCCTTCAACCTACACTATTCCTTAACAACTTAATTTCTAAGTAATATTTATTCATGGAAAATTAAATCAAAAAATTTTTAAATTTATTATATCATACTTTCTTATAAACACAAGTATTTCACATAATGCTATAAATTTCGAAAACAATTAAATGCAAAGCAAATGCTAAAATGTTATATATAATCCTCCATTTTCTCAGTTTCAAGTTTAAGACCATTTACCACCATATCATCTTTTAATTCTATAAGTAGACACTTTCTGCCATTCTTATTTACTACCTGCTTTACACTTCCTAAATCGTGAGGATTTATAGTTATACTTGTATCTTCATTTTCTATCTTTATAGATTTACTTTTAAAATCAGGAATTATATTTCTAACTTTAAATTCATAGTCTCCCCCACACACTTCTTCAAAAGCACTTTTTACGACTTGTGGATTTTCTATACCGCTTTCTCCAAGCACTTCTGTCACTTGTTTCATGTCTAAAGTAGTTTCTTCCTCATCCTCTTCTTCCTCACTTAGTTTTTCATTCATTTTTTCATATATTTCCTGCATCGTATCTGGATTTATTTTGCCTCCTGATGCTGTACCTAATATAGCGTTAAAGTTTTCCCTTTCTTCTACTGCTGTAGGCTTTATAGTACAATTCAATACTTTTTGTACAAAAGCACTATTCATTTGCTTTACCTTTTGGGAATAATATATCAATTTATTTACATCTACATACTGGGAAGTAAAGCTTGGAAACATAAATCCATCTAATGGTGAATTTAAATTTATAACCATATCTAGTGCAGAATTCGGTTTAAATCTCATTTCTGCATAATCAAATTTTAGTACTTTTTTAGGGATTTCTACCTTATTTACACTACACAATATAAATTCTATAGCATGTACATATTCTTCTGGAGAATTCTCGTTTCCATTTTTCTTATTTGCATTATAATATTCTGCCTTTACAAAATTTACGACTACATCTGTATCATAAGTATAATTTTTAGAAACTTTATCCACTATTTTATCTCCAAATTCAGCTATACTTTGTCCAGAATTTAGCGCTTTATATAATATATTTTGAGTATTCTCACCATCCTCATCGCCGCTGCTTTCTTTAAAGTCCAATTCGAATATTTTAGAATCCAGAGTTCCCGTAAGCACTTTTTTAAAATTATTCAAATATAACTCTCTCTTTTCCACTTCCATCATCTCAAAATGTTCCAGTTCCCTAGTTATTATTTCTCCATTATCCTTTTTTAAATATACACTGTATACCTCTTTAATAGGAAGTACATAACTTCCTAGTTTGAACTCTTTTCTTATACTTGCCAAATCCTTTTTATTCATACTTATCTCTCCAATTCATTTAAAGGTTCAATTTAAATTACTACCAGTTATATTTTATCACAATTTTTAATGGTATAAATTTAAGATTTTTGATACAATGAGTATACAAAATATAAGTTTAAGAGAGGTTTTTTATATGGATTTTTTAAAAATAAGCGATATATCCTACCAAGAATTTAAAAAATTTTTAGATGAGAATAATGTAACTTCTGGTGCAATAAGAATATATTTGACTGGCATGACCTGCCACGGTCCATCTTTTAACATATCTGTAGATGAAAAAAAAGAGCATGATTTAATTCAAAAAGTAAAAGATATAACTTTTATCGTAGATAGGGATCTGTTTGTACAATTTAGTGGTTTTATATTGCTGTGTGGAAGTGAAAATGGACTTGGAGGATTTACTTTAGAACCTGTATTCAGGCCTCAGACTTCAAGTTGTCATAGTTGTCATGGATGCGAAGAATAATTAAAAAAGGAGGTACAGCCCCTACAAATAGGTAAAGCTGACCTCATTTTTTTTAATTGAAAAGTTCCGTATTTTTAACTGCTTCTTCTACCAAGCTTTCTATATCTAAAACACTTTCAGCCTTTCTTATTTCGCAAACTTTAGGCTTAGTTTTTGGATGTTTTGGTACAAATATAGTACAGCAATCTTCATAAGGAAGTATTGAAGTTTCATAAGTACCAATTTGTCTTGCTTCATCCATTATGTCTACTTTATCCATGGCAATGAGAGGCCTGAAGACTGGTCTGTCTGCTACATCATTGCTTACAATTAAGCCTTCCATAGTTTGACTTGCCACCTGACCCACGCTTTCACCTGTAGTTACCGAATCAACGTTGTATTTCTCTGCCAACTTGCAGGCTATTCTCATCATGAATCGTCTCATTATTATAGTTAGTTCATCTTCCCTGCAATTTTTAATTATCTGCATTTGTATTTCTGTAAAAGGGGCTACATAAAGATTTATACTCCCCGTATATCCTTTTAATATTCTAGCCAATTCCTTGACTTTTTCCTTAGCCCTTTCACTAGTATAAGGATGGCTGTGGAAATATACACAATTTAATCTAACTCCCCTTCTAGCCATCATATATCCAGCTACTGGCGAATCTATCCCTCCTGAAAGCATAAGCATTGTGCTTCCATTTGTTCCATAAGGCATTCCACCTATGGCTTTTATCCTTTTTGAATAGACGTAAGCCCTATCTCTTATCTCTACATTTACAAAAAAATCTGGTTTTCTTACATCTACTGTTAAATTTTCAGTGCTTTTTAAAATATGAGCTCCAACTTCCCTGCTTACCTCCATAGAATTAAGAGGAAATTTCTTATTTGCCCTTTTAGTCACTACTTTAAAAGTACTTCCTGAATTTTGATGTATACTTTTAAGGCATTGTTCCTTTATACTATCCATATCTGGTTCTACTTCATCTACTATACAAATTTCAGCTATTCCAAATACCTTTTTTAATTTTGCAATAGTTTCATCCATGTCATCACAACCTATAAACCATCTTCCCTCATCTACCACAAAATCGTATTTGGTTTCTCCAAGAACACTTTTTATATTATCCTTTAACTTCTTCTCAAATTTGCCTTTATTTAATCCTTTTAAAAATATTTCTGAGGCATATTTTAAAAGTAATAATTTTCTCATCTACCCACGCTCCTTAAAAATTTTAAAGATTCATCCAGTACATTTAAGGTGTAATCAACTTCATCTTTTGAATTATCTTCATCAAAGCTAAATCTTATAGTTCCCTTTGTTTCTTCCTTCTTCAATCCCAAGGCTTTAAGCACATGACTATCTTCGTTATTTTTAGCAGAACATGCAGACCCTGTAGATACATATATACCTTTTTCTTCTAGCAAGTGTAGTAATACTTCTCCTCTTACACCTATAAAAGATACACTTAATACATAAGGCGAATAGTCATTTCCAGCACTATTTATTTTAATGTTAGATATAGCTTTAAGTTTTTCTATAAAATAATTTTTTACACATGTTACTTTACTAAAACTTTCTTTTCTATTTTTGTATACTTTCTCTGCTGCTTCTGCAAATCCCACACTAGCTGCTAAATTTTCAGTGCCTGATCTAAACCCTTTTTCCTGTCCACCTCCATATATAAGTGGTTCAGGTCTAAGACCTTTTTTTACATAAGCAATACCTATTCCCCTTGGTCCATGTATTTTGTGTCCACTTGCAGATAATAAATCTATATTGCATTTTTTAACGTCAATATCATACTTTCCATAGGCTTGAACTGCATCTACATGGAACTTTACTCCACTATTTTGTTCTTTTATAATCTTTCCTATAGTTTCTATATCTTGTACTGTTCCAATTTCATTGTTAGTATGCATTATACTTACTATTCTAGTTTCTTTATTAATACTTTTTTTAAGCTCCTCAAGATCCACTTTTCCACTGTTATCTACATTTAAATAAACAACTTTTACTCCTTGTCTTTCTAGTGCCTTGCAAGTATTTAAAATACTGGGATGTTCTATCTTTGTAGTTATAATTTGCTGTCCAGGTTTTATAAACCCCCTTATTAAAAAATTATTACTTTCACTTCCACCAGAAGTAAATATTATTTCATCTCTACTGCAATTTAGGGTATGTGCCACTATATCTCTACTTTCATTCATCTTTAACTCTGCTTTTACTCCTAAAGAATAAGAAGAAGAGGGATTTCCATAATAATTTTTCATAGTTTCTGCCATTGAATTTATTATTTCATCATAAGGTTTAGTTGTCGCACTGTTGTCAAAATAAACTTCCACTATTTTTCACCTCGTATACATAAAAATAATTAAAATATCATAAAAAGTCAATATAACATATATTATCACACTTATATACTATAGACAAAATCTATTTTAACAGTTTTACTGTTATAAACTTATCAAGTAATTCTTAGGTTCAGATGGAGTTTGCTTATAAGGATGACTTTCTCCAACTGAACCTTATTAACAGTATTCTTAGTGTCTTTAGCACTTAGAATACGTTATCCT
>ENA-UOOE01003170-UOOE01003170.1-fermentation-metagenome-genome-assembly--contig:-NODE-3170-length-10718-cov-23.345119_pt1 | contig 10718 bp, 9 predicted proteins | sample MGYA00245776_ERZ724021 | MGnify/ENA primary metagenome ERZ724021 (study PRJEB28704, sample SAMN03018321) | fermentation metagenome | biome: anthropogenic terrestrial biome; feature: soil; material...
GGCCATGAAGCGTTTACGACCATGCGCGCAAGGGGCGCCCAGGTTACGGATATAGCCGTCCTTGTAGTCGCGGCCGACGACGGCGTCATGCCGCAGACAGTTGAAGCCATAAACCACGCAAAGGCGGCAAACGTTTCAATTATAGTAGCAATAAATAAAATGGATAAACCCGGCGCAAACCCGCAGTTAGTCATGGAGCAGCTCACAAAGTACGGCATAGTCCCCGAAGCGTGGGGCGGCGACACGCCCTGCGTGCCCGTTTCGGCCGTAAATAAAACCGGCATAAAGGAGCTTCTTGAGATGATACTCCTCATAGCCGACATGAAAGAGCTTAAGGCTAACCCCGACCGCGCCGCAAAAGGCACGGTAATAGAGGCAAGGCTCGACAAGGGCCGCGGCCCAGTGGTGACGGTGCTCGTACAGAACGGCACCCTCAAAGTCGGCGACATACTTGTCGCCGGTACGACCGTCGGGCGCGTGCGCGCTATGACGGATGAAAACGGCAAGACCATAGAGTCGGCGGGGCCGAGCGTGCCGGCCGAGATAACCGGCCTTGACGACGTGCCTACCGGCGGCGATATCTTCAACGCCGTTTCAGACGAGCGCCTCGCAAGGCAGCTTGTGGAGCAGCGCAGGAACGAGCAGAAAGAAGAAAAGTTCAACAGCCGCACCAAAGTTACACTCGACAACCTCTTTGAGCAGATGAAAGAGGGCGACATGAAGGAACTGCACATCATAGTTAAGGCAGACGTGCAGGGCTCCGTTGAGGCCGTGTGCCAGTCGCTTGAAAAGCTCAGCAACGAAGAAGTGCGCGTAAACGTCATACACAGCGGCGTAGGCGCCATAAGCGAGTCAGACGTCATGCTCGCCGCGGCGTCCAACGCCATCATAGTCGGCTTCAACGTGCGCCCCGACCCGGTCGCTGAGGCAAACGCGAAACGCGACGGCGTCGACATGCGCCTGTACCGCATTATATACGACTGCATAGAAGAAATACAGTCCGCCATGAAGGGCATGCTCGCGCCTAAGTTCCGTGAAATGGCCCTCGGCAAGGCTGAAGTGCGCCAGGTTTACAAGATAAGCAGCGTAGGCACCATCGCGGGCGCGCACGTCACAAGCGGCAAGATTACGCGTGACGCGCAGATACGCGTCGTACGCGACGGCATAGTCCTTACGGAGGATAAGATAGCGTCGCTCAAACGCTTTAAAGACGACGCGAAAGAAGTCCCCGACGGCTACGACTGCGGCATAGGGCTTGAAAAGTACTCCGATATAAAAGAGGGGGACATTTTCGAAGCCTTTACCATGGAAGAGTACAGGGAATAATGCCGGCCGCCGCGGGGCGGCGCGCCGACAGTTTACGTCAGGCGGTGTTATTTAAATTATGAACAGCAACAAATTAGGCCGTGTCACGGAAGATATAAGGCGGGAGCTTACAGCTGTATTCCGCAAGCTCAAGGACCCGCGCGTCCAGGGCATGATAAGCATAGTGCGCGTTGAAGTGTCGCGCGACCTCTCGTACTGCACAGTATATATAAGCGCGATGGAAGGCCTTGACCGCGCGAAAGAGGCCGTAAAAGGGCTGAAGTCCGCTTCGGGGTTCATACGCCGCGAGCTTGGGGAAAACCTTTCGTTAAGGAAAATACCGGAGCTTACTTTCAGGGCTACCGACTCTATAGAATACGGTGCCAATATTTCGCGCATCCTTAACGAACTGAAGGAGGAAAAGCATGATAAGCCTTGACGATGCCGCCGCCATACTCCAATCGTCCGAAAAAACGCTGATACTGTGCCACCGCTACCCGGACGGTGACACGCTCGGTTCCGCGGCAGCCCTCTGCCTCGGACTGAGAAAAACCGGTAAACGCGCCCGCATAAAATGTTCTGATAAAATAGGCGCGAAATACGATTATATCTTTAAAAATATCAGGGATGACGATTTTACGCCGGACCTTACAGTTACGGTGGACATCGCCGACAAAGAGCTTTTGGGCGAGCCGCTCCTCTCGGCATACGGCGATAAAGTCGGCCTCTGCATAGACCACCATCCGTCAAACACAAAGTACACCCCAAAGTACTTCGTAGACCCCAAAGCGGCCGCCACATGTGAAATCATTTTCCGGCTGCTCAAGCTCATGGGCATAGAGATAGACAAGCCCATCGCGTCCGCGCTTTACACCGGCATAACTACGGACACCGGCTGCTTCAAGTATATAAATGTTACGCCCGACACTTACCGCATAGCCGCCGACCTTGTCGAAACCGGGATAGACTCCCCGTCTATCAACAGGATAATGTTCGACACGAAAAGCCGCGCCCGCGTTGAAATGGAAAAGCGCGTCATGGACTCCATAGAGTACGCGCGCGGCGGCAGCATAGCGGTTATAGAAATAACGAAAAAAATGATAACCGAGTCCGGCGCGGTTGAAGACGACCTCGACGGCCTTGCCACCATCCCGCGCGGCATAGAAGGCGTCCTCATAGGCATTACGCTAAGGGAAAAGGACGACGGCACGTACAAGATAAGCCTGCGCGCCCACCCGCCGGCGGATGCATCGGACATATGCGCGGTTTTCGGCGGCGGCGGCCACAAGGGAGCCGCCGGCTGCACCATCGCCGCCCCGCTTAAAGACGCCAAAGCAAAAATAATAAACGCCGCAAAGGAGTACCTTGACAAAAACATATGAATGGTATAATAGTTATGGACAAACCCGCGGGATTCACTTCTTTTGACGTAGTTGCCGTCATGCGCGGCGTATGCCATACTAAAAAAGCAGGCCACACAGGCACGCTCGACCCAATGGCGACCGGCGTCCTGCCGCTTCTTTTCGGCAGCGCCACGCGCGCAGCGTCACTTCTGCCTGACACCGGCAAAGAGTACGTCGCCGGGTTTAAACTTGGCTTTGCAACAGACACACAGGACATAACCGGTAAAACAACGGCGCAGAGCGGCGTTAGGGTAAAGCGCGAGGATGTTGAGGGAGTCCTTCCTATGTTCCGTGGGGAAATAATGCAGGCCCCTCCCATGTACTCCGCGGTAAGCGTAGGCGGCAAGCGCCTTTACGAGCTTGCGCGCAAGGGTATAGAGATAGAACGCCAAAAGCGCCCTGTAAGCATTTACACTTTGGAGCTTCTCGATTTCGACGAAAACGATATGTCCGGCCGCTTAAAAGTGTCATGCTCAAAGGGCACATATATAAGGACTATATGCAGCGACATAGGGGATGCGCTCAAAACATACGGCGTGATGTCCTCCCTTAGGCGAACCCGCGCCGGCATATTTGCCGAAAGTGACTGCGTCACTTTAGATGCGGCAAAACGCCTTTCGGCTGAAGGTAAGCTTTCGGATATCCTGCTGCCTGTTGAAACGCTTTTTGTGCCATACCCCCAGCTAAGGGTTTCCGAAGCGCAGGCAAAGCGCTTTACCAACGGCGGCGCGCTTAAAATTTCATATACCGCTTTAAGGGATACTAACGCCGGCGAAGGTGATATTTACCGTATAATGTCGCCGGACGGCGTTTTTTTAGGCTTAGGCAATATATGCGGTGAAGACGTGCGTATTCTCCGCCTTTTTACGCAGGGGCGTTAGATTTTACCTTGCAATGCAACAGGAATACTTCAGCTGCAAATATATTTATCCTGGACTGGAACGATAAAATGAAAGTTTACTGTGATTTTACACATTCTGAGGACGAAAGCGCCGTCGCGCTCGGCAACTTCGACGGGCTGCACAAAGGCCACCAGAAAGTCATACTGCAGGCGGCCGAATGCGCAAAGCGCGGCCTTGTGCCAACCGTGCTGACTTTCTCCGGAAATACCTGCAAAAACTCGCCGGAAAAGCCGTGCGGGGAAATCATAACCATGGAGCAGAAAATAAGCCTGCTTGAACGCATGGGAATAAAACAGCTGTACGTGCTGCCGTTTATTTCGGTAAAAGACATGACTGCCGAAGAATTTGTCACGTCCGTACTTTCAGGCGTTTGCAAAGCTAAAGAAACGAGCTGCGGCTTTAACTTCACGTTCGGCCGCGGCGGTACGGCCGGCAGCGGCGCGCTTGCGGAGCTGTGCGCCCGCCGCGGCATAGAAAGCAGCGTCGCGGGCGCAGTCATAAGCGGCGGCAAACCGATAAGCTCCACAAGGATACGCCGCCTTATAGCAGAGGGACGCGTAGGTGAAGCCGCAGAACTTTTAGGCAGGCCGTTCTGCTTTGTTTCACCTGTGGTGCGCGGCAACCGCATAGGCAGTTCACTCGGCACCCCTACCGCAAACCAAAAGGTACCCCCTGAATTTGTAAAGCCGAAATACGGTGTCTACGCTTCTCGGGTTTATCTTAACGGCAAGTACTACTGCGGCGTTACGGACATTGGCTTAAAGCCTACCGTCGGCTCTGACCGCGTGCTCGTAGAAACATGGATGCCCGACTACGCCGGCGGGGACCTGTACGGCAAAACCATACGGACGGAAATATTAAAATTCCTCCGCCCTGAAAAAAAGTTTTCCGGCCTTGGCGAGCTTAAAAAGCAGATACTCATAAACGCAGAGCAGTCAAGGGATTTTTTCAAAAAACACGGCGCAGGCATCCTTAATTATTAAACTGAAAATACCGTTTTATCCGGCCGCGCCGCAGGGCTGCGGCATACCTTAAGGAGTTCCGATGGATTACATTTTTACGCTGTTCCTTCTTTTCACGTCATACAGCTTCATGGGGTGGGTATGCGAGAGCATATACTGTTCCGTCTCAGCGAAAAGATTTATAAACCGCGGTTTTTTAGGCGGCCCTTTCTGCCCCGTTTACGGAGCGGGCGGCGTGCTTGTCACGTCCGTTTTGTCTCCGCTGCAGGGCAACGTCCCGCTGCTGTACATATCGGCCGTGCTTTTAACGAGTACGCTCGAATACTTTACGGGGCTGGCGCTTGAAAAATTATTCAACGTCAAGTACTGGGACTATTCAAAGCATAAGATAAACCTGCACGGGAGGGTATGCTTAAAAAACTCCGTTATATTCGGCTTTATGGGCGTCTTTATGGTGCTTTACATCAACCCGCTGCTGTTTTCGGCACTGGAGTCCATCCCGGGCTTTATGCTGCCGGCCGTTTCGCTTGCGTTCGCGTCATATTTTTTAATAGACACGTATATAACTTCACGCGAAATGCTGCGCCTTAACGGCAAGCTGACTGAGCTGCAGCAGGTGCTTGACGAGATAAAGGAAAAGGCCCACACAGTAACCGTAGAGCGTATAGAAGTCCTTCAGGAAACCATAGCCGACCATCTTGACGACAAGACAAAAGCGCGCATAAAATGGCTTTACGGCAAAAAGGAACTGCTCGAAAACGGTATGCGCCTTACGCAGCGCAGGCTTATAAAGGCATTCCCCACAATGAAGTCTTTCACAAACAACGAGTCGCTGCAGCGGATAAAAGAAATACTTCAGAACGGCAAAAAACTTATGAAGCGCTGAGCCATGCGCTTTACTCCGTATTCTATTATTTTTATACCGTAAAACATGTGCGCGGCCGGCCTCACAGCCTTCCGCTGTTCATTTGTAAAAGCGCAAAGCGCGTTTTTTAAAGCTTTGTTGAAACAATATATTTTTCATGGTATAATCAGTTGTTATAAAAGACACAATTAAAGAAAGCAAAAAAGGGGAGTACGGCATATGACAAGAGCCAACCGGTACCGCACGCATTACTGCGGTGAAGTAAGCGAAAACGACATAGGCAAAGAGATACGCGTGGCGGGCTGGGTTGAAAATATCCGCGACCACGGCGGCGTTAAATTTATAGACCTGCGCGACCATTACGGCGTTTTACAGATAGTCATTTATGACGATGCAATGCTCGAAAACGTAAACCGCGAATGTTCCTTAACGGCTTCCGGCACGGTAGTGCTTCGCGACGACGATACGGTAAACCCTAAAATACCAACGGGCACAGTCGAGCTTAAAGTGAAAAAACTTGAAGTACTCGGAAAAGTAACGCGCCCGCTCCCGTTTGAAATAGATATGTCGCGCGAAACTAAGGAAGACGTGCGGCTCAAGTACCGTTACCTCGACCTGAGGAACCCCAAGGTACACAAAAATATCGTGCTGCGTTCGGAACTTATCGCTTTCCTGCGTAAAAAAATGACTGAAATGGGATTTTTGGAAATACAAACCCCAATTATGTCCGTTTCGTCGCCTGAAGGCGCGCGCGACTACCTTATACCGAGCCGCCGCCACAAAGGAAAATTTTACGCGCTGCCGCAGGCCCCGCAGCTTTTTAAACAGCTCCTCATGGTTTCCGGATTCGATAAATACTTCCAGATAGCGCCGTGCTTCCGTGATGAAGACGCGCGCGCCGACCGCTCGCCGGGTGAGTTTTACCAGCTTGACTTTGAGATGGCCTTCGCTGAGCAGGAGGATGTCTTCAGCGTTGCCGAAGAAGTCATAGGCGAAACTTTCAGCAGATTTTCAGGCAAAGCCGTTTCAAAAGCCCCTTTCAGGCGCATTACTTACGCCGAGTCAATGCTTAAGTACGGAACGGACAAGCCGGACTTAAGGAACCCGCTCGAAATAATCGATATAAGCGACATCTTTAAGGATACGTCTTTTAAACCTTTCTCCGGCAAAACCGTGCGCGCCGTAAACGTACCCGGCTGCGCCTCGCAGCCGAGAAGCTTTTTTGAAAATATGCTGAAGTTTGCCGAAAGTATAGGCATGAAGGGCCTTGGGTATATAAAAGTCACCGACAAAGGCGAGTACCAGGGACCTATAAATAAATTCCTTACCGAAGACGGCCGCGCAGAGCTTACAAAACGCGCCGGCCTTAAAAACGGCGACGTTATTTTCTTCATAGCTGACAGCGCGGAGCTTGCCCCCGCCCTTGCCGGCCAGATACGCACCGAGCTTGCGCTCCGGCTCGGCCGTATAGACGGCAGCCGCTTCGAGCTTTGCTTTATAGTAGACTTCCCGATGTTCGGCATAGACGAGGAAACCGGAAAGTATATCTTCACCCACAACCCGTTCTCCATGCCGCAGGGCGGTATGGACGCTCTGTTAAATAAAAAACCGGAAGACATACTTGCCTACCAGTACGACATAGTCTGCAACGGCGTTGAGCTTTCATCAGGCGCCGTAAGGAACCATGACATCGACATTATGAAAAAGGCCTTTTCCATAGCAGGTTACACTGAAGAAGACCTCAAGACAAAGTTTTCGTCGCTTTACACGGCTTTCCACTACGGCGCGCCGCCGCACGCAGGCATGGCCCCCGGCATCGACAGGATGCTCATGCTGCTTACAGGCGAAGAAAATATCCGCGAAGTCATAGCTTTCCCGATGAACTCAAACGCGGAAGACGTAATGATGGGCTCGCCGAGCGAAGTTACGGAGCAGCAGCTTAGGGAAGTACACATAAAGCTAAGGCAGTAAGTAATCCCGATTATATCTTTTTATAATAAATAAGGATATGCAAATATCCGTCTTGGGAGTGATGCAGTTTTGGTTACACACGAAGATATACTCAAAATAGCAAGGCTCGCTAAAATCTCCGTAAAGCCCGGGGAGCTTGACGGCCTTACGAAGGATATGAACGAAATAATCGGATTTGCCGACACGGTAAATTCGGCGCCGGTGGATTCTACGGATTTTGACAATATCAACGGCCTTACGAACGTTTTCAGGGAAGACGAGGCCGTGCCGTCGTACAGCCGCGAAGACATCCTCAGTAACGCACCCTGCGCCGAGGATGGTTATTTCCTCGTAAAGCGGCACTCATAAGGAGGGAACCATGGATTACGGTAAAATTAAAAAGATAAACAGGCTCCTTGAGTCAAAGGAGATAAGCTGCGCGGAACTTACGCAAAAATACCTCGGCGCCATAGATAAAGAGAACCCTTCCTTAAACGCGTATATAAAGACCACGCCCGAAACAGCAATGGAAACCGCAAGGCGCGTAGATAAAAAAATCGCCTCCGGCGAAAAGCTCATGCCGCTTGAGGGCGTCCCTATGACTCTAAAGGACAATATCTCCACCACAGGCATAGAAACAACCTGCTGCTCAAAAATCCTTTCGGGCTACAGGCCCATTTACGATGCAACCGTATGGAACATACTCAAAAAACGGAACGCCGTCCTGCTCGGCAAGTGCAACATGGACGAGTTTGCCATGGGCTCAACCTGCCGGACTTCATGCTACGGCGGGGCGCGCAACCCGCATGACACCTCACGCGTGCCCGGCGGAAGCAGCGGCGGGGCAGCGGCGGCTGTAAGCGGCAATATAGCGGCTTACGCCCTCGGCTCCGACACTGGCGGCTCCATAAGGCAGCCAGCGAGCTTCTGCGGCATTGTGGGCTTCAAGCCGACTTACGGCGCTGTTTCACGGTACGGCCTTATAGCTTTCGCTTCAAGCCTTGACCAGATAGGCCCGCTTACAACAAGCGTCGAGGACGCGGCGATAATTTACGATGCCATAGCACAGTACGACAAAATGGACTCGACAAGCAGCGGCATGGCAAAGCCGGCATACGCCTCGTTAAACAATGACATAAAAGGTAAAAAAATAGGCGTCGCCAAAGAGTACCTCGACGGCGTCCGCGAAGATATAAAAGCCGAATTTGAAAAATCGCTCAAGGTCTTTGAGTCCATGGGCGCGGAAATAGTACATTTGAGCATGCCGTCTATAAAGTACAGCCTGCCGGTATATTATATACTCGCATGCGCGGAGGCTTCGTCTAATTTAGGCCGTTACGACGGCATACGGTACGGGTATAAAACATTAACTTATGCCGACAGAAACGACATGATATGCAAAACGAGGAGCGAGGGCTTCGGCACGGAGGTAAAGCGGCGGGTACTTCTCGGCACATACGTTTTAAGCGCCGGATATTACGATGCGTTTTATAAAAAAGCCCAGAACCTCAGGGGAACCATCGTGCGGGCTTTTGAAAGCTCCTTTGCGCAGTGCGACTTCATGGCAGCGCCTACTGTGCCGATGACGGCCTTTCCTATGGACTATACGCCTGATAATCCTGTTGAAACATACCTTACCGACCTTTGTACGGTACCAGTAAATATAGCTGGCCTGCCGGCCGTAAGCGTACCGTGCGGCCTCGGCAGCGACAATATGCCCGTCGGCGTGCAGGTTATCGGCCGGAAATTCTCGGAGCCGCTCATACTAAACGCGGCGTATAAATTCGAACAGGCGGCCTGTGCGTTCAAGCCTGTGGAAACGGGGGTAAAGCTATGAATTACGAACTTGTGTGCGGCCTTGAAACCCACGTAGAGCTTGCGACAAAAACAAAGATTTTCTGTTCCTGCACCACGCAGTTCGGCGGGGAGCCAAACACCCACTGCTGCCCCATATGCATAGGCCTGCCCGGCACGCTTCCAAAGCTGAACAGGGCTGTCGTTGAGTACGCCGTTATGGCGGGGCTTGCGACAAACTGCGAGATAAGCGCCGTTTCAAAAATGGACCGTAAAAATTACGTCTACCCCGACCTTCCCAAAGCATACCAGATTTCGCAGTACGATATGCCGCTTTGCAAAAACGGATACGTTGAGCTTTCAGACGGGCGCAAAATACGCCTTACAAGGATACACATAGAGGAAGACGCCGGCAAGCTCGTCCACCAGCACGGCGACACTTTCATAGACTACAACAGGGGCGGCGTGCCGCTTATTGAGATAGTATCCGAACCTGATATACGCAGTATCGACGAAGCAGTCGAATACATGCAGAAGCTTCAGATGATAATGCGGTACATCGGCGTTTCCGACTGCAAAATGCAGGAGGGCTCCCTTCGCTGTGACGTCAACGTCTCCGTCAGGCCCAAAGGAAGCGATAAACTCGGAACGCGTACCGAGATAAAAAACATGAACTCGTTTTCCCACATGACAAAGGCACTTAAGTACGAGACGGAGCGGCAGATAGACATACTCGAAAGCGGAGAAAAGGTCGTGCAGGAAACCCGCCGTTATAATGAAACAACGGGCTGCACCGAGGGCATGAGGGGCAAGGAAGACGCCGACGACTACAGGTACTTCCGTGAGCCTGACCTTGTGACAATCTCCGTGCCTGAAGAAACGGTAAATAAAATAAAAGCCAAAATGCCTGAGCCTTACCAGCAAAGGCTTGACAGGTTTATAAACGAATACGGTCTGCCGGAAAAAGACGCGCAGATGCTCGTTGAGCGCCGCAGGATAGCCGACTACTTCGAAGCCGCGGCAAAAGGCACTAAAAAGCCCCGCACCGCCGCTAACTGCATTACAGGCCAGATATTCGCGCGCCTCGGCAGCGACGATGAGAAAAACGACTTCGACGTGAAAGTCACGCCTGAAAACCTGAACGCCCTTATAAAGCTTTTTGACAGCGGAAAGATACGCATGAACCTTTTAAAGGCAACGCTTGAAAAAATGCTTGACACCGGCAGGCCAGCCGCCGACTTTATAAGTGAGAAAGACCTTGCCGGCATAGATGCCGAAGCGCTTGAAAAGGTATGCGAAAAGGCCGTTGCAGCCAACCAGGGCGCCGTTGCGGACTATAAAAACGGCAAAGAAAAAGCTCTGAAGGCTTTGCTCGGCGCCGTTATGAAAGAGACGCGCGGTCGCGCAAACCCGCAGGAAGCCGAAAAGATGCTTATTTCACTCATAAAATAAAACATTGGTTTACCCGGGAATGCACGGTACATTTCCGGGTAATTTATATGTTATCGTCGGTATTAATTGCCAAAATGGCAAGTTT
>ENA-UOOE01003172-UOOE01003172.1-fermentation-metagenome-genome-assembly--contig:-NODE-3172-length-10710-cov-4.686626_pt1 | contig 10710 bp, 8 predicted proteins | sample MGYA00245776_ERZ724021 | MGnify/ENA primary metagenome ERZ724021 (study PRJEB28704, sample SAMN03018321) | fermentation metagenome | biome: anthropogenic terrestrial biome; feature: soil; material...
TGGTCTTATGTACCCTGTATCTATTTTAACCTAATCTTTTGCCTCCGTACCTTTCCGCAGGATACAATGACTCAAAAGGTCGGTCGGAAAAATCACAGTTGCATTTTGAAAATCAAAGTTGCAAGCGTTATACCTTTCGTGTTAAGAATATTAAATCAACTATGGGTTCGGTGTCACTCCGTTTCGGTTGATTCAAGTGCTTTTAATGATTGTCCGCTTTCTGTTTTCCAGCTCGTCAGACCATTTGCACTCTTTCCGATGACGAACATCGCAGCGTAAGACGGGCTGGTAAAAAGCATATCCTCCTGTAAAACGCCTTGCTCATCTACAGGTGCTTTCTTTCTGCGTTCTTTGATAACTGTTGGAATCGTATCGTCGTCCACCAGAGAAATGTGACTGCTTTTAAGAACAACAAATCCTTCTGTGGTTTGAATGCCGTTGGCCTCGACTTTTCCGACATTTTTGATTGTGCGCTCAAGATGCAGCCTTGCACTGTCATACGAAACAGTCACAGTATTTTCTGTTTTCTTCATCTGCGACTTGCTGATGGGCTCGAACAATTTATAACCAAGCGTACCCATGATCACCTTAGCGTAATCAATGAACTCTTCCATTTCACTTTCTTTCTCCTCGGTAATATTTCCAAGAGTAGGATCATTGCTGTTTTTTACATCATAACGGTTTGCGGCTATAGCGAGATTGCAGAATCGGTTTTCAAGGTAGCTTATCTCAGTGGGACCGAACGAATTATTGGAAGTGGTGAAAACAATTACCTCTGTCCAGTAGTCTTTTTCGGGATTGCGCTTGTGTTCCATCAGCCGATTGAGGATGCCTTCACCGTTTTTACGCGCTCCGGCTTGTCCGATATAAACAACACCCTTCCCGGTCTCATCAGAGGTACCAAAAAGGAAGTATACGCCACTCTGTTTCAGATCATCTCGCTCTTTGCACTTGTCCAATTCCGTCCTCGGAATTTTGTAAGCGACACCTGTCCAGTTAGCAAAGGTACACTTCATCCTTCCGCTGGCATCACCATCCATCAAAAATAAGTTGATGCTTTTCCCACGTGTCGACATATCGATACCTCCGCTATTTCAATTCGTCGTAGAAGCCCTCGAAATCAGGATACTTTTCCTGCATTTCAATAAAGCCTTCAATTTCCTCTATGCTAACAATATTCTCTGCCGGAATCGAACTGTTTGTCATCCCGGTAAATTCAAATTCATAAGGATAGCCATACATCCGCGTAACAATAAAATATTTAACGATTTCCGCAATAACCGCATTACGGCATATCTCATGCACATCGGACAGCTTGCATTTGAATTTCACAATGGAAGGAGTCCCTTCAATCCAAAGTCGCTTATATGGCTCCCTCTTATATAGGTCACGGTCAATTGCCTCCAGCGACCAGCGCAGGATTTCGCCTCCCAGATTTATAGCAAAATTGTTAGCCGTGTCATCTTTGTATACCAGGCTCTTATCAAACATGAAATGAACCGACTCCGTCCGTTGTTCCTTATCACGCTCCCAATAGTAGTAGATGTGAGTAAAAACCTCATCTATCTTGTCTTTATCAAGACCAATGTGTTCCAGCAGAGTTTTAAGACGATTCTCGGCTACAGATCCACGACCGCCACCAGTCACAAGCCCTTCCTGCAATAAGATTTTTTCATCCAGCAATCGCGTAACATGACAAACTACTACTTCTACGTCTGGATTTGCAGAAACGAACTCAGTTACTATCGGCATCTCATCAATGCGTAAATCTTGTAGCTGATGTTTAATTTGCCAGCCTTTAGTAACTCCCTCGAGGCTGATGTTAATGCGTATCATGTTTTCAAAAGACTCATCCCAATTCCCAAGAGAAGCAGGGAATGTGGATGGATTATCAAAGTCAATAATCATCTGCATTGAACTCTCCTCACAGGCTTTCCATAATATTCAGCAAGCTCTGGTAGCTGTCAACATCGTGGTAAACCACGTTTTCCGTGGATATTTCATTGAACAGCTTCCGCGCACAGCGGATTTTGGCCTGCTCTATCGGCTTTAACTGGAGCGTTTCCATTGTGCCCTTTGTCTCGGCAACGAAGAAGATATGCTTCACCGTGCCGGCGTAAAACGCAATCGCCCAATCCGGTGAATAATTGCCGACCGGTGTGGGAATCTGAAAGCCTTTCGGCAGCTTGGCATAGACACAGACTTCATTGGCGGCTTCAAGGTCTTGCGCAAACCGGCGCTCGACGCTCTGCTCCGCGATGCCATCGGTGAAAACGTAGTCCTGTATATGCTTGTGAACGCGGAAGGCTTTGTCAATACCCTGCGAATGTTTTTCAGCAGTGAAAATGTCGCTGTCATAGCTGCCCTGAATCCGGTCATATGTAATATGTTCGACGATCATCGTTGCCTTTTGCTCTTTGATAAGGCGAATGACTTTGTTGATAAACTCCTCCGGATTGTACTTAAACATGGCAAGCTTTGCAGTGCTGATTCCGGACAAAATAGCGGCCACTGTGCGGCGCGTCAGGATAGTCCCTTCGGCGACCTTGCCAATCAAATCGTACTTCACCTGACTGATTTCCGAGTGACGCAGCGTTTCTGTGCGCGTTTTGGCCGCCTCGAAAGCGTCGCCGCGCTCAATGGATGTCGCTTCCATGTCGGATTTTTGTTCTCCGGTAGAAACGGTATATTGGAGCTGCGAAACGAAGAGGTTCTGGTCGATATGGGCGATGGATTTCTGAATCAGCTCAGCCGCATCAAAATCCACAGCATAGGCATACTTGTGGTTGATGTAGCCCCAAAGCGTCTGAAACTCCTTTTTGTAGAAATTTTCGTTCAGCTCGTTTTCAAAAATCTTGGTTTTGTTGCCGTTGTCAATCATACTGTCAAGGACGCGTTCGTCAAACACGCCTTGTATCAACGTGTGAACGCCCTCGGCGATCGGCTGCAGGTCAGGCGGCAGCGGCGCAAGCGCGTTGTTGGCAAGGTCAGCGCGGTAAGAATCCGTGACATTGTCGTTGTCATCCACATAATCGTTTTTCAGCAGATAACGGTAAATGTCCTTTGCCTGCTTCGCATTGATGGTCGTGGGAACTTCTCCGATTTTGACCGTTTTGCCAAGGAAGTAATCCATTGTCGCTTTAGACGGCCTGTCGTAGAGTACATCCTTGATCTGCTTTTGCAAAGCGGAAACAAACGGCGCATAGCTCTCACTAGCGATCACTGTAAGCAGGTTGATGTCGTGCACCGCCGTCCCGCAGGTTTCAGCGTCCATGCGTTCTCCGTCTTGATTGACGCACAGGCGCATACCGCGTCCGACCTCCTGCCGTTTCTGTGTTGTGCTGTCGGAGTGCTTGAGCGTACAAATCTGAAACACATTCGGGTTGTCCCAACCCTCGCGCAGTGCGGAATGGGAAAAGATAAACCGCGTCGGCTCATCAAAGGAAAGCAGGCGTTCTTTGTTTTTCAAAATCAAATCATAGGCGGAGATATCATCGGAGAACTCCGAGCCGCGCCTCAGCGTACTGTCAACGGCATGTCCAGTCTTTTTATCAATGCTGAAATAGCCCTTGTGCGTGTCGGCCACATCAATGCTGCACAGATATTTTTGATACGGCGTATCGAAAAGCGTGATGTACTCATTGAGCACGTTGATATACTCCTGCTCGAATATCCGACCATACTCGCCGAGCAACTCATTGCCGTCCTCATCGTACTGACGGTACTTCGCAACCTCATCGATGAAGAACAGCGACAGCGTTTTAATGCCCTTATGGAACAGGCTTTCTTCCTTCTTGAAATGGGAGATAATCGTTTCGCGTATCTGAATGCGGCGCATATCCTTTTCGGAAATGTCGCCGACTACATCGCCGCGTGTAATCACCTCGCCGTTGGTAAAGGTTACCGACGCACCGATGGGATCGATTTCGGATATCGTGTAGCCCTGATATTCCTCCAGTGGCGGCATGTTCTTACCAGCGGAGAGATAATACAGATTATCGCCGACGCCGAGGATGCGGGTTTCACGGTTGATGGATTTTTGATAGTTGACCTCAAACTCCAGTCGTGCCATCGGCGGTTTCTTATTTGAAAGAATAATATCCTCAAGAAAAAGATACCTGTCCGTGCCGCGGAAGTTTTTCACTTCAAAGCCCTTGACCTCGATTTTTTTGACGAGGCGCTTGTTGTAGGCATCCAGCGCATCCAGCACATAGACAAGGTTGTGGTGATCCTTGTGCGTGGCGGAATAATTCAGGCTGAAAAGCGGGTTGAAGCTTTTCAGCGCTTTCTGCGTGACTTCGCCGCCCATCTTCTGCGGCTCGTCGAGAATAATAATCGGACGGTTGGCGCTGATGACGTCAATCGGGCGTCGGGAGGCAAATTCGTCACGCTTGGAATAAATAATCCGCGCTTCTTTGCTTCTGCCGTCCTCTTTCAGGGAGGAGGCAAACGCCTGCGTGTTGATAATCATGACATTGATACCGGCGCTGGAGGAAAAATTGTCAAGCTGATTAAGATTGGAGCTGTTGTAGACGAAGAACCGCGCTTTTTTCCCGTAATGCTCCATGAAGTGATCCACGGTCATTTCAAAGGATTTCTTCACGCCCTCGCGGATGGCGATAGACGGCACAACAACGATAAATTTGCTCCAGCCGTACCGCTTGTTCAGCTCGAACATGGTCTTGATGTAAACATAGGTTTTTCCTGTGCCGGTTTCCATTTCAATATCCAAAGAGCAGCGCCCAAGCCGGCGTGAAAGCTCGTCGGACAGCCGGATGTTGTTCAGCGTCTGGCGTTCGCGGATATTGTGCAGAAGCTGCTCGTCGGAGAGCTCGATATTCTCGTTTTTATAGCCAAGCTCGTCCGTCAGATCGAGCTGCTCGCCGTATTCATCCGGCGTTTCCAAACGCATCTGAACCGGCTGCGGCGCCACTTTGCCGAGGTCACGGATATAGGTCGTGCGGTCATAATGGCGCTGGCCGTTAAAGACACTGACGACAGCTTCCACCGCGTCCGTTTGGTATTGCTGAATTTTGAAGTTAAACTTCATCGCGCTTGTGACCCTCCTTCCAGATAGAGTACTGCGACAGATACAAGGGCAAGACAACGCTTATAGAAATAGTCATATTGCCTACTATCACCAATGTCAATTTTAGTAGTTTCATGGTGACGAATTCGAAAACTATTTCCAATATTAGTAAGTGTCCTGAACTCTTGCTCATAGATAGCTTTGTAATGTGGTTCGGAGGCACTCATATCTTCGATGATTTTTTCTGCCGACTTTGCTTTGTTCAGTTGCGGAGAATAGTAAGTCTTTAGGCGTTCAAATGCATCCCACAGTTTTTCAACTGCAATTTCTTTGTTATTTTCGCTGTAATACCGAACAGCCTCAAGGACAAGTTCTTTTAGTCCAGTTTCAGAAATACCCGACATGGTTGTGCTGCTTATGCTCACATCAAGTGTGTTAATAAGTTTTCCATTTTCAAGCTTATAGGTAATAGAATTCAGCTTAAATATGGAGTTGATTTGCATAGCGAACTCCCCGTTACTGTTATACTTCTCATAAAACTCGATAGCATCGAACACGCAAAACGGAGAGTTTTTCATAATAAATTGCTGCATATCTCCTGTTGCAACATAGTCTCCATTTTCGTTATAACATTTTGGCTGATAAAACTGCGAAATGTCGCGGAATACATATTCACTTGTTAAAATATCTGATTGCCACCCCGTCTCGCTTGTCTCTCGATAAGTAGTCGTATACTTCTCGAGAACTTTATATAGTTGGCTGCGAATTTTCATGCTGAGCGACAGACTCAACTTTCGATCTTTGATTTCCGCAGCGTACCTTTGCGAAAATGGTATGAACATAGCTGCTTGCTCCGGGTCATATTTCCTCCAGCCATATACATCTCTTCCTGAAATTTTACTCTCAGGATAGAGTTCATATCCATCATTGCGGAGCAAACCATTTACCTCATCAAGAAACTCCTTCCAGTATCCGCTTTCAGACCGCACAGCGGGATGGAATACTGCGCACAAAAAGGTTAACAGAACTTCATCTTCGCCATTTTGCAATTGAAAGCGGTCATCTTCAAATACCCATCCGGCTTCGTAGTCGTCATTATTGATTGTGTGTTGCCAAATATCACCTTCAGCGTTCTCGAAGCGGCTATCATTGCTCGGCAAAGAATTGAGATCATATATTCTTTTCAGAAAATCCATCTCTGATAATCTACCGTAGAAAGGGTATTTAATCTTTTTCGTTTCAAAGAATTCATCAATTTCTGTCCCATAGAGAAATAAATCAAAAATATCACGGCGGGTGATTTCAGTAATTTGTTTCACTCAAAGCACCTTCCTTTTTGTAAGCTGGAAGAAGCCGATGACGTTGTCAACCACATGGGTATGAAATTGATAAAAATAAAGTCAATTCGCATCCGACCCTCTCCTTTCGTGCGTATCCCAAAGAAAGCTAACAAGGGTTATACTGCTGCCTACGGCAAGTTTTGCATGGCGTTCTTCAAGCCCTTTGTACGACGCGCTCTTTCCATGCCCACTTCCATATGGATTTCTCAGCGCGGCGAGATTTGTAGAAATAGCTCGAAGATTGCCTAAAAGAGCTTTCATTTCACTGGCAGCAGGTGCAGTATCGGGTATATCTGCTGGCATGAGTTTCAAACACTTTACTGTTTCTCCCGTCAGCCTGCCAACATCCCAGTTTTTATCCCATTCTATATGATTATCATCAAGAATTGTTTTACAACAGCTCTCAATAAGCTCTTTTGCTTTACCGATAGCTTCAGTCGGGTTTGAAGACTGCATTTCGATCATTAAATCTATCTGTGCGGAAAGATAATCGCTTGAGAACTTGTCTTTAAGTATTTTTGCAGTTTGAAGAAACGGTGCAGATATACCAAACACTCGGTTAGCGATTTCCTTACACTTACGATAGTAACCCGCGTATTCAGCATTATAGTCAAACCGATATTCACCTGAATACGCAGGCTCGCGTCGGGTGTATTCGCCATCAAAGTTTGCTTCGTAATAATCAAACAAATCCTTAATGAGTTTCATTTTATCCGTCGGGCATGCATCATTGAGGTACGCCATTAAGGATTTACCTTTTGACATTCCATATTTTTCACAAACAGCAACTCCAACACTATTCATGGTAAACACATCGAAATCGTTTGTTGAAAAATCAAGAACATACCCTCCGCGATTGTACAGCTTCAGGAAAGCTCCCATTTCCAATTGTGATAACTCCGGCATCTCACAGCACCTTCTTTATCGTACTCGGGCTGTATGCCGCGAAAATCTGGTCGAAGTTTGTGGCGACGCTGTCGCTTGCATAGCCGCCGTCACGCATGACGAAATAATACGGTTTTTTCTGTGCAATCGCCTTTATCGTTTCGTCGGTGAGGTTCTCGTCAAAGCAGGCAATCAGATAGCCATCGGCGACGGAGAATACTTTCTTGCCGGCAATGGTGGTTTCCTCGATTTTGCTGGAAAGCAGCACGCCGAGGTCGAGCATCACCTGAAAGAGCAGGTCTTCGGGGCTGCGGTCTTCCTTGATGTTGTCGGTGAGGGACGAAAACAGCGACGGTTCATAGTCGGACGGGCTGTAATACACGTCTTTCATATTGCCGCTGTCGCACTTGAGGACGCGGAAGCCGATGTCGAGGTTTTCAACTCCGGGTTTGTCCTTGTTTTCTTCAAGAATTTTCTTTCCGGCGCGGCGAATGCGCTCCTTGCCGATTTCGCAGATGTTTTTGTAGCCGGCTTTGTATGCCTCGCTCTTTTCGTCAGTTTTTTCGGGGAGCTGCACCATGATGAATTTGCGGTTGCCGCCGTCCTCGGCATTGAGCTGCATAACCGCGTGGGCGGTGGTAGCAGAACCGGAGAAGAAGTCGAGGATAATATCGTCAAGTTTTGTATTAGCAATTTGAAGAATTCTATGTAAAAGTCGAACTGGTTTGGGTCCATCAAAGTATCCTTTATCATCAAACAGTTTTTTTAATTCTTGGCGTCCTTCCTGATTATGCCCGACTTCATCGTATTTCCAAATTGTAGTGGGAACCATACCCTGTTGTACATCAGAAAGAAATCGTTTTAAGCGAGGCATATTGTCTCCGCTTTCACCAAACCAAACGCGACCGTCATCGATAAGCGCTTGCATACGTCGTTTATTTGTAAACCAACACCGTCCGTCAGTCGGTCGTATTATTTTTCCGGACGGAGTAGTAATTTCGTAGTCATAATCTGCACTATAGGTTTTAACAGTCAAATTGTCGCTTGCCCACGCGCCACGAGGGTCATTGTCTGGATTTTTATATCTTGCGTTAGCTTCTTCAGTTCTTGGAAGTTTACCAATTTTGAAATCTATAATGCTTTTAGCATACACAACAATATAATCGTGGCTATCTGAAAAATACTTTGCATCATTTTTGGGCGCAAATGCTCTCTCCCAAATCACCGAACCAACAAAGTTCTTTTCACCGAATACTTCGTTACCGACTTTCTTTAGGTTTTCAACTTCATTTTCATCAATAGAGATAAAAATAACCCCATCGTCCGTCAGCAAATCCTTTGCCAGTTTCAAGCGCGGGTACATCATATTCAGCCAGTCGGTGTGAAAACGTCCGTTGCGCTCGGTGTTCTGCACAAGGCGGTTGCCCTCCTCGTCATACTGCCCGCTGGTGGCAATATACTCCTCCGCGTTTTGTGCAAAGTCGTCCTCATACACAAAGTCATTGCCTGTGTTATAGGGCGGATCGATATAGATCATCTTGATTTTGCCAAGGTAGGTCTCCTGCAGGAGCTTCAGCACTTCCAAATTGTCGCCTTCAATATAAAGGTTTTCGGTTGTGTCGAAGTTGACGCTTTCCTCCCGGCAGGGGCGGAGCGTCTTATTGATCGGCGCGTTGGCAAGCAGGACGGACTTTTTCTTGTCCGGCCATGTGAACTGATAGCGCTCCTCGCGCCCCTCCACCACAAAGTCGGAAAGCTCCTGCTTGAGCATATCAAAATCCACCACCCGCGTGAGCTTGCCGTCCACCAGCGATTCGGTCACGCAGTTCGGGAAAAGCCGCGCGATTTTTTCAACGTTTTCGTCCACTTTATTGATGCTGTGCATTTTCAGCTTGTCCATTATGCTTGACCTCCAACAATGTTCTATAATCTATCTGATTGTTCAAATAGTCAAAAGACTCTCTATCAACATAATAGCGCGGCGGTATATGGTCTTTGATTACTCCGTCAAGCATATTTTCGGCCATTGTTCTTATTTCCTCATTGTTCATGCATCCAATATAAAAATGCGTGCCATTTGCATATATATTATACAAAAAGTGCTTTTTATGAGATCTCCAAAGATACCGTTCTATTTTTGGCGTAGGTAGGAAAATATCGAACAGCACATCGTTTTGTGTTAACGAAATTCTAATATATCCCACAATATGATTATAATCCCATAGCCGCTGCGGATAAGTTTCTATATCAAGACATTTTTTATATACATCATCTACTGATTTATGCGTGGAATAAGTTTTCTGAAACTTACGTTTAAATTCTTGATATTTTTGTTTCAATGTATCACTACTAATAGCATAAATTGGGAGTTCAAACAGTTTCATTACAATAGTTCCTCCAGTTCCTGTTTTTTCTTTTGAAGCTGTTCATACAGCGCAAATTTCTTTTTCGGCTGTACCTCGCGCTGTGTTTGTTTTTCCAATTTTTCTATTTCCTTTTGCAGTTTCAGGATTCTTTCCTGCCGCTGCAGTTTTGTGTCAATATCATCGTCCGGTTTCGGTTGGATGAATCCGTCCCGCAAGGCAATTTGCTCCAAAAAGCCTTGCCATACCGTGTCCAGCGTAAAGCCTTTCACTTGGAGCGTGATTTCGTCATCGGACACCCATGCCGTAGTGTAAAGCTTCCCGTAATAAACCGCAAGCTGCGCTTTGTCCTCAAACCGCAGCAGAAACAGCAGCTTGTGCGGATTCTGCCGGGCAATGTTCTCTACGATGCGCCCGTCAAACTGCTGCTTTTTCAATTCAACGGTCAGCACCAGTATCTCGTTAATTTCATCCCCTGCCTCCAGATTGAGCGTAGCGGCGGTCAGGGAGTTTGAGAGGGTGATGCGCTTGATGTCGGCGACAAATTTCTCCTTCAGGTCGCCGCTCAATGTCAGGCGTTGATAGAACGCTTCCTTTGGAAGCACACGTCCTACGGTTGTTGCGGAAGGCAGTTGTATCATTCGCTCATCACCACCAAAAAGCAGATCAGCTCAAAATCGTCCAGCCCGCGGACATCACCGGAGAGGAAGGTCGTCTGTCCGCTGCCGAAAAAGCTGTCGATATCGCTTTCTTTTTTTACATCGATAATCGACGCAACCGCCTGCCGGAGCAACTCAGAGATGCGGCGCATATCCTTGCCGTCCTTCGTTTCGTGATTGAAGGCGTGGCAAACGGACAAGTCCGGCTCTGTCTTGCCGCGGCAAAGGCGGCGCATGCGGTCGAGCGTGGCTTTGGGGTCAAGGTGGTTGCATACCACTTCGCCGTCGTCCCCGATATATACCATGTAGAATGGGTGCAGCCGGTTCTGATTTTCGATATTGATGCCCGGATTGATGTTTTTAAGTATGAATATCACGCCCGGCTTTTCCCCGCGCACTACGGCATTGATGCCGAACGGCGTGCGGTCAAGGCT
>ENA-UOOE01003173-UOOE01003173.1-fermentation-metagenome-genome-assembly--contig:-NODE-3173-length-10708-cov-26.176852_pt1 | contig 10708 bp, 6 predicted proteins | sample MGYA00245776_ERZ724021 | MGnify/ENA primary metagenome ERZ724021 (study PRJEB28704, sample SAMN03018321) | fermentation metagenome | biome: anthropogenic terrestrial biome; feature: soil; material...
ATGCTTATTTGAAGCGTTTTACGTTTGATGCAACCGATAAGGCAGCCAATTTCTTAGGAGACAATCCCGATTCGAAGTTGTTTTTGCTGACCGATGTGGTTTATCCGCGTGTGGAGGCCATTTTCGGCGGCGGTGATGATTTCCGCGAGCCGCTTGAAATTGATGTGGAAGAATTTATCGGTGTGAAAAGTTTTAAAGCCAAAGGAAAAAGGATTTCCAATTACGAGGTGAAAGAGGTGAAGGAATTGGAGCCTACACGTTTTCCTGAACCCGAAGAGGATGAAAATGACAAGCCGTCGAAAGTAGAGATTGAAGCCGAAGAACCTCTCAATGTCAACGATGCCGACCTATTGGACGAAATTACCGGACAGATGAGTCTGTTTGATTAACCCGTTGATAATTTCCATTCTTATCTGTAATAATCCTCATAGCCTTTGGAAACTCACCCGTTGCCGAAATCGCATAAAGATTTTTTTACATATTACTATTATTTTAGGTGTTTTTATAAAAATCACCCCGATTTTCCGTAGCGGCGAAATACGCAAATCAAGCTGTCAAACAATAACTCACACAACTTTTGAAATTTTTTCCTAGTTAATGGATAGATAATCCGGAGGATTCCTAATTCAGATTAGTAGAAGCAAGCCCACCATCAAGAATGTTTATTTCATCCCAAAAGTATACCATTTTAATTTAATCTCCAAGTCTGTTTCCCTGTTGGGGGCGGTACCACCCCCAACAGGGAAACGGGCGTTCTTATTCTGACTCTTAGCTTCATTTTCCATTCATTGTTTTTTCTGTTTCTTTCAACCGGTCTGAGTCTCCTGATTTATGGAAAGCTTTCCATAAATCAGGGAAGAGCTATAGGATACAGAACAGAAAAACTATTTTTAATGGATAATCTGATAAGATATGAACATAAAAAATCACCTTTGCCACTGATGCATTACTGTTACAGAATATGCTACTTTGTTGTTACCGAAAATGCTGTATTTTTTGTTACCGTTAACAACGCCAGTGATTTTTATTCCTGAATAATTTGGTGTTTTCGTGCTTTCCAATATGCCCCTTGAAGGTAAAATATTCCAGATGTTGAAACTTTTTTGTAATCTAATCTCATGATTGCTCTTAACAATAATGATTTCTGATTTTCATTAAATGCCTTATAATTAGTGGACATTAATTGAGTTAATGCTGCCTCACCGCTTTCTCGAACACAATACCAAACTTTCCTATAATCTTCCTTCGAATCTAGCCCCTTTCCATTTCTCCAATCCGTTGTAAGCATGGTTAAGTCAAGTTCTGGTGCATTTTTGTGGGCATTAATAGCACGATTTACAGCTCTATCAGAAGTCAATTTCATTATTTCTTTCATTTTGTCTTTTAATTCATCGTTTTCTTCTAAAGCAATTAAAATCTCAAATGAACATTGCATTTGTAAAAATGAATATGTAGGTGTTATGTCTTCAATATTAAATGATTGTTCAACTGAGCTCTCTATATAATTTCTATATAAATCATAATACTTTTTTTCACCTGTAGCATCCCATGCAGCTGCATATATCATAGGAAGTCTTGCTGCTTCATGACCTTTCACATTCCACATTTTTGATATTCCTCTAATATCGGGCGTACCATCTGCCCTCATGAAACTATAATCATTCGTCGGAATTACAAAACTCTCCATCCTATCAGCAATTGCAGCTAAAATTTCACCAATTTCTATTCTTGTTTCAGAACTAGATAATGGACTATGATAATACCTCCAAAGTCCATGAACAGCATGAGTGTATTGATCCCTTGAAGAACATATATATGTACTTTTTCCATCTTCCACACATACACCTCGGGCTAAAAAGCCATGAATATTGTGCGCAGTTGCTGAAAGCTTTATACCTTTAAATACGTTATGAGCATATTCTCTTAGATCATCATTTTCTGTAACATCATACTTATCAACAATCATAGAGAGCATAACACCAGCAGAAATCATACAGTCTTCCATACCAGTTCCATATCCGCAATCATTAGGATATAAGCGAGATACTTCTTCCGCAGTTGGTAAATGTGATAATTCTTTCCCTTTTTCATAACTAATCAAATAATCATAAAATTGATTAGTCTTAGGATGATAAAAACGTTCCCATGTTACTTTCCATGCCATATTTATTTTGTCTAATTCTGATTCTTTCTCGGGTTTAGTATTTTTCTGACATGAGTATAGTGAAACACCTAAAGTCATAATTAAAAGACTTATAAGTGAGTAGTTTAAGATTCTTGTCATAATATTATAAATTGAATTTGCAAAAAATTAAAATAACTCTCTGTGTTTGCCTTTCCAATAGGCTCCTTGAATATAAAAAATACCAGAGGTTGAGACCTTGTTATAATCTATTTTGGCAATTGTCTGAAATAGCAACGACTCCTGCTCTTTAGAAAAAGAATGATTTTCGTCTAAAAGTTGCATTAATGCTGCCTCTCCAACCTCTCTTATACTATACCACATATGACGATATTCACTGTCCCATTTAATTCCTCCCCCATCTCTCCAATCAGTAGCAACCATTGTTAAATCATACTTTGATGTATTATTGTTAGCAGTTCTAACACGAACTTCTGCTTCTTTTGAAACCATTTGCATAATTTTAGCCATCTGCATTTTTAAATCTGGATCTTTTTCAATAGAAATTAAAAGTTCAAAAGATGACTGCATTTGCAGTAATGCCCACGAATTTACTTTAGACACATCTATAAAAGACTCTTTAACAGCTTCAATTATATACTTTTGATATAGATCAAAATATTTTAATTCTCCTGTTGTTTCCCAAGCAGTAGCATAAATCATGGGTAAACGAGCTACTTCATGACCATCATTTTCCCACATTTTTAAAAGGTTATCCGGTGTACCATCAGCCCTTAAGAAATTATAGTTATTAGATGGAACTACATTTTGTTCTGCTCTATCAGCAATTGAGGAAAGTATCTCACCAATCTCATTTTTTATTTCACTTGAAGAGAGAGGGCTATGGTAATAATGCCAGAGTCCATATACTGCATGCGTAATTTGATCTCTCGAAGAACCTATATATATACTTTTAGAATCTTCAACGCAAACTCCACGAGCAACAAAACCTTTACTATCATGAGCAGTTGTGGATTTTTCTATACCTTTAAACACTTCATATGCATATTTTTTAAGCTTCTCATCTTTAGTTACATAATACTTATCAATAATCATACAAAGCATAATACCGGCAGAGATCATACAGTCCTCCATTCCAGTATCATAACCATTATGATTAGGATATAAATTAGCAACCTCTTCTGCAGTGGGTAAGTGTGTTAACTCTTTTCCTTTTTCATAACTAACTAAATAATCATAAAACTGATTTGTTTTGGGATGATAAAACCGATCCCAAGAAACCTGCCATGCCTCATTAATTTTCTCCAATATATTAACTGAAGAATAATCGAACTCTATACTATTAATAGGTTGCCTTGAATTATTGTTAATTTGCGAATTGCATTTTATAGTGAATAACCCAAAGACATATATTATAAGAAAAACTAAGTAATACTTCATGATAAAATTTATTTAGATATAATTAAGATGGCTCATATCTTCTTAAAAAGTATGCGCTCAATCAATAAAATTTCTTGAACGCATACTAATTAAACTCTAATGTTTTATCCCGAATCAATATCCAGGATTTTGATCCATTAATTTATTATAACTTAGCTCACCAGTAGGGATAGGCCAAAACAGCATATTTATATTCATATCGATATTAAACGCTTGTTTTATAACTTGAGCTGTTTTATTAGTACGTTTAAGATCAAACCACCTTTTAGCTTCAAAAAATGTCTCATAGGCTTTCTCCATTAATACTAATTCGAAAAATGATTCTTCATTGTAATCATTAATGTTGAAATCTACAGGAGAAGGTTGTGTTGAGGGGTAACCATAAGCTCTTCTATGTACCATATTTAAATATTCCATAGCTTTTGAAGTGGGACTTTTATTGATTCGGTTATCAGCTTCTGCATAAATCAATAGAACTTCAGGATACCTATAATAAGGCCAATCATTTGGTGAATTGTTATAACCATTAGGGTCGATGAATTTTTTATACAAATAAGTGTCATCACCTAAAGCTATATCTTTTTTATAGAAGTTATTCTGTTTCCTTAAATCATCATTATCCCAATTTTTAAAGAACAGATTACTGCCAAAGGTGTAATGAGAAAAATAGGCTGCACCATACGGCTTGTATCCGTCTCCAGGATAATGCATGAATGTTAATATATTATTCCCATAATCACGAGTGAATTTTTGGTAAAATATTTCTTCAGAGCTAGTAAGTAATTCAGCTCCATAGATTTTTTCAAAATCTTCTACTTTTTCAATTTCAACTAAAGAAAATTTTCCAGAATCAATTACTTCCCCTGCCTTTTCTTTAGCAGAACTCCAATTTCCAGTAGTCAAATACACATCTGCTAACATAGTCTTTGCAACTAGTTTCGATGGAGTGCCTAGCAACCTTGGAGTATCAGGACAATTTAATTCCGCAACCAATAAATCACTTATAATAAAATTGTACACTTCATCAATTGAACTTCTTGCAATATCAATATCTTTCATATTTTCTTCCGTTCTCAATGGAATCGGACCCCATAATCTGACCAAATGAAAATATGCATGAGCTCTTAAAAAACGAGCTTCTGCAACATATCGCTTTTTCTGATCCTCTGTTGTTTCAGTTCCATTAGGTGTATTAAGTATTACTAAGTTTGCATTTCTGATCATCAAATAGTACGCTTGCCACAAATACCCCATATTGGTCATATTTGCCGGACTATACCCCACATAATCATTTAAGTATGACAATGAACCTTTTCCATAACTATAATCAGTTAATGGTTCTAATATATTAATTTCATTTGTTAATTGAGAAACACCTACGTTATAATATATTGCATTAATTGCAGCCTCAACTTCTGCTGCTGTATTATAAAAAGTTTCAGTTGCAATCGCTTTTGGATTTTCTTCAAGAAGACTATCAGTACAAGCTGAAACAAATAATGCAATTGCGGTTATATATATTATTTTGTTCATGATACACATTATTTTTAAAAAGTTAATTTGACACCAAATGTATAGCCTTTTGAAGTTGGATAAGAGTAGTGGTCTATTCCTTGATTAATTGAATTGCTACCACCCTTCGAATTAACTTCAGGATCCCACCAAGGATAACTAGTAATAGTTAACAAATTCTGACCACTCATATAAATATATGCACCTTGAATCCAATTCTTACCACTTCTGTGAATTGGTATATTATACCCCAACTCAATATTCTTTAACCTTAAATATGAACCATCAAAAACAAATTGATCTGAATATTTGGGAGATAAACTGTAATCAATCTTAGGATAAGTTGCATTTGGATTATCAGGCGTCCAATGATCATAAAGTACCTCGCTCAATGTATTGAATCCTTGATAATAAAGAAAATTATGATGCAGATAACTTAAACAAAGGATATCATTTCCTTGAGAACCTTGAAAGAATAAACTTAAATTAAAATTCTTCCACGAAAGATTTGAATTCAATCCGTAAATAAAGTTAGGATTCGGATCTCCAATCCAAGTTCTATCTTCATCGTCTAATTTTCCATCATCATTTAGATCTTTATATTTGAAATGTCCTTCATCGTCAAAACCATCATACAAATATCCAACAAATGCACCTAAAGGTTTCCCTTCTCTAAGCAAATTAATATAGCTGTTATCAACTGTAACCGAATATATTGAACCCTTTATATCCTGACCACCATACAACGAAATCACTTTATTTCTATTAAATGCAATATTTGCAGAAACATCCCACTTTAATTCATTATCTATTAAATTAGCATCTAGCTGAATTTCAAATCCTTTGTTCTGAATTTCTCCAATATTCTGTATTGTAGTAATATATCCCAGCGAAAGTGGTAACTGTACAGTATTCAATAAATCTTTGGTATTTTTAATATAATAATCTGCTGTCAATCTAAATCTATTATTTAGAAAACCTAAATCTAAACCTATATCATATTGTGAAGTGGTTTCCCATTTTAAATTTGCTGGTAAACGTGTACCTGGTGCGAAAAACGTATATAAACCATCTTGCAATGCAACTTTTCCCGAAGATAGCATATCCATTGTATAGTAAGGACTTATCGCAGTGCTTCCCGTTTTACCATATCCAAGTCTAAATTTACCGTTCGATATTACCGATAAATCTTTCATAAACTCCTCCTGTGTAAAACGCCATGCCAAAGCTGCAGAAGGGAATGTTCCCCATTTATCACCCTTGCTATAACGTGAAGATCCATCTGCACGAACTGACATAGTTAATAGATATTTATCCCTATAAGAATAGTTTATTCTACCCAAATATGATAATAAAGACCATTCAGAAAAAGAAGTGTATGGAACTCCAAAATTAGTAGCTGAGCCTAAATTGTAAGTCTCCGTTACATCGCTTAAAAAGCCAGTTCCTGAAGCACCTAAATTTTTGAATTTACTATTTTCGTAAGTAATTGCACCTGTGAAATTAATACTATGATCTAAATTAATTACTTTCTTATATGTTATGATATTATCCAAATTATAAGAAAGAGAGTTACTTGTTCCTATACTAGCTGCCGAATTCGATTGAGGCATCTTTACACTTGTATATGTATCCGATCGAGAATCGGAATTAGAAACATTTCCAGAAATTTTTATAGACAAATCTTTTAATGGTATAATCGTTAGAGCAAGATTAGTCATTATGTTATTAGAATAACTTTTTCTCGATATTTCATTAAAATGTGCTACCGGATTACCTAAATCATCAGGACTAAATGGGAAAACAGTATTCAACCTCGTGTAATTTCCATCTTGATCATATGGCCCATGTGTAGGAGGGGCTGTTAGTGTCCAACGAACAATACCATTCTCGTCAATTGAATTTATATCGGTACGATTCATAATAACATTATAAGAAACCGAGAAAATATTATTTATCTGATGATCGATATTGCTTCTTAGTGTTATTTTCCTATAATCATTAGCTTGTATAATTCCATCCTGATCAAAAATACTACTTCCCAAAGAAAATCTAGTTTTATTATTACCTCCTGTAATATTTACAGAATGATTATTAACGGGAGCCTTTCTGAATACAATATCTTGCCAATCATAACCTTCTCCATAACTATTAATTTGCTCTGAAGTAAAATATTCACTCCCTTGTTCCTCTTTGGTGTAAATATTATAGAGTTGTGCATATTCTTTAGCATTCATCATATCTTGTTTTTTTGCTAATGATTGCACACTATAACTCCCAGAATATTCAACCTTAGTCTGTCCTTCTTTACCTTGTTTAGTAGTTACAATTATAACTCCATTTGCACCTCTAGAACCATAGATTGCTGTAGCTGATGCATCTTTTAATACTTCCACACTCTCAATATCGGCAGGATTTAGAAGACTTTCATTTCCTGGAAATCCATCAATAATCCATAAAGGCTCATTACTTCCCTGAATAGAATTTGTTCCTCTAATTCTTATTTGTATAGTACTTCCAGGAGCACCTGAGTTTTGTTGAACTTGCATACCGGCAGCTCTACCTTGAAGTGACTGACTCAATGTAGTTGTTGGAAAAGCACTAATTCTATCACCACTAATGGAAGATACTGATCCTGTGAGATCACTCTTTTTAATATAACCATAGCCAATAGCAACTACTTCATCTAACTTTTGAGTATCTTCGTAAAGCACTATTTTAAGAGTCGTTTTATCTTTAGTGTCAACCTCTTGTTCTATATAACCAATATATGAAATTCTCAAAGAAGCACCGGTAGTGGTGGATAATGAAAAATTTCCATTGATATCGGTTACAGTTCCATTGCTTGGCACACCTATTTCCATAACATTGGCGCCAATCATGGCTTCGCCTTTTTCGTCCGTTATTGTACCGGTAATTGTTCTTTTTTGCTGTTCAGGCTCAATTTTGGCAACTTTTTCACTCTCCTCCGTTTTGGGTTTATGATTTTTATATACCGAAATCTGTCGTTCTATAGTCGTATAATCCAGGTTAGTATCGTTAAAGATACTTTTCAGGATGGTTTGAATACTCTCTTTCTTTGCCCGCACCGATATTTTTCGGTTCAATTCTCTCCGTGCTTCGTCGGTAATAAGAAAAACATAATCGCTTGTCTTTTCGATTTCCGAAATAGCTTTTTTTAGGGTGACGTTATTCAGCTCCAATGAGAGCTCTTTTTGCTGGGAGAAAACGTTACCTGCTGTAATGGTAAAAAAGCAGAGAAAAAGCATTAAAAATGAAATCTTCATGATTTTTAGGGTTCTGTCGCACTTTTTAAATGCTCTCTGGTTAAATCTTATTTTATTTTCCATACATTTGTAATGAATTTTTAGTTTACATAATTAAATTTCTAATGATTATCTGTGAATTAAATTTCCACCCGATCGGGCGATGTGCCACCGTCGCCCGATCTTTTTGTTTCTTTTTTTATTTTTTCATAGGCAATCTATTTTTTAGTAATATAAATAATGTTATTTTCGCGGTGATAGTTAGTTGACGACAAAACGGAGACCGAGGTCATCACGCTGTCCAGGTTATTCGATAGAAAAAGCTTTCCCGAACAGGTCCGGGCACTGAGCGGAATATCCGGACTGCTTTCGAACTGCACGTTGTAATACCTCCCTACTTTTTTTAGTATTTCCGAAACAGGGGTTTCGTAAAATTCCAGTACGCCATTCGTCCAACTGATGTATTCAGAGACATCCACCGTTTCTTTTGTTATCTGACCGTTTGTCAATTCCACTTTTTCGTTGGGAAGCATCTCTGTTACCTGTTGTTCCGTTTTTACGGAGACCTTTCCCTTTACCAGAACGACTGTTTTTTCCATATCGTCGCGATAGGCCGAAACATTGAATGATGTGCCGAGTACACGGATATCCATCCGGTCGGTATGAACGATAAACGGTTTTTTTGTATCTTCTGCAACATCAATGAAAACTTCGCCGTTAACATGAATTTCTCTTGTTTTTCCATTAAATTCGGACGGAAAATCGACCTGTGTCCCGGAGTTTATATAGATTTTCGTTCCGTCGGCCAGCATAAGCGTTGATTGCTTGCCGAAAGGGACCACCAGCTTATTCATTTTCACGGAATTCAATACCAACTCTTTTTTTGCTTCAGTATTGTTTGTAATCAGAACTTTGGCATTCTTTTGCAGCTGGATGTCCGATTGGTTGGCAATATTGATTTTATCTCCACCTGAGAAGAGACATATTTCTTCTTTAGGCAGAGTCTCTCCTATAATGCTGCTATTCTCGGTCAAAAAAGCCGATCCATTGTCTTTATTCAACCGAACAAACAAGGTGGACAGGATTGTGATGACGAGGATAGCTGCAGTTGCCGTCAACCAGACTTGCAGTCGGTGCTTCCGCTTTTCGTGTTTACGGATGTTTTGCATAACGGCAGAGTAAATTGCATCTTTTTCATCTTTCGACAAAGAGACGCGATTCATTCCCAGGGCATTGAACCGTCTTATGGCTTCGTCCAGGTCCTCCTTAAGATGCGGATTCTCTAACCTGAACTTCTCCCATTGTCTGTTTTGCTCCTCCGTCCGGAAAAGTCTCCATTGTATAAAATCTTCGTTGAAAAGAAAATACCGATCGTTTTTCACATATATTGTTTTATATATAGGACGTTTATTTTTTTCATTTGTGGACAAAAAAAATAAAAAAATATAAAATTAATGTTTTTTAGGGGAGGGGAACCTGTAGGGATAGCTAAAAGCTGAGGAACAGGACTATGAACAAGGGTAGCCATTCGGGGTGGTCATTATCGATGTTTTGTCTTATTTTTTCCATGGAGCGGTACATTAATTTTCTTACGGAATCGGGATTAATCTGCAATATTTCGCTTATCTCGTCGTAACCCAGGCCAAGCATATATTTCATATACACGGCTTCGCGCTGCTGCCCCGACAGGCATTCCAGCAATTTTTTAACCTTGTTCTTCAGGAGGATCGATTCTTCCGCATCGATTATATTGTCTAAAATGGTGATGTCTAGTGTAAAAGAATCGCTGCACGAGTCTATGGTTTCAATTTTTGCTTCTTTACGGGCAAGGTCGATAAGGCGGTATTTGTAAGATTTAAAAAGATATGCCGTGGGGTTTTTAACTTTTTTTAATTCGCTTTTCTTTACATATATGTTGTAAAAAACATCCTGGATGGCATCTTTACATAGTTCGTCACGAAAGCCCAAGTGAATTCCGTAGGCATATAGTACTTCCACATAGGTATTGTATACAAGAGAGAAAGAAAGATCGTCTCTTTCTTTGATAAATTTTTGCCACATCAAATCCGTGTTCATCACTTACAGTAGGGTATCTTGTATTTAGTCTCCTCAAAAAGTGATTTTTACCTCAAATGCCAACAAGCATAATCTGATTATCTGTATATTATGGATTGTGAAAATCATTTTTTTATTTTTGGGACAGACCCTGTTGTTAAAATACAATAATTTGCAAAGATGCAAAAAATCTTTGTAAAGCCAAATGGGCGACAGGAAAATTACATTTTAGCCAGCAGGTAGTAGTCCAGGATAACCATGGCGGCCATAGCCTCAACGATGGGCACAGCAC
>ENA-UOOE01003174-UOOE01003174.1-fermentation-metagenome-genome-assembly--contig:-NODE-3174-length-10708-cov-4.051535_pt1 | contig 10708 bp, 10 predicted proteins | sample MGYA00245776_ERZ724021 | MGnify/ENA primary metagenome ERZ724021 (study PRJEB28704, sample SAMN03018321) | fermentation metagenome | biome: anthropogenic terrestrial biome; feature: soil; material...
GTGTGTTCTGCTGACACCTGACGCAGCGCGTGGGGTAGAAGAAATTCAGGGCACAAATTTGGTTTACCCATTAAAAATCAACAGAAAATGAGAGAGCTGTGTTATGGCAAGCACACATCGGATCCTCTGCAGAGCGATTTATTTTGGGCATCATAGGGCTGTTTTATCTATAATGATATCCTCTTTTGAGAGCTTCTGCGTTTTATTTCGAAACACTGTCCCGGAGGTGTAAGATGAGTAAAGTACGACTTTTGTTAGGTATTACTTTATCCCAAATGGGAGGGGCTCAAAAAGTAGTACAGGAGATAATTCGGCATTTACCTGAGGATGACTATGAGATTACTTTGGCAACCAAACCTGGCGGCGATTTAATTTCATGGATTAAAGATATAAATTGCTCCCGGAAATCACCTGTTAATATCGTAGAATTGGATTCAAGCCAGCGAGAGATTAACCCTTGGAATGATTTTCGCTTATTTAATGATCTGCGTAACATAATTCATCAGCATGATATTCAAGTGGTACATTTTCACAGCTCTAAAATGGGGATAGTTGGCAGAGCAGCGGCGGCTTCGCTGAAAGTGCCTTGGATATTATTTACGGTCCATGGTTGGGGGATTAATGACTATCAGAGTACGGCTACCCAGACTATGCTTGGAGTAGCTGAGCAAGTATGCGGCCGCTGGGCCGATGAAATTGTCTGCGTCTGCAATTCTGATTTGGAAAAAGGCAGAATTAATAAATGGATCCCATCAAATAAAGGTATAGTGATTCATAATGGAATGCCAGATACATCCACATATAAGCGCACGGGTCATTTTAGAGAAAGTCTGGGAATATCTCCAGATTCGATAGTGGTTGGAACTGTTGCTCGGCTTACTGAAGCAAAAGCGCCCGAATTTTTGCTAAAAGTAGCGAATCGTTTGTTCCAGAAAAACAATGAGATTCACGTAGTTATTATTGGTGACGGGCCTCTTGAAGGTGATTGCCGCGACCTAGTAAATGCTCTTGGTATTGAGAAAAGAGTCCACCTTGTCGGGGCTAAAAATAATGTTCCTCAATTACTGCCTGAGTTTGATATATTTACTCTTCTTTCTAGATGGGAAGGCTTTCCTTTAGCCATCATTGAGGCAATGTTCGCCGGATTACCGGTTGTTGCCACAAACGTTGGAGGAGTCTGTGAAGCACTTGAAGACGGTATAACTGGCTTTTTGGTGAATGAGTTGGTGGAAGAAGCGGCGGTTGATAAGCTTAATCGATTGCTGGAATCTCCGGAATTGCGAGTAAGTATGGGAGCAAATGGCCGGAATAAAGCCAAACGTTTGCTCACGGTTGAGCAAATGGTCTCCAAGTATGATAATTGCTATAAAAAAGGCAAAACGACAAGTTACGAAATGACGTCCTAAGACGATTACTATTCAGGATCCAGAAGTGTACCGTTAACAGATATTATGGCATATTCTCATGAAAAAAGGTTGTTGCCTGGTTCCTATCGGCAATGTATTGGCTTTGAGGAATACAATTGGGACTATGATTGATAATGATGCTAGGGGGTTAATAATGAAGAATACTTCAGTCAAGTCTGAAGCAACAAGTACAGATTATGCCCTTATATCCAAAAATGGATTTGTTTGGAGAAATCATTGCCAAAACTGAAAAAATTTCGCCTATCGGTCTTGGCTATGTAGGCCTGCCTATTGCTATTGCCTTTGCAGAGAAAGCGAGTGTTATCGGTTTTGACCTGAACGAAGAAAAAATAAAGATCGGTTGGAGTCCATCATGAAAATTGTGTTAGGTATGGATGAAGATTCATTGGAAACTATCGCAAAAGTGTACGAGCTTGTCGTGGAAGCCGTTGTATACCGAGCGGAGTCAATTAAAGTTGCCGAAGCGGCCAAAGTAATTGAAAACTCGCAGCGTGATATCAATATAGCTTTCATGAATGAACTCCCGATTATATTATACTGGAGGTTGTAATTATGGAATACCAGAATATCTCTTTTCCACAAGGCTCGAAGTTTTTAGTAACCGGGGCGGCTGGTTTTATCGGTTCTAACTTGGTTGAAGCATTACTTAAGCTGGGCTTTCAAGTTCGCGGACTTGATAGCTTATCTATCGGCAAAGAAGAGAATATGAGCACTTTTGTTGATGATCCCAATTTCTTTTTTATAAAAGGCGACATTCGCGATCTAGATACCTGCTTTCAGGCCTGTGATGGTATAGATTATGTTTTGCATCAGGCCGCCTGGGGCAGTGTACCGCGAAGTATAGAGATGCCATTGGCTTACGAAGAGATTAATATCAAGGGAACCTTAAATATGATGGAGGCAGCCAGGCAAAGCAGTGTCAGGAAATTTGCTTATGCCTCTAGCTCATCTGTATATGGTGACGAACCTAATCTGCCCAAGAGAGAGGGAAGAGAGGGCAATTTGCTGTCTCCATATGCTTTGACTAAACGAGTGAACGAAGAATATGGAAAAATGTATTCTAATCTCTTTGGGCTTGATACATACGGGTTGCGTTATTTCAATGTGTTCGGTAGAAGACAGGATCCAGATGGTGCCTATGCCGCCGTTATTCCCAAATTCATTAAACAGTTATTGAACGGAGAAAGGCCTATAATTAACGGAGATGGGAAACAGAGCAGAGATTTCACATATATTGAGAATGTTGTTGAGGCAAATCTAAAATGCTGTGTTGCCCCGCATGAAGTTGCAGGACAAGCTTTTAATATTGCCTATGGGGGCAGGCAGTATTTGATCAATATCTATAAAGAACTATGCAATCTGCTGGGAAAAAGCATAGAGCCTTTATTTGGCCCTGAAAGAGTCGGTGATATCAAGCATAGTAATGCTGACATAAGTAAAGCGAAGGAGCTACTTAAGTATAACCCCCAATGGAGTTTCGAAAAGGGTATACGGGAAGCGATAGATTGGTATAGGGAGAATCTGTAAGTAATGAAGCGGATTGTGGTGCATTTGATTGCCGGTTTGGCGAAAGGTGGAGCAGAAACAATGCTCTATCAAGTCATCAAGTATCAATCTGATCGAGAGATTACTAATAGAGTGATTTCCTTGGGTGCGTCTAGTTATTATGAGCAACCACTTAGAGATCTAGGTGTGAATGTAGTCGTTGTTCCGTTAATAAAACGTCCGCTTTACTCACTGAATCGAATTCGAAAAGAACTTGCACATGTTGATACGCTATGTTGCTGGATGTATCACGCGAATTTTATCGGATATTATTTAGGCAAACTGGCTCATGTGCCGCACATTATCTGGTGTATACGACATAGTAATTTGGATCCTGCGCTAAATAAGAGGCAAACTCTAAAAATAAATGCACTTTGTGCTAAGCGAAGCGGTAAAATCAACGCCATTCTATATAACGGGAATTTAGCACGGGAAGTTCATGAACGGATCGGATATAATCCCAAAAAGGGAGCTGTTCTCGACAACGGATGCGACTGCGTGGAATATACGCATATTCCAGAAGCGAGGGAGCAATTATGTCGAGAACTGGGAATTGATTCGCAGAAAAAGATAGTTCTATCTGTGACAAAGAATCATCCTATTAAAGACGTTCCGACATTTATCCGAGCCTTTAGAAAACTCCATATGCGATTGCGCGATACAGTTGCCATTATATGTGGAGAGGGTATTGATTCCGAAGACGAGAGACTTAAGGGCCTTTGCGAAGAAAACGGACTAATTGTAGGGAAAAATGTTTTTTTGCTGGGAATGCGTCATGATGTGCCGATACTATTATCCGCCTGCGATCTTTACGTGTTGCACTCTGCTGGAGAGGCCTTTCCTAATGCTTTGCTGCAAGCCATGTCCTGCGGATGCTTATGTCTTTCTACTGACGTGGGAGATGCCAGAAGAATCTTAAGTCAAGCGGATTGTATAATTCCACTGAGGGAACCAAAGCAATTGGCGGACAAAATGGAAGAACTGCTTTCTCTGTCAGAGGAACAAACCCAATTTATACGGGACGAAAATCGCGCACGAGTTTTAGATGAATTTGAGATTCGCCAAATTGTGAAACGATACGAGGAGTTGTATTAAGTAATTATGACGCTCACCTATACCTCTAATTTGCCGGTGTTTGTCTATAATTGAATTCATAATTAACGAGGGAAAAACAGATGAAAAAAACCATTTTTCTATTTCTTTCACAAATGAATTGCGGCGGGCAGGAACGCTTTGTCTCACGCCTAAGCGAAATGATTAGTGATATCTATAAGGTATACATTGTTCTCAATGATAATCGTGTAATAAACTTCCCGATTTTCGGCACAGTCCTTAATCTAGATGTAGGCGAGCTCCCATCGTCTTTTCTCCGAAGAATAGCTGAAACATTAAAGCGCTTTGCAAGGTTGAGGAAGGCTATCAACCAATATCTACCTATTGCCTGCTTTAGCTTTGGAGAGGGATCAAATCTCATCAATGTACTCTCTAAAAAACGTGGGACTCGGGTACTTACTTCTATTCGGGGTTATGCCTCAGCGGAACGTATGGCGAAAAGTTATCTGAGCCGGATTCTCTATCCACATTCTGATAAAATTGTTTGTGTGTCAAAAGGTATCGAGGCGAGAATACATCATGATCTTCCCAAGCTGAAGAAAAAAACGGTGGTGCTATATAATGCATATGACTGCGAACGGGTTCAAGCCTTGTCCAAAAACAACCTTCCAGCCATATGCGATTTAAGTGGTCCCAAGTTAGTTTCTGTGGGCACTTTGCGACCGGAAAAAGGTTATTGGCATCTTATCAAGGCGGTATGGGTGCTGAAACACAGCTTTCCTAAAATTCACCTGTCGATCGTTGGAAGGAATTACAAGGAAAACGGCTCTCGCTTGCAGGAATTAATCGATCAGTTGAACTTGCAGCAGAATGTTACTCTAGAGGGTTATAGTAATAACCCTTATGCTTTTATTGCGTATTCTGATGTTTATGTTTTATCTTCAGTGCGGGAAGGTTTTCCCAATGCGCTCGTTGAGGCCATGGCGTGTAGAAGGCCCGTGGTTGCAGCGGATTGCCTGACTGGCCCTAGGGAGATTCTATCTCATTTGCCTTATGATACTGAGGCTACTAAGATTGAATTTGCAGACTATGGTATTTTAGTGCCTCGGCTATGCATAGAAGAGGATTACAGTGCAACCATTCTTCCAGAGGAGAAAGTCTTGGCACAGGCCATCAACCTACTTTTGGAAAATACTGATTTGCAAAAGGAATATGGAGAAAGGGCATATAGCCGAGCTTTGGAATTTTCATATGAAACATGCCGCAGCAAAGTAATTGATCTGCTGGAGGGAAACAACTGATGCGCCTTTATAAGATGTTGAAAAAGTTGATTGTATTAGTAGGTTCCAATAAAACCAAGCTCAGATATGCCATGAAAGCTGGCGTCAAGATTGGTTCCGGCTGCACAATAGTGGGTAATGTTGATTGGGGTAGCGAGCCATATCTAATTGAGATTGGAAACAATGTACGGATTGCTAATAGTTGTCTATTCGTTACCCACGATGGAGGAATGCATGTCCTTCGCAATAAAGACCAATTGCCCTACGCGGATCTGTTTGGGAAAATTAAAGTAGGAAACAACGTGCTTATTGGCATTCGCTCAATTATTATGCCCGGTGTAACCATTGGGAACAATGTGGTAATTGGAGCAGGCAGCGTGGTGACGAGAAACATTCCGGATAACACCGTAGCTTGTGGCGTGCCAGCCCATCCCATAAAGACATTAGATGAATATTATGAAAAAGCAAAGGTGACATCTGTTCCCACTAATGGGATGTCTGCGAAGGATAAAAGAGCCTACCTCATAGATATGTTTGGAGGAAAGTGAAAGTCTTCGTGATAGGCCAAAGGTTCGCATAAGGAATCCAAAAGCGGGAGTGAAAATAATGCCTGTTTATCGAAAACTACGCAGCAACTTGTACCATAATAGTGACTATTTGCAGTATTTGTGGTTACGGCGCATTTATAGAAAGCGTCGTGAAGAGGCTGAAAAGGTTAATGACCATGATTTTGCTGTTTGGCACTATAAGCAACTAACTGGAAAAGACCTTTCATTAGACAATCCGCAAACCTTTGACGAAAAAACCTGGTATTTGAAGCTTTATAACCGCGATCCGTTGCTTACCATCTGCACAGATAAATATCGGGTGCGGGAATATGTGGAACGATGCGGGTTAAGCCATATTCTTAACGAGCTGTATGGCGTCTATGATGATGCTCGTGATATTGATTTTGATACATTGCCCTCTCTCTGTTTCCTCAAATGCAACCATACATCCGGATATAATATTATATTTGACAGAACAAAGTCCTTTCCAAAACACTCCTTTGTTCGGAAGTTTAACTTTATATTGGAACAAAACTATTATTGGGCTAGCCGCGAGTGGAACTATAGAAATATTGAGCCCAAAATTGTTGCGGAGAAAGTGTTGGAAAACAAAGATGGCACACCACTGCATGATTATCGCTTTATGTGCTTTAGTGGTGCACCTAAACTTATGATGATGGATATAGATACCTGTGCGAAGGACGGTACACACCGCCCAGATGCCAGACGCAATATTTATAATGAAAATATGGAGCTTCTGGATGTTACTTTTTCTCGTGCGCATCACGATATGCCAATACCTCTAAGTCGTATACAGTTTGAAGAAATGAAAGCGTATGCAGCAATTCTATCCGAGCCTTTTCCATTAGCTCGAATTGATTTTTACTTTGTTGATGGTCAAATTCGCTTCGGCGAAATTACCTTTTATCATGCAGGCGGTTGTAACAATATTCAGCCTCATGAATGGGATCTTGAAATTGCTAGCTGGATCGATATCAATAATATTAAAAGAGGGAACTAACATATAACGATGCCTTTTCAAGAAATACTTTAAGGTAAAAACTATGCAAGAACAATGGGTACTCACCCAGGTAAAGCAGCATACATCCAAACGTACCTTTAAGCAGAAACTCTGTTTACTGCTTATGGGTTTTATTGCCATATTTATTTTATTGCGTGATGCGGGTGGTATGGTCTTTAGCCGTTTTGTGTTTGTTGGCGTTGCCACGCTTATCTGCCTGCTCAGTGATAAATCTGGCATTTACTCCCTGCTTGCCTTTTTGGCACCACTCGCGACTGGTATCTCTTGTACTTATATCACTGCCATCGCGCTAGTGATCTTACTATTTAAGCGAAAACGTCTAAAAGTGCAGACCTTAGGGTTTTGCTGTATGGCAATTCTGCTATTTATGGAGTTGCTTTCTGCCATTCGAGGGTTATTTAGCATAATGGATTACCTGCGCTTTATCGGCATCTTTTTGTTTTCATTCTTGCGGATGGTGGATATGGATAAAGATTATGACAATGCGGCCATTCTCCACAGCTATCTCTTCGGCTTCTGGTCGGCTATGGCAAGTGTGTTGGGGCAAATGCTCCAAGAGTATTCGCTAAGTGGGTTTCTTCGACTGGGCGTACGTTTCGGTAGTACCAGACAGCAGTTGGGTATCATCACTGAAGGTATGCGTGTAAGTTATAACCCAAATGAACTTGGCTTTCTGTGTCTGCTGTCAGCACTGTTCTGTCTATTGTTATATAGGAAAAATAAGAAGAAGTGGTATCTGTTATCCTTCTGTGGAGCTTCCATATTAGGCATTATGACTCAATCTCGCACATTTATTCTGGTCTATGCCATGGGAATTACTCTCTATGCACTGTTTTCCTGCAGTAGTGTGAAGGCGGCCTTCCGGAGCATCATAGCGTTGGCGATAGGCAGCGGCGCTACTATTCGTGCTGCGGTATGGCTTGTACCTGAATATGTGGCCAGATTTCTCCGTCGCTTTCAGGATGCAGATATTACTAACAACAGAATTGATATTATGGAATATTATTTCCATGAAATGTCCCGGTATGCTGATCGATTGTTTATTGGCGTGGGACTGCAAAACTATCGGGAAAAATACGGTTATCTGATGAGCGCTCACAATGCTACCCAGGAAGTCATAATTGCCTGGGGTTTGATTGGTCTTCTGGTGGTGATTACCTTATTTGTCGGTGTTTTACATAATGCTCATGTTCATAATCCTAAGGCTCGCCTGATACAGTATATTCCCTTCGTTATCTATCTTGTTGCTATTCAATCGGGCCAGGGCTTTTCGGACACCGCAGGTATGCTCCGCCTTATGGTAGCATATAGCGCCATCCTATTACATCTGAATGGGGGGACAACCTATTCGACACCATGAAATGAATTTTACCTCCCGTAAGCTGAACACCGTTCGTAACTTCATTTTCATCTCTGGGTCTTTTCTACTCAATACGTTATTGTCTTTTGCTACGCGTACCGTCTTTATTAGCTTACTATCGTCGGAATATTTGGGTGTCAACGGGTTGTTTTCTAATATCCTATCCATTCTGTCTCTGGCGGAACTGGGAGCTGGAGGTGCCTTTGTCTCTTTACTCTATCGACCTCTTGCTAATCATGATACGGAGCAGCTTTCCTCGATTATGGCTGCTTTTCAAAAAGTTTATTTCGTCATCAGCTGCACTGTCGGTGTTGTAGGAGTTTGTCTTATTCCCTTTTTGGACCTTTTTACATCAGGCAGCACGATTCCAAATTTGACGCTAATTTTTTTGCTCTTTTTATGTAATTCCATGGTGACCTATTTCTGTGCTGCTAAAAAAGCACTGATTAACGCCGACCAAAAAGGCTACCTCATTACGGCCTATTCGCAGCTTGCCGTGATTGTGCAGTATGTTCTGCAAATCCTAGTTCTTTTTCTGACGCACAATTTTATGCTTTATCTATGCATACAGATTTCTTGTGCCATTGCGTTAAATTTGTATGTATCGAAGAAAGCCAAAAAAATATACCCTTATCTTCGCAAAAAGGCAAAGTCTTTAACATCATCCCTTCAGCAGGAAGTAAGACAAAAGATTGCTGGTGGTTTTTGTGTCCATGCAGGTTACATAGTTGCATCCGGCACTGATAGTCTTGTGATTTCGCACTTTTTAGGACTTAGAGTCTTAGGCGTTTACTCTAATTATCTATTGATCATTGGAGTTGTAATGAAACTTTCTGATATGGTTATCAATGCCGTCCGTGCCAGCGCAAGCAATCTAGTGGTATCCTCCTCGGAAGAAGTGAATTACGTTTTTTTCCGTAGGCTGAACTTCTTAATAATAATTATGCTTGGCTTTTTTGGTACTTGCCTAATTACATTGCTAAATCCGTTTATTACGGTTTGGGTAGGCATTGGCTATATCATGGAGATGCGGTTGGTGGTCATGGCAGTAATAATTTATCTTTCTGGCTGGCATGGTATCAAGTTATCCCTTGCCATTTACCGGAACGCCATGGGACTTTATTATCGCGACCGTTACATCTCACTTCTGGAGGGTTGTCTCAACCTGGTGTTATCCTTGCTTCTTGTGAAGCCTTTTGGCTTGGCAGGTGTCTTTTTGGGAACGATCTTGTCTTCTGTATGTACAGCCATTTCCAGCGCATATTTAGTTTACCGCTATGTTTTCCGGCGCTCTGCGTGGGAATATTGGAAAACTTTGATAGGTTATGGACTGATTTTGACAATTGTTGGCTGTCTAGTGTACCTAATATGTGGCCTGATTCCCCACGGTACATGGCTTTTATTTTTCATGAGGGCATCAGTGTGTGCCTGCCTTACCCTTTTCTGCTATTTGTTAATTTTCAATCGAACAGAGGAATTTAAGTATTTCTTGATGCAGACTAAATGTCTTCTTCATCACAAGGGTAGCGCTGGTTGTTAAATATTAAGCTGTCGGTTAGTAATTACGATACATGTTGCCCAAAGTGTAGAGGCCCTCTATGTAAACGCGATATTACCCTGTATATTGCGTAAGCGAACTTTAGAGGCAGTTTAGGATTTCCGAGGATGGTGCGTGAAAAGGAGCGGTTTAATGGGAGAAGCGCTATCAGCATTTTGCAGCGCTAGATGTTATGTTTTAATGACTGCTGCATTGCCTATAGTTGAACTCAGAGGTGCAATTCCATTGGGCATATCCATGGGACTTTCTCCCTTTCAGTCTATGCTGTGGGGTTTTATAGGAAGTATGATCCCAGCACCCTTAATACTACTGGCTACAAGACCTATTTTTAGTTATCTGAAGGGGACAAAGCCTTTTAGGAATCTAATTAAGAAAATTACGGATAAGTCAATTAGCGATGGAACGAAAATTGAGAGGTATGGTGCTTTAGGATTACTGGTTTTTGTTGCAATACCGCTCCCTGGAACGGGTGTTTGGAGCGGCAGTTTGGCAGCAGCGTTGCTTGATATGAGTCTTAGGCGTGCGCTACCATTGATTTTCTTAGGTAATTCTATTGCGGCCTTTTTGTTGTACTTGTTGAGTATAGGGGCATTGAGCGTTTTTGGATGACAATGAGGTCAACAAGCGTGTCTTTCCAGTTTGCTACAGCAAGGAATAATTCCTCAAGCGCCGAATGATCTGAATGTGCGAGGTGTAATAATAATGAAACGTAAACTCGCCTTTTTGGCAATCTTGCTTTTTGTGACAGTCACTTTTGCCTTTAGCGGACAAGCCTCAACCTACACCCTTGGCCCCGGTGACGAACTGCTCATCCGGGTCGAGAACCATCCCGACCTAACTCTTGAACTGGTAGTGGGCCCCGACGGTTACATTTCCTATCCAATGGTCGGTGCCT
>ENA-UOOE01003176-UOOE01003176.1-fermentation-metagenome-genome-assembly--contig:-NODE-3176-length-10705-cov-4.896432_pt1 | contig 10705 bp, 19 predicted proteins | sample MGYA00245776_ERZ724021 | MGnify/ENA primary metagenome ERZ724021 (study PRJEB28704, sample SAMN03018321) | fermentation metagenome | biome: anthropogenic terrestrial biome; feature: soil; material...
ACAAGTAGATAAATTACATGATGAACCATATAATGAATATAAGCAGACAAAACATGATGTAAAAATAAAAGTGCTGTCTGAGGTTGGCAAGGGTATTATTATTGGGGTAATTGTGTATATATGTACTCTTATTGGAAATGGTTTAATTAAGTTATAATTATAGGGAATAGGCGTTGTAATAATGCCTATTCCCTATTTTTTACGTTTGCATAAAAGAGATGTTTTATTCGGTATTATCTTTCCAACATTTATAGCACATACCTATATATGATTCGTTGCCACCAATTTGTACTTGCTTACCTGTTTTAATAATTTTACCATTGTTGATTCTCGCATTAACTTCTGCTTTACGTCCACATTTGCAGATGGATTTGATTTCTTGAATTGAGTCTGCAATTTCAAATAATCTTTTACTACCTTCAAAAAAGTGTGTTTGAAAATCAGTTTTCAATCCAAAACATAAAACAGGAATATATTTGATCGCAATATCTTTGAGTTGATTGACTTGTTCTTCAGTTAGAAACTGTGCTTCGTCAACGATCATTACGTCTGGAAGATTTGATTTTGTGATATACCATTCCATAATATTTTCATTTTTAGGAATAATGATTGCTTTATCTTGTAGTCCAATGCGTGATTTTATAATGTCAATTCCATCACGATTATCTGTTGATGGCTTCAGTAATGCAACTTTATAACCCTTTTCTTCATAGTTGAATTTTACCATTAGGGCGTTAGCTGTTTTAGATGATCCCATTGCTCCGTAACGAAAGTATAATTTTGGTATTTTACATCATCTCTTTTACATATATTTTAGATTTATTTATTACTTCTTCCCAAAATCTTTCCATTGTAGTATTGCATAATCCATATTTTTCAAATTTACATATTTTCTCTTGTTGCCTTAATATTTCATCAAGAATATCTGGTTCAAAACAATTTCTTGTAATACATTTGATAAAATTGTTAATATGTAACCATGCCTCATTACGCAATACTATGTCACCCCAAGCATCTGGATATATAAATTTACTATTTTTTGTTTTATTGCAATATTTTTTTACTAATATTGATAAAGGCGCACCAAAATCTTTATCTGGTATAATCATAGATTGACTAAAATAATCACGATGATGTATCCATATATCATTGTCTTTTATGTAAATAGGACATTTACATTTTTTAGGAATATAATCTATTGAAAATATTTGTTTTATTCCTTTTAATTCTTTTGGCTTTGGTAATTTAGGTTGGCTATAGAATTTTACAGAATATTGAATAAATTGTAAATTAGGCTTAGGGTTAAATAACCAATGTGGAGAATTTATATCGTATTCTATATTATTTCACTCCTGTTGATCCAAATCCGCCACGTTCTGTATTGTCAAGTTTATCTGTTTCTACAAAACTAACTTCAGGCATTTTTTTCTGAATTCTAAACTGACAAACTCTATCGTTAAGTTCAATAGTAGTATCTCTTGTGGCATACACAGGCATCATCCAAATATCGTTTGTACCTGAATATGAATTATCAATTACGCCATAAGAATTAGTTTGAATAATACCCCACTTCTTAAATGTAGAACTACGAGGAACAACATGTGCTTCATATCCTTCAGGTAACTTCATTGAAACACCAAGAGAAATTAACTTAAAATCTCCCTTGTGAAGTGTTACTGTTTCTGCTGAACGAAGGTCAATCCAATCACCATTTTCAATAGACTTGATTTTTTCAAGATTTGAATTATGATAAACAATATAAATATTTTTCAATTAATATTCTCCTTTAATTTTTGATAAATTGGTAAAATAAAGCTTCCTAGCGTATTACCTAGTGTTACTGTTAAAATGTATCTTAATGACGCACCAGATGTATCAGGTAAACCATTCATCATACCGAAATAAAACATATCAGCAACACAGTGTTCAAACTTACAAAGAATAAATACAGAAACACAGACAAAAATTCCTATATATTTGCCTATGTCTGATTTACTGTTCTTAAAATTATCAACTGCAATGTACATAAGTAATCCACAGAAAATCGCTAAAATAATTGTTGTAGTAAATGACTGATTTAGTTTTGAATTACACAATACGGTTGCTTTTGCATCTAAATCTGGTTTAATAAAATACAAACATCTGCAATATAAATCAGCACCTATAAAATTTCCTATCCATGTAACAACTAATAGTTCAATATAATTTAATATATCTTTTAGTGGTGTTAAAACCAGATATCCTATCTTACCTGTAAATAGATTCAGTTGATAAACAACTATTGTAAATAATCCTACTGCAAATAATAGTGAACCTACGACTGGATCATTGACGGACAGATAAACTGTACCGCCAATACCAATCATAATTCCTGCTATCATTGCAGAAATAAATTCTCTTAATTTTTCCACAAAATAACCTTTCCTTGCTTTAGTGATTCCTTGACATTAATTAATCTTTGATTTGATGAACCACGAAATTTTAAGTTCATATCTTTTAAAGATTCGATAAATCTTCCATCAACCATAACATCAATATATTTTAGAATTTCTTGACGTTTATGTATATTAGGGATTGGACTAAATATATCTTCATATTTATAACCAGAATATAACCAAATAGTTTTATCAGGATACTTTTCTTTAATTGTTTTGCATAAATCAAGAATACCATCTAAGTTCTTATCATATAAGGGTTCTCCACCTAAAAGAGATACTCTAGTTATGTAAGATTTGTTAATAAGATTCAGAAATGCATTTTTAACATCTTCTGTCCATTCTTTTCCTAATTCGTAATTCCATGTTTCACGATTGAAACAATTTGTACAATGGAAGGGGCATCCCTGAACGAACAGGGATACTCCAACACCTTCACCATTACTAATATCCATTTCTCTTATTTGTGCGTATTTAATTATTCTCATCTTCTTCTATCGAATGATCATCAAGATGAACATAACGATCTTTATATTCGGCTAATCTTCCTTGATTTCCAGTATTTGTACCAATATAACCGCATACACGTCTGGTGACATTCATAGTGTGCATATCTTCATTTCCACAATTTGGGCAATGCCAAATTAGCTCACCATCTTTATCAATAAGCTGAATTTCTCCATCGTATCCACATTTCTGACAATAATCTGATTTAATGTTTAATTCAGCATACATAATGTGATCATAAATAAATTGAATAACTTGTAATACAACTGGAATATTATGCGTAAGATTTGCACATTCGATATAACTGATACATCCACCCGGACTAAGTTTTTGAAATTCACTTTCAAACTGCAATTTTGTAAATGGATCAATTTTTTCAAATACCGGTACATGATAAGAATTAGTTATAAAATTTCTATCTGTAATACCTTTAACAATTCCAAAACGCTTTTTGAGTGCTTTAGCAAATGTATATGTTGTTGTTTCAATAGGTGATCCATATAGACTATAATCTACATCTTCTACTTGTTTCCATTGAGTACATTTATTATTTAATGCTTGCATAACTTTTAAGCCAAATTCTTTGCCTTTAGGTTGTGTATGTGATTCACCAGTCATATATTTTACACATTCATAAAGTCCAGCATATCCTAATGAAATAGTAGAATATCCATGATGTAAAAGTTCATCAATCGTTTCTCCTGTTTTAAGCCTTGCAAAAGCCCCATCTTGCCAAAGAATAGGAGCAACATCTGATTTAACTCCTTTCAAGCGTAACATACGAGCTTGCAATGCTTTATGACACAATTCAGTTCGTTCTTCAAATAGTTTCCAAAATGTGTTGAAGTCACCTTTAGATGAAAGTGCAATATCTGGGAGATTAATTGTTACTACACCTTGATTAAAACGACCATAGTATTTATGTCCTTTTACATAATTGTTACAATGTGAATAATTTTCAGTTGTTCTGTCTGGAGTTAGAAATGACCTACACGTATTTTTCCGTTGTCACCAACGGTACTGACTATATTATCCATTCAACATCAAATTAAATGGCTCTCCGCTTCGAAATAGCACCCAAATCTATTTCTACTGGGCTACATTCATCACCCATAGTCGATACACTTTTAATTAAGAATAGTAATTTCATATTTATTATCAATTACAAAATTATTGCCAAGTTTATATGCTTTCCCACTAAAGTGTTTAGATTTAACGCCATAATATCTTTCTGCACTAGCAAAACTTTGAAATGATTTAGATTCATTAGTAAAGAGGTTTAAAACAAGAATTGATTTACTTTTTCTATTACCTTTTTCAATAGTATAATCATTAATATAATCTTCGTCAGAATAGGAAAATAACCATTGTTTGTTGTATAAACATTTTGTTTTATGATTACATTGTCTAGTAATTATATTATGATTTGGTAAATTAAAATATAAAACACAATCAATCAGAGTATCAAAAAATAATTCTTGCCCTGTTTTAACATTCTTACATTTTACAGATGTAGAGTTTGGATTCTTTTTACCTAATTTAGAAACGCTAATCTTATGTTTAATTATTTTCATTTCTTCTATGGTTTTATATTTATAAGTATTAGCATCTATAGCTCCATCTGTTGTATTGTATCCATGATTAACTGCATCATAAAATTTAATCCAATAGCACTCTTTTTGATCTAATTCTTCTTTTGTTTTTGCTGTATCAATAACGTATCCTAAAAAATTATCTTTGCCATATTTTCTAATAGCTCTTGAGAATTTAGTATCAATTCGATAATTTAATGAATCATACATATGACGATTAAATCTTTCTTTAAATGTTTTGGTCGTTTGACCTATGTAAATTTTTCCATTTACTTTATTAATTATTTTATATATTACAGTAACAAATCACACTCCAAATATTATTTACTGTTATTCTTAATTACTTAGCACGGACTCAACTTTGATCTTCGAAAGTCCTATCCGTTAGCAAAATATCACTATTTCACACCCTTGGGTAAGGTTCAAAGAGTTTTATATGGGCTAAGGATTCGCTTACCCATACAAGCATATACACTACCTTTATTCTGTAGCATAATCTTTTCTGAGATATAATCAGGTACAAATCGTTTAGCAGTACATTTTGCAGCTAAAATTGTTAATTCCCAATATGGAGTCCCTTCCTTAATATTGTCTTCTTCAAGCACATATAGAAGTTTAGGAAAAGCCTGTGTAACATACACACCTTTACGATTTTTCATACCTTGAATTCGTTGCTTAAAAAATTCTTCAGTAAGCATTGCTACTTCTTTTTTATATTTTGGATTTTCATTAAGATACATAAATACACTTAAAAATGGTGCTTGACCATTTGTTGTACTCATACTATTAATTTGATAATTGAATGTTTGAACACTATCTACTATTTCTTTGTCCAAATCTTCTTTAGCATATTTTATTGAATCTTTTTTTGTAAATCCACGTTTAATATATTTATTATAATAATAATCGTAACTATCTTTTACGAAAGGTGCTAAATGCGTTAAAGTAATGGTACAACCACCATATTGAGAACTAGCAACTGCTGTAATAATTTGTGTAGCAATGGTTGTTGCTGTCAAAAGTCTATGAGGTTTATCAATTTTAACACCATTTACAACTGTTCCATTCTGAAGCATATCTTCAAGATTAATCAAGCAACAGTTATTTATCGTTTGAACGAAATAATCTTTATCATGTACATGAATTATACCTTCCTTATCAGCTTCAGCTACATCTGATGGAAGTAAAAATCTTTCCGTAATATCTGTACTTGTAATTCCAGCAAGATAATCTCTTTGTACGGTTACAACTTCAGCATTTTTATTAGAATTTTCACTATTCCAATATTCACTTGTTCCGTTAATTAATTCAAGAATAGATTTATCTGTAGTGTTGCTTTCTCTTACTAATCCTCTTTTGTACCGATATGTAATATATTCTTTAGCCACATCTTTTTTACTACTTGCCATAAGACGTTGCTCAACCATGTCTTGAATTTGTTCAACAGAAATGCTCTTCATTTGTTCTGCATCATGAGCGACTTTATTTGCAATATTTAGTGCAATGTCGTGATTTACACCATCGTTAGTACGTTCCATTGCTAGTTCAATTGCATTAATAATTTTCTGTTTATTAAATTCTACCTGTCTACCATCACGTTTAATTACTTTCATTTTCTCTTCCTCTCATAAGTATTCGCTGTTTTGGAATTAATATTTTTGTTATTTGAATTAGCGTTTGATTCTTTGTAACAGTGAATTATGTAATCCTTTCTGCTGTTAAATATTTTCTCTTTTTTAATATTATTGTCAAGCTCCTTTATTTTTGAACCAGCTAATCCTGCTGCAATAATGAATCCAAGCACTGCACAGCAAACGCATATAAAAATAGAAATACCAACATTCAATGTAATCATCTTATCACCTCCTTTAATTTTCTAATTCGTCAACTAATTGTTTGGCTTTAAGCTCTCTTATTACTTCATTGTATATTTCACTCCAATCATTGACTCTTATCATTCCGTTATATTGTGCGTTAAACGACTGATTCCAATAGTATGAGAACAAAAGTTTGTGTGCAGGACTACCTAAGAGATTGTCTGGATTATCGTCTACTAAGCAATCAAAATTTAATAGCTGTTTGCACTGATAATTGTCACTGTCAATTAGAATGACATTTTTAATGAATGGATATTCTCGTCGGATGAAATCAGACTTTGATTGCATAACGTCTGGATGAGATATTGATACTACATAAACTTCAATATTTTCATTATCACATAATCGTTTTACATACTGTTGACTATCTGTAAGTGGCTGAACATATTTATAAAGAATAGGCCAATCCCAAATGCTCTCAGCTAAATTTTTATACTGTCGAGGTAATACTTTTGTTGTATCATACTGTGTTAGTTGATTTGCTGTAAAATGTTCACCAGTGTAAAAATTTATAAGGTTTATGTAAGCATCAGAACTTCGTGCCATTACGTTATCGAGGTCTATTCCTAATTTGAATTTATTTATGTATTCTCATCTCTTTCGGTATTATATATATAGTTATAAATGTTCTTTACACATGAATCAAAGAAATCGTTCTTAACTATATAGTCTGCAATTTCATTTGCGTTCTTAAATGCTTCTTTGTCATTCGCTAAACGCTTTGCAATTGCAATATGTGAATCTCCACGTTCAATCATTCTCATATGACAAACGCTTTCTGGTGCATCAATAAGAATTACTTTGAATGGTTTATTACCTTTATAGTTTTTCTTAAAGAAGTTTATGCCCTGAAGGTCTATAGCGTATAGATCATTGTCTTCAACAGATTGTGCGTCTACGCCATAAAAATTATCATCAAATTCTGTAAATGCCACCAGATTATCTTTCATTGATTCAAAAGTATGTTTGTCAGTAAACATATGAGTGTTACCTTCATTAAGTCTTCGCTTTCTTGTGGTGTATGAAATTACTTCTGAAAGATTATATCGTTTACACAGTTCATGAATGACAGAAGTTTTTCCTACTCCTGACTTGCCAATGATTAAATATATGTATCGACATTTACTCATTTTTATCATCTCCATTACAATAAAATAAAAGTTCCTTTGAGTATGGTAGAGTGTGGCACCAATTAATAAAATCAATACGCCATTGAGGTAAACGGTGATTGTATCGTTGTCTTATCATATTTCTAATTATTTCGTAATTCATAGTTACTGTACGCTTTTGTAGAAATGATTCAGGAAGGATTGTTTTCATGTCAACTACATACTTAAAATCTTTTGTATTAAGATATTCTTGTCGATGTTTTTCAAGAAGATTAATTATTTCTTTAATATCTTCTTTGGTATTTTCTGTGTATTCAAACATAGATAAATCAAATGGTTGTTTATGTATAGTATGCATTGTGCTTTCTGAATCTTCAACTGTTCCTACTTTATAAGTGCTATATTCTTGCCACCATCCTCTATTTGCAGTAATATCAACACATATAAGGATTTGCCTTAAAAATTTATCATTTGGATTTCCTCCTTTTATCATTCGTTGAGCAAGATTCATATCATTTTTACCTATTACAAAAACATTTGGATTATTGATTGTACTGAACTGATGAAAATTACAATCATCATTTTCTGAATCATAAGGGCATCCAATACAATGTGTTTCATCACAAGTATAGCTATCTGATTTACTGTGAGAATTCATTGGATTACGTAAGCCACGAAAAGCTCCATCAAAATTAAAAACATTTGTTTTTTCAAACAGCATTCAATTTTTCCTTTCTGTATCTATATTGGTAATGTCGAATAGTATCTTTATTTCTATTCAATGTTTTTGCTATATCATATGGAGAATCATATAAATGTTCTTTTATATATTGTTTTTCTTCAATGGAATAAATTTTATTTCCTGCAATGTTATCTTGTAGGCCATGTCTAAAAGAATGAATTACGTTGTAACTTCTTGTACACCATTCTAAATTGTTAATATTGTTATTTAATTTATTTCCATCTTTATGATTAACATCTAAATTATCCATATTATCAATTGGATAAAATGTTTTTAGCAATAGTCTATGTACTAAAACAATTTTTTGTTTATTGTCAATTGACAATAAGACTTCCTTATATCCACACCTATCAATAAATCCTAAAAGCTCCTTTCCAATACGATTAAAAACATTACCATTGTCTGAAATATAATAATTTAAGTATTCTGTCTTTTTGATATGATTTATTGTGCAACCCGAATCTTTAATATTATTAATGAATTCGTTATGTAGAAAATTATTTGCTACTTCACATGCTTCCTTATATGTTTTATAACCACCTAAGAAAATATTTTTACCGTATCTTTGATAGGCTACTTCCCATTTATTATTATGGAATCTAACTCCTCTAATTTTGTTAATTTTTTCTTTCAATTTATCACCTCATTTAATTAAATACACGTCTGTATAATGTGTGCTGTATTTGTCATAAGAAAAGTCATTCACATAAATATCAACGTGATTACCTATCACTTTATTGCCTGTATCCTGTGCTATTCTACAGCCCGTTCCTTCAAGATAAATGTAACTTCCCATAGGAATTACTGATGTATCAACTGCACAGCTTACAGTGACTTCTGCTGGATTTCCCGAACGTGTTATTCCGTATCCTTTATCGCCTTTATTTTTTCCGCAAGATTCAAAACTTAGATCATAGTATGTGATTAAGAATTTTCCTAAGTATTTAAAATGCTTATTGGCATCTTTAGCTTGTTTTAATTCTGTATTTAATAGATTTAATTTATTAATCTGGTTTTGTATTACTTGATTCTGTTGTTTTATCACTTCTTCATTACATTTAATATTATGCTGATATGTTGTGAGTTGTTTTTGATATTTTTCTAGTTGAATACTTTGCTTATCAATAATCATGTTCTTTTGATTAATGACATTCAGGCTTATGTTCAATGTTATTGTAGATAATAAACTAATAGCAATAACACTTTGCATGAGTTTCTGATTATGTATAAGAACACATCCTGCTATTAGATTCTCTCAACATTTCAGTAATTTCTTTTTTACTAGCTTTATGGCTTCCTAAGTACTTACACTTTGATTCGTAATTAGCACACATCTGATCTATCTCGTGTTTCCCCATTTGCTTTCTCATATATTCGTGCCTATAATCAGTTGTCACTTAATTTTATTCAACCCTTTCTTTATTTGTTCTGTTGCATATTCATCTAGCTTTGTTGGTGTATTACCTTGTTTTAATTTTATTAGCGTTCCATTTTCTTTTATTTTCCATAAATAGCATTCACCTGTAATGTCTTGTGTAATAGCAAAACATGCAATGTGATTTACATCATAATAAGTTTCCTTTGGTGTCTGATTTTTTGGATATTTAATTTTAATATTTTTCATTATTTATTCTTCTTTACATAGGAGATTATCTTATACAATTTACCTTCTTTGATAGCAACTGCTTGTTTTTCGATATTGCAATAAATTGAATATGCTTTATCTGTTATAACAACATCTCCATAATTTGAAGTAGCATTACGATGATTTACATTCTGGAAAAATCCAATAGGTTCTTTTTCGCCTTTAATACCAATAGGTGCATTTTCAAGAGCAGTAATAATCTCAGTTGTTGAAATTGATTCTGGAACATTTTGTGCTTTACTGTCAAAAATCAATTTGTTTGGATATGTATAAAATTTATCTATTTTCTTTATACTCCTTTTTAAGTTTATTTACCAAAATTTCAGACATTAAAGAAACATTATTAAAAATCTGTTGTTCAGGTTTTGTAAGCGTACTTACTTTTTCTATCGTTCCATTAATACTATAGTCACATAAAAGCTTTCTAAGTCCTTGATATATTTCTTCTGCTAGTTTTATTGGATTATAAGAATCATATAATATATTAGTATTTTTATCGTTTTCCATTATTATCGATCCTTTCTTGAATTTCTGAATCTAATTGTTGTGCATAGTCAGAATCTTGAAACGAAGCATATTCTGTAATGTCATCAATATAGTCATATACACATTTCAAACAGTATCTTTTACCTTTGTATCTTACAAAAGGATCACCTTCCCATACAGGATAATTACATTTATCGCATAAGAATAACCCATTTTTATCATAATTTATTATATGTATCACCTACTTTTAATACTGCATGAAATTGAGTTTCTATTGTATTGTTGGCTTAATTTTAAATGCTTTCACTAATT
>ENA-UOOE01003177-UOOE01003177.1-fermentation-metagenome-genome-assembly--contig:-NODE-3177-length-10675-cov-34.126930_pt1 | contig 10675 bp, 9 predicted proteins | sample MGYA00245776_ERZ724021 | MGnify/ENA primary metagenome ERZ724021 (study PRJEB28704, sample SAMN03018321) | fermentation metagenome | biome: anthropogenic terrestrial biome; feature: soil; material...
TCCTCGGCATTTCGACCTGGGGAGTAAAGGATTTGCAGGATGACTGGTCTGATTTTTACCACAAGCTGGAAAAAATGGACTTGACGGGGAAAACAGTTGCTCTTTTCGGTCTGGGCGACTCATTCATTTATCCCGATTCTTTCGTAGATGCGATGGGCATATTATACGAGACGGTTGCGGAAAAAGGGGCTACATTAGTTGGCGAAGTTTCTCCCGACGGCTACCAATTTGACTACTCCAGGGCGTTGAAAAACGGTGTTTTTGTAGGATTACCGCTGGATGAAGACAACGATGCCGACCTGACCAATGGACGCATCGAAAAATGGGTGGAATCGTTGAAGAAGCATCTCGATTAAACAGGCCCGCCCCCGCAAACCTCTTTTATCCCAAATTACATCGGTTCACGAATTCGTCCAATACCTCTTTCAACGTAGGGGTGCCTATTTCTTGCAAATCGTAGTGAACGCGAACAACCGGCTTCTGAATGTGGATCAATCGGTTCAAGTCGATGGGTGTGCCAATGACAACCGTATCACAATCCGCACGGTTAATGGTTGTTTCCAGGTCCTTCAGTTGTCGGTCGCTGTATCCCATAGCCGGCAGAATAGTGCCGATATGGGGATAGACAGCAAACGTATTTGCTAATTCGCCTACGACAAAAGGACGCGGGTCAACCGCTTCCGCACATCCGTATTTCTGTGCCGCAACGGTACCTGCACCGATCTTCATCTCACCGTGAGTCAATGTCGGTCCATCTTCGACAATCAGGCAACGCATTCCCCGGATTAATCCAGGATTATCTGCTTTAACAGGACTGGCTGCATCGATCACTATGGCTGTCGGATTTACCCTGGCAATGTTCTCACGAACAGTCCGGACACCTTCCGGAGAGGCCGTATCCATTTTATTGATGACTACTGCGTCGGCAAGCCTTAAATTCACTTCCCCGGGGTAATAGTTCACTTCGGCTCCGGCACGATGCGGATCGGCCACGGTGATGGTAAGATCGGGTTTAAAAAATGAGAAGTCGTTGTTCCCGCCGTCCCACAAAATCACGTCACAACCATCGGGGTCTCCCTCGGCCTGCCGCAATATCCTTTCGTAATCAACACCGGCATAAATAATGTTACCCCTAACCACATGGGGTTCATATTCCTCCATTTCCTCGACGGTACATTTATGTTTTTTCAAATCTTCCACCGTGGCAAATCGTTGCACAACCTGAGCCGCCAAGTCACCGTACGGCATCGGATGGCGTACGACGATCACTTTTAATCCACGCTTTATCAGGTTCTCCACTACAGCTCTCGAAGTTTGTGACTTGCCACACCCCGTGCGTGTAGCTACTACTGCTATCACGGGTTTAGTACTCTTAAGCATGGTTTCGTTTGGTCCCAGCAAGATAAAGTTGGCTCCTGCTGCGTTTACCACGGCACTCAAGTGCATCAGTTTCGGATAAGGCACATCGCTGTATGAAAAAATGCAGTCGTGCACATTTTTCTCTTTAATCAATACCGGCAATTCCGATTCCAGCACAATGGGGATTCCTTCGGGATAAAGTTCTTTTCCCGCGAGAACGGCAGGATAAACCCTTCCGTCGATATACGGAATCTGTGCTGCTGTAAAAGCAACCACACGGTAATCCTTATTCTTCCTGAAAAATGTGTTGAAATTATGGAAGTCCCTTCCGGCAGCTCCAATGATAATGGCATTTCTTTTCATAACAATGAAGATTAAATGAGTTAATTCTCAGAAACAAATGTATATATTTTTATCAAAAAGACAACAACTCAGCCTGTATTTTTTAAAACAATCACTCGCGTCTGACATACTGAAAGTTTTCAATTATAAAAATATACGTCCCTAAAAACAAGATAACTTAATTTTTACTATTTTTGTGTGTTAAATCAAATCATACGTATTATGCCGACGAGCAAACTCACCTTAAACGTTCAATCGGAAATCGGAAAACTGGAAGCTGTAATGTTACACTATCCGGGGCCCGAAGTGGAAAACATGACTCCTAAAAATGCGCAGCGGGCGCTCTACAGCGACATCCTGAATCTCTCCATCGCACAAAAAGAATATGCCCAGTTAAAAGGTGTACTGGAAAAGACCTCTTTGGTGTATAAAGTTTCCGACCTGCTGGAAAAAGTGCTGGAAATTCCCGGGCAACGATTATCGTTGCTTCAAAAAATCTGTGTGACAGAACAGGTAGAAGATTATTTCGATTATCTCCTGGAGTTATCCTCATCCCAGTTAACGAAAATATTGATTGAAGGGCTTCCGATGCAGGTAAAGACCCTGACCGACTTTCTGAAAGAAGAATATTATGCGTTGCAGCCTTTATACAATTTTTATTTTACGCGCGACACATCGGTAACCATTGGTAACACGTCGTTAGTTTGTAAGATGGCCAATACGGTACGCATGAGAGAATCGGTTATCATGGATGCGATTTTCAACAGCGGGCTCTTTTTCAACGGCAAGATCACCAACATGTATGATGCTTCACAAAACAACCCTTCGGTGAAAATAGAGGGCGGCGACGTGCTGGTAGCCCGTGAAGATGTGCTGTTAATCGGAAGCGGAGCACGCACCAGCCCCCAGGCCATTGATCTACTAATTCAGGAATTATGCAGGGAAAAGCTCAGCAAAAGACATGTTATTGTTCAACAATTACCGGAAACACCCGAATCGTTTATCCATTTGGACATGGCTTTCACCTTTCTAGACAAAAATACCGCCATGGTTTATAAACCTCTGATATTAAACAGCAATCCCTACAAAACCGTACATATCCAGATCGAAAACGGGAAAGTAGTTAAAATCGCACCCATGAACAATATCCCGGCAGCACTAAAAAAACTAGGCATGGAGGTCGAACCGGTCATTTGTGGTGGAAGGGCCGACGACTGGGACCAAGAGCGGGAACAATGGCACAGCGGAGCCAATTTTCTGGCAATCGCACCCGGCAAAGTAATTTCGTATGCCCGAAACATTAACACGTTGGAAGAATTAAATAAAAAGGGATTTGAAATTGTACGGGCCGACGATGTGATAAGCGGAAAATTCGACATGGGAACGTCCGGAAAATGCGTGGTCACACTCGATGGATCCGAACTTCCGCGCGGAGGCGGAGGGCCGAGATGCATGACCATGCCACTAAGGAGGCAGTAAACTACAACAGCTCTTTTATCTCTTCCAGCGTTTCCACGGTGTAGGTTGGTTCAAACCCGTCGGACGAAAGATTGCCTGGGTTAAACCATATCTGTGCAATACGGCTCTTTTGCGCTCCTGCAATATCTGCATCCCAACTGTCGCCGATCATCAGGGTTTCATCCCGGCGGGAATTGGTGTTTTTAAGTGCGTAAGTGAAAATACCGGGATGTGGTTTATTCACCCCCGCATCTTCCGAAAGAATAATTTTATCGAAATAGGGCTGCAGACCCGAGTTCTCAATTTTCTTAAACTGAACTTCACGAAACCCGTTGCTGAGTATGTGCATCCGGTATTTCGGCCTCAGATAATCCAGAAGATCCAAGGTGCCGTCGATCAGCTTTGTTTTTCGGGTGGTACGCTCCAAAAAATCGTCGCTCAACGATTTGGCATATCCCGGATCATTGATTCCAAACTTCCTGACCGGAACCAGAAAACGTTCCACAATCAGTTCTTCCTTTCTTATTTCACCCAGACGGTATAAGTTCCACAGATGATGATTGGATGGCATATAAACGTTGTAGTAATCATCGAACGTAGGATAAAAGTTATTGTAACCATAATCCGAATAAATTTCTTCCAGGCATTCCTTGCCGTTTTGGTGAATATCCCAGAGCGTATCGTCTAGATCGATAAAAAGGTTTTTATATTTCATTTCGAGGAGCAAAAATCAGTAATGCTTTAGACAACGCATCCTGAACGCAATAAACGCCCAGGATGCTATTTTTTTCATAATTTCCCCCTTCGCTCTTAATTCACCTCAATAATCAAATACTTTGTGAGGCTCCAAAACCGTTGAGTATCGGTGATCTGGAAAGTGAGGTTGTCGTTGGCTCCCTTTACAAACTCGTAAGTTCCCTCGGGATGCGTCGACCAGATCTTGGCTTTGGGAGCATACAAAGGAATTTCCGTCACTTCACGGATATCGATTTGCAGGAAATAATCCTTGTTAAAAGTATCCTGCATCACCTTGGTAGATTTCAGAAAACCTCCCGAAAGAATTTTTTGTTCTTTCAACTCGTTGGCAGTACCGAAAACATAATAAGCCGTATGTAACGATTTGTCCTGTTCTTTGATGGTCGAAGACTGTTCTTCCGCATGTTGAGCCAGCTCGCTGATGTCACTCGACAATTGGGCAATGGTCGCATCGCGTTTAGCTAATTCGCCTTGCAGAACCACTAGCCGAGCAGAACTCTCCTGCATTTCCTTGTTTAACCGGTCAATCGTACTTTGCATCGACGCCACCTGCTTGTTGCTGGAAGCGTACTTCCTGTTCAGTTCCGCCAGTTGAGCTTTGTTTCGTTTCAAAATCTCCTGAATCATCTGGAAGTTATCGCTTACTCTTTTTTTGGTATCCTGACTCATCTCCCCGCTTTGTGCGGATTGAGTTGAAATGTACTTTTCCGCTTCACGGATCTTATCGAAATTCGCTTCAACTTCACTGATCACAGCCATCATTTCCTGGGTTTCGGCATCCGACGTTTTCAAAACCGCTTGCAATGAATCTCGTTCTGCCTGCAACTTTTGATATTCTTCGGATTCGGTCACTTTCTTTCCAAAATTGGTACAAGAAAACAAAACCCCTGCGCCGAGCAATAGAATGAATACTTTTTTCATAATTCAATACTTTTATTGTTATTAAACGAATTCAGTTCAAAAATGTTTATTTTGATTTTCCCTCTACAACGATTACAAATTCTCCTTTGGGTTCATGGGCCATAAAGTGTGTGATAAGTTCCGACAATGTTCCACGAATGGTTTCTTCAAACATTTTGGATATTTCCCGTGAAACGGATGCTTTTCTCTCTGCACCTATAAATTCAGCCAGTTGCGTCAGCATTTTTACTATCCGGTAAGGTGATTCGTAGAAAACCATCGTTCGAGACTCTTCCGCCAGCTCTTTCAAACGGGTTTGCCTGCCTTTTTTCTGCGGCAAGAAACCTTCGAAGCAAAACCGGTCGTTAGGAAGTCCCGACATTACCAGAGCCGGAACAAATGCTGTTGCGCCTGGTAAGCACTCCACCTCAACACCTTCCTGCACACAGGCACGGACAAGCAGGAATCCCGGATCGGAAATCGCAGGAGTACCGGCATCCGATACGAGCGCAACGGTCTCTCCCGCTTTGATCCGCTCTGCAATATGAATGGCCGTTTGATGTTCATTAAACTTGTGGTGCGATTGCATCCGGGTCTCGATACCGAAATGTTTTAACAGGAAACCGGTTGTCCGCGTATCTTCTGCAAGAATCAAATCGCAGTTTTTGAGTACGTTAATCGCCCTCAACGTCATATCTTCCAGATTTCCGACAGGGGTCGGCACTACCACCAGCTTACCCATTTTAATTGTTATTCGGTTTTTATTTAGTTGTAAATCAATCGCTATTCGATTGTTTGGGAGAAAGCATCAACACCGCGATACATAACGTGGAACAATTACAATTTACTCAAAACCCTTTTTCAGGAGTTCCAAAAAACTTTTCACCCTCTCGTCCTTAAAATCCCACGAGGTTTTTTCCCTTAAATACCGTTCGGTATCCCCATAATTATCGAATGCATTGAGGCGGATCATCATCGTGTTCATCGCTTCACGATCGTTGTCGAATAATTCGCGTTGAAAATAAAACCGGTCGTTCAGGCTCAACCCGCGTTTAATATCCAACCTGGGAGGAGGTGCCTGAATAACATCGTTTACCGAACGGGCCACGCCGGAAAACTCTTCTGAAGCCTCTTCTTTTTTCGGTTCTGTATTCCTGGGATTGGTGTATGCGGGTAAAGCGATACCTTCCGCATAGGTATTTTTCCGGGTGTCGACAAACTTCCTCTCCTCCGCAGCAGACGAATCAACAATTTCATCCTCACATTCAAGCGGTTTAACCTCCTCTGCTGGCTTACGGCTTCTGCTTTCCGACAAGAACAACAGCAGTTTCTCCATCTGGTGTTTCATATCTTCTATCTGAAACATTTCCAGTTCATGAAGCAAACGCATCACCTCCTGTCCTTGCTGAAATGCATCGCGAAAAAAAGAGAAAGAAACAGACTCATCCTTTTTGATGGTAGAAACCTTTGCTTCAAGGCTTTGTAAGTTCTGAAGCAGCCTATCAATATATTCGTTTTTCTTTTCCATGATTACCCGGTTTCAGTTGCTTTTTTGTTAAAAAACGGGATAAATTCGACCACAAAAGTAATCATTATTTGTTTTGTTCAATAAAATCGTCTGCCAAATTCACAAGATATAACATTTGTGAACTTCTTGTTATTGAAGTGTAAAGCCAGCGGTAAAAATTATCTCCCATATGCGATTTATTCACGTATCCCAGGTCCAGGAAAACGTTTTTCCACTCTCCTCCCTGCGCTTTGTGGCCGGTAACGGCGTATCCATACTTCACAAGAAGTGCATTGAAATAAGGATTCTCCTTTACCTTTTTATACCGTGCACTTTTTCGGGGAATATCTACATAGTCTTCCATGACGGCAGCGAAGAGTTGTTCGTTTTGCACACGGGTTAGGCCAGGCACTTCGGTATGTAGGCAGTCAAGATTAATTTTTGCTTCAAACTCCACCCCGTAATCTTTGTGTCGAAGCAGGACATTACAAAAACGAAATCCGTACATTGTTTCCTCCCGTCGGACGCGCACAACCTCAACAAACTCGCCATTAGCCAGGAAATCAACATTTCCCACATCACTCACCCAATGATAATTGTTTTTTGTAATCATCAGCAAATCGCCTGGTGAAAGTTCCTCTTCACGGTAAAGTACCGTATTCCGGATACCCATATTGTAAGCGTTTACCCGTTTGTTGGAGCGCGAAATCACAATGGTTTCCTCCATACCGTCACGGTTGTATGCCGATGAGATCTCATCAATAAGCTCTGTACCGGTGATTTTTTTCACATCGTTAAACGTGTCGACATTGAATTTGGGAAAGTCAGTAGTAAAGCCGTTCTGTAGGGCGTTACGCAACATCGTTGCATTGACTAGGACTCCCGATTTTTCCGATTGACGTACTATTTCAGTGAGTGTACAGGTAACTGCTTCGAAAAAAAAAGATTCAATCGTTTTCTCGTCGAGAGCCGGACTGAACTCCTGCTGCACAGGCGGCAATTGAGCCGTATCTCCAATAAGTAACAGCCGATTTCCTTCGCCGGAGTATACATACTCCATCAGGTCATCCAGTAACCTGCCCGATCCAAAAATGGAGAACTCACTATTATCGTTGCTAATCATCGATGCCTCATCCACGAGAAACAGTGTGTGTTTATGTTTATTCTCAGCCAGTGAAAAGATACCGGGCCCCTCCGTAAACTTATCCATCCGGTAAATCTTCTTATGAACTGTGAATGCCGGCTGACCGGCATATGACGAAAAGACCTTCGCCGCACGTCCCGTCGGGGCCAGCAAAACGGCTTTTTGATTGAATTGAGACATCGTTTTAACCAAACTACCTATAAGGGAAGACTTGCCTGTCCCCGCATATCCTTTCAGCAAAAAGACCTGATTATTTGACCGTGAGTAAAGAAAATCAACTATCTTTGCAACTGCAGAACGTTGATCGGCAGTAAAATCGAAAGCGAAATTTTCGTTGATTTTTTCGATAAAATACCGATTTATCATTTTTTTGAGTTATTTTTGTGGTAAATGTAGCACATTTATTATTCTTTTTCTAAATTTGTACTCTAAAATCAAAAATAATAATTTTAAAACTCAATAAAAAATTAAAAACAAACATCCATGAAAGTTGTAGTAAGAGTGCTTTTAGTAGCAGCCATTATTCTATTAGCTTTCCTTTGCTGGAAAAGTATTCAAGGCCCAATTGACTTCAATGCAGAGGTAAAACGTCGCGACAACGCAGTCATCCAGCGTCTGGTTGACATTCGCACATCGCAGGTTGCTTATCGTACGCAAAAAGGTTCATATACAGCTAATTTCAATGAATTGGCAGATTTCATCAAAACCGGGAAGGTAGCATCTGTTGCCAGATCGGGAGACCTTACCGAAGAGCAATTAGAAGCCGGAATGACTGAAGCGAAAGCCATGAGCATTATCCGCACCGGAGACGAAAAAGCGATCCGTGCTGCAGGCTTGTGGGATGAAAGCAAAAATGCTCCTCAGCTTATGCGTGACTCTATCTATGCTCCTGCTGCCGAAGTGCTTTTCCCGAACAGAAGAATCAATCCTGATTCATTGGCCTTTGTTCCCTTTAGTAACGGCGCAAAATTTGAAATGGCAGTGGATTCTCTGATTACAGCCTCTGGTTATCCGGTACAGGTTTTCGAAGCAAAAACTCCTTATACGGCTTATTTGGGCGATCTGGATAAGAAACTGTTGAATCAGAAAATCCAGGAGGTGCTGGATCGTCCCGGTGACAGGTATCCGGGTATGATGGTTGGTTCCCTTCAAGTGGCTAACAATAACGCCGGAAACTGGGAATAATTTCAGCAGTAAACACTGCACAGAATTATGTTTTTACCGGAAAATATTGATTTAGCTCAATCTGAAAAGTATACCTTATCCATTCGGCTTATGCCGGATGGATTTTCTTTTTGTATTTTTTCACCAACTGATAAGTCGGTGTTCCATTACCAGGAAAAGACATTCAGTAAAAACTTGTCCTTAATCGGAAATATCGAAAAAACCTTTTTTGAAGTCAATTTTTTCTCACAGCCTTTTCAAAAAACCCTTGTAACAATTGTATCGCCTCGTTACACGATCGTTCCTGATGCCTATTTTGAATGGAAAAAGGCAAAAGTACTTTTCAAATTCAATATTCACGGTGAGAGCGGGAAGGTTTTGAGTAATTACATTTCTGAAAGTAGTTGTCATATCCTTTTTGATTTGAACGAAGAGGTTTATTCGTTTCTATGCAGGAACTTGTGGAACCCTTCCTTTTTCAGTCATAAAACCCGGCTTCTCCCTTTTTTCACCAACTATAAGGTCACCGTCGGGCAAAAAAGATGTTTTGTGGATTTTCACGATGAAATGGTTTCCGCAACCTGCTTTTCAGGGCCAACCTTATTGTCTGTAAACACCTATCCGGATAAGGACAAGTATGATGCGTTATTCAATATTGTGAATATCTGGGAAAAACAATCCCTGGATCAAAATTCCGACCTGTTGGTCCTTTCGGGAAATTTACCGGATAACAAAGAAAGCATTGCTACGTTGAAAAAACTCATTAAAAACGTGGAAGAGCTCAATTTGCTCCCTCCTGGAAACGAAAACTATATTCCAACCGATATTCTTTTGGATATGGACGCCTGTCGGCTGGAAATTGGAAATGATTTCCTTAAACCTGGAACTCTGAACCCTGAATTTTGAACTTTAAACACTTTATATGCGTATCATCAGTGGAAAATATAAGTCGAGGCGGATTCCGGTTCCTGCAAACCTTAAAGCAAGGCCCACAACTGATTTTGCGCGTGAGAGCCTGTTTAATGTACTCAATAACCGGATAGACTGGGAAGAAACTACTGTCCTCGATTTATTTTCAGGAACAGGAAGCGTAGCCCTAGAGTTTGTATCCCGCGGATGTCCGTTTGTTGTAAACGTTGAGACGAATCAAAACCACTACAACTTTATTTGCAAAGCACAGGAGTTACTGGGTGCGAAAGAGTTATTCCCGGTAAAAGCCGATGTGTTTAAATACCTCCAATCGGTAAAACAGAAGTTCGACCTTATCTTTGCGGATCCACCTTACGATTTACAATCCATAGACACTATTCCCGACCTTATTTTCAAAAGAGAACTCCTGAAACCCGAGGGAGTTTTTATTCTGGAGCATTCCAGAAAACAAAACTTTTCCGCTCATCCTCATTTTGTATCGGAGAGAAAATACGGGAATGTGCATTTTTCATTTTTTGAGTAATAATCTTACATCGCTCCATATTGTCGTTATCCTAAATGCCGAAAGGAATCTAAAACATCACTTTGGATTTCAAATTGACACAGTAAATCCTGTTGCACAACCAAACATCCTGAAACATCGCGTCATTTTGATTTAATTTGATTACCTTTGTCTTTTCAAACAAGGCAGTGATTCTCACCGCCCTTTCCTGTAAGAGCAGGACCTCCAGACAGGAAAGACACAAAGAAAACTATTATGACTATATGTAACGAAAAAGACCTGCTTAAACTAATCAAAAGGAAAGAATGGACAACGTTGCGAAACGCCATACACGAATTTGATCACCTTGAACTTGCCGGCATTATCGACCGAAGTAGCGAGTTTGAATCAGTGATATTGTTCCGTTTTCTGACGCGTGAGCAAGCAAAAAATGTTTTTCAGGAGCTTTCGCACGACAAGCAGGAAAAGATTATAGAGAGACTGGCGCAACATGCTTTAAAAGTAGCCGATCTGCTTAATGATATGGAGCCGGACGATCGCACAGCTTTTCTGGAGGAACTTCCCGGGAAGGTAACACAGCGTCTTATGCAGTTGCTTACTCCCGACAATAGGG
>ENA-UOOE01003178-UOOE01003178.1-fermentation-metagenome-genome-assembly--contig:-NODE-3178-length-10671-cov-36.730690_pt1 | contig 10671 bp, 10 predicted proteins | sample MGYA00245776_ERZ724021 | MGnify/ENA primary metagenome ERZ724021 (study PRJEB28704, sample SAMN03018321) | fermentation metagenome | biome: anthropogenic terrestrial biome; feature: soil...
TCCACCAACAGATTGAGCCTGGATGTGTTTCGGGCTCTTTTTTATTTGAATTGGCAAAATAATTAGGCGTAACCCTTATGCCGCTCTCTTTCACTGCTTCCATTTGAGGCTGCCCCGATTTTTGACAAAGAACCAAAAAACACCCGCACGGGATACTGGAAATTCCAGCACCCATGCGGGTTTTCGCTTGGTGGACACATCGGGACTCGAACCCAAGACCTCTCGCGTGTGAGGCGAGCGCTCTAACCAGCTGAGCTATGCGTCCAAAAAACTTGCGCATTTTCTGCGCAAGCTGAAAATTGGTGACCCGGACGCGATTCGAACGCGTGATACCGCCGTGAAAGGGCGGTGTCTTAACCACTTGACCACCGGGCCATTTGGTAGCGGCAATTGGATTCGAACCAACGACGCTTCGGGTATGAACCGAATGCTCTAGCCAACTGAGCTATGCCGCCATAACCGCTCCGCATTTCAGCGGAGCTTTATTAAGTATATCCTATTTCCTATGTGCTTGTCAACCGATATTTAAAAAATAATTTAAAATTCAGTCAATTCTTCCCGAAATCCGGCAAGCCGAAACAATCTTTTCAGCTTCGGACTGAGTAATTCGGTGCTTCCTTCGTGATCTGGATATCGTGCGGATGGCTTTCCCTCAAGCCTGCACCTGTAATGCGGCAGAACTTTGCTTTGGTATGAAGTTCACCGACATCCGCGCAGCCTGTATATCCCATTCCGGAACGAAGGCCTCCCATCAGCTGATAAACCGTATCAGACAGCGGCCCCTTATAAGGAACACGGCCTTCGACGCCTTCCGGAACGAGCTTTTTGACATCCTGCTGGAAGTAACGGTCGCGGCTGCCTTCACCCATGGCTGCCAGGCTGCCCATTCCGCGGTATACCTTAAACCGGCGGCCCTGGTATAATTCGGTCTCTCCGGGTGATTCTTCACAGCCTGCAAACAGCGAACCAATCATCACGACATCCCCGCCCGCAGCGAGGGCTTTTACGATATCGCCAGAATACTTGATGCCGCCGTCCGCGATGATAGGAATGCCGTATTTCTGAGCTTCGCAAGCCGCATCGTAAATGGCGGTTACCTGCGGCACGCCGATTCCGGCTACAATCCGCGTTGTGCAGATAGAGCCGGGCCCGATGCCTACCTTGACACAGTCTGCGCCTGCGTCGATCAGGGCTTTAGTTCCTTCTGCCGTTGCTACATTCCCAGCAATCAGCTGAAGATTCGGGTAAGCCTTTTTGACCTTCCGGACGGTGTTGATCACGCCGTTGTTATGTCCATGCGCAGAATCCAGCACAACAACGTCAACCTGCGCATCTACAAGGGCGGCAACCCGATCCAAAACGTCATCTGTGACGCCGATAGCTGCGCCGCACAGCAGCCTGCCGTCTTCATCCCGGGCAGAATTCGGGTACTGCACCGCTTTTTCGATATCCTTGATCGTAATCAGGCCCTTCAGCATCCCTTTTTCATCCACAATAGGGAGCTTTTCAATGCGGTGGCGGCGAAGAATATCCTTCGCCTGGGCCAGTGTAGTGCCAACCGGTGCCGTAACGAGGTTTTCCCGGGTCATAACGTTGGAAATCGGCTGGTCAAAATCGGAACCTTCCATAAACCGCAGATCACGGTTTGTGATGATCCCGACTAAGTGGCCGTCTTCGCAGATTGGCACGCCGGAGATCCGGTAGCGGGCCATAATTTTTTCTGCATCATGAACGGAATGTTCCGGCGAAAGGTAAAAGGGGTTCACAATCACGCCGTTTTCAGAACGCTTTACACGGTCCACCATGTCTGCCTGTTTTTGAATTGGCATATTTTTGTGAACAATTCCGATTCCGCCCTCACGGGCAATGGCTATCGCCATTTGTGTCTCTGTCACCGTATCCATCGCAGACGTCATAAGCGGAATATTCAGATGGATTTTTTTCGTCAGCTGCGTACCGAGTTGAACTTCTTTGGGCAGAACATGCGATTCTGCGGGAATCAGCAGAACATCGTCAAACGTAAGGGCCTCTTTTACAAACTTCTCCTTATAGTTCGTATTTAACATGCCGTTCCTCCATTTTCAGCCTCATTGCCATACGGATAGGCCTCAGCCCATCCAGCTATTAAATTATATAAAGTTTATTATATCATTTTATTTAACGAAAAACAAGATCCGTCCGGCTATTTTGCCGCATCCGTTGATTCCTGCTCTTTTGTTTTCACCCGCGCCGTAAAACTGGTTCCTGCCGCGTTATCGCCGCGCATAAGGTAATATCCGTTTTCTTCACCGGCAATAATTTTCAGCACATCGCCTTCCGGTGTTTCCGATGTATAATTGATCTGAACCGTTTCAGCCCGATCCCGGATAGAATCCGGAATAAAATCCGAAACCACATCGCCGTAAACGGAATTATTCATGTGACCGTTCGCGTCAAGATCCGAATGGAAAACGCGCCGTTCCCCTGCTTTCGGCAGGCTCTCCGGCACCCGGAACCGTTCCATGCGCTCTTCCTGTTCGACATTGAATTCCGGATAAATTCCAAATGGCCGGAGTTCCTGCGGCCGGTGAATTTTATGCGTTTCGGCGTCCGCCAGAATCGTCGTCTGCATAACGTCAATCAACAAAGAGCCGTCTTCGGCATAAAATTTAAAATCTCGGTAGAACTGTGCGCCGCCCCGGCCGCGCGGATGCGTCTTAATGACAACTTTCTCGCTGTGCAGCGGCATTCGGTGAATTTTGACACGCGTAGAAATAATGAAAAATACCAGCCCCGCTTTGCTGCGGAGTTCTTCATAGCTCACATGCGTCAGACCCAGATGCTGTTCGCTGGTCTCCTGCACCAGCCGGAGTGCAGAACCGAATTTGAGTGTATTTTTCGGTCCTACGTCATAGACTGGGATCCGCAGGCTCCGGGTATATTCTGCAATTAAATCCTCGTTCATGGGCGGATAACATCCGTTCCCATATATTTCCGCAAGACTTCCGGTACGGTCACGCTGCCATCTGCATTCTGGTACTGCTCCACAATGGCAGGCAGCACACGGCTGGTCGCAAGCCCCGAAGCGTTCAGCGTATTCACATACTGTATTTTACCGTCTTTTCCGCGGAAACGGATATTTCCCCTTCTCGCCTGATAATCCCGCGCATTGGAGGCAGAGCTGACTTCTTTATAAATCTTCATGCTCGGAATCCAAACTTCCACATCATAGGTGCGCGCCATCGAGAAAGAGCAGTCTCCTGCCGCTAACTTGCTCAGCCTGTAGTGCAGCCCCAGTTCCTGCACCAGCCGCTCTGCTTTCCCGACAAGCTCCTCGAAAGCCTTGTCGGAATCTTCCGGCCTTGTGTACTGTACCATTTCCACCTTATTAAACTGATGCCCGCGCACCATGCCGCGCTCTTCGGAACGGTAGCTTCCCGCTTCCCGTCGATAGCACGGTGTATAAGCAACGTATTTTTTGGGCAGTTCCTCTTCTGAAAGGATTTCATCCCGGTGAAGATTGACAAGCGCTGTTTCTGCCGTTGGAAGCAGAAATTTTTTGTCGCTGCTGGTGGGGTTGGCAATCCAGTAATCTTCATCGGTGAATTTTGGAAACTGGCCGGCAACATAGCCGCACTCGTACTTCAGCATATGCGGAAGCAGCATTAGTTCATATCCGTCACGCAGGTGTTCGTCAATAAAGAAATTGAGGAGCGCCCATTCCATGCGTGCGCCCATGCCGCAATAAATCCAGGAACCGGCGCCCGCAATCTTTGCGCCGCGCTCGTAGTCGATCATGTGCAGGCTTTCACAGAGTTCAACATGGTTCTTCGGCGTAAATCCTTCAAACTTTGGTTTTTCGCCAAAATAATGAAGCGGCCGGTTGTTTTCTTTTCCGCCTGCCACGACATCCTCATCCGGCATATTCGGCAGATTAGCCAAAAGTGTATTCAGCTTTTCTTCTATTTTGGAAACTTCGTTTCCGCCCTCCTTCACTTCGGCAGAAAGCTTCTTCATATCTGCCATAAGCTGGGAAACGTCGCCGCCCTGCTTCTTAATCTGCGGGATCTTTTTTCCTGCGGCATTCTGCTCGGCACGCATGGACTCCACACGGGCTATAGCCTCCCGGCGCTGCGCGTCGATCTGCAGAATATCATCAATGATTTTGTCGGCGTCAAAGTTGCGTTTCTTAGCGCCGTTTTTAATTTTCTCTGGATCTTTTCGGATTAATTTCATATCAATCATGTTTTACGGCTCCTCGTCCCGCTTATTCTGCGGGCAATTTAAAATTTTATGATACTTTATGATACTTTGTAATTTTGTTTTTTACAGCGCTTTATTCCTCAAAGCGTTTAATAAGCTCTGCGAGATCGTCTTCTCCGTAAAATTCAATCTGAAGGACGCCGCGCTTCTTTGTTCCGGCTATATGGACTTTGCGGCCCATGCTTTCTTTCAGAGCCAATTCCGCTTCTTCATAATATTGAATCTGGTTCCTTGGATTTGTTTTTTTCGGACGAGATTTTGCCTTTTGGGCCATTTTTTCAAGATCCCGCACAGAAGCTCCGCCTTTAGCCGCCTTTACCGCTTCCATCATGGATTTTTCATTAGGAAAGCTGAGAAGCGCGCGGGCGTGCCCTGCGGAAATTTCCCCCGATCCAACCAAATTCTGTATATTTTTGGGAAGGTTCAGCAGCCGCAGTGCATTGGCCACGGCCGGGCGTGATTTTCCGACGGTTTTGGCGACCTCATCCTGGGTCATCTCATAGCTTTCCATCAGGGACCGGTATCCCTGCGCTTCTTCCAGCGGGCTTAAATCTTCACGCTGAAGATTTTCAATCAATGCAAATTCCATGACCTCGCTGTCGGTCATTTCCTTTACCACGGCGGGGACTTCCTTGACGCCGGCCATCCGTGCCGCACGCCAGCGGCGTTCGCCGGCGACAATCTGGTACCCGCCCCCCACGATGGGACGAACCAAAAGCGGCTGCAAAATTCCGTGCTGGGCAATGGAATCCGCAAGCTCGCTGAGCGACTGTTCGTCAAATTCCTTTCGGGGCTGATCGCGGTTCGGCTCCAGCTCACTTGTCTTCAGGAGGACAGCCGTGCGTTCTTCTTCCGTATCATTTTCCGCAAAGATTGCATCAAGGCCCTTGCCGAGCCCGCCCTTTTTTCTGGCCAACTACGTTCGCCTCCTGTTTGCGCGGATAATTTCTTCCGCAAGCTGAGTGTACGCCTGCGTTCCGCGGGAAAATTTATCAAAATACTGAATTGGTTTTCCAAAACTGGGTGCTTCGGAAAGGCGTACAGCCCGTGGGATAACCGTTCCAAAGACTTTGCGCGGAAAATACTTTTTTACTTCTTCTACAACTTGCTGCGTCAAATTCAGCCGCCCGTCATACATGGTCAGCAAAACTCCTTCAATATCAAGCCGCCCGTTAAAACTCCGTTTAATCCGGCGCACGGTGTTCATCAGCTGCGAAAGCCCTTCCAGCGCATAATATTCACATTGAATTGGCACCAGAAGCGTATCTGCTGCCGTTAACGCATTGGTTGTGATAAGGCCGAGGGACGGCGGGCAGTCGATAAGAATACAGCCGTAGTCCGGCGCCACCGGTGCCAAAGCCTCTTTCAGGCGCAATTCCCGGTGCTCGATATCAACCAGCTCCAGTTCGGCGCCCGCAAGATCCATGCTGGAAGGCAGTAAATCCAGATTTGTAAATTCCGTGTGGAGCAGAACATCTTTGGCAGATGCTCCCCCAATCATCATTTCATATGTTGTTTTTTTCAGCTTTCTGCGGTCAACGCCAACTCCGCTGGAGGAATTCCCCTGCGGATCAATATCGACCAGCAGCGTTTTGACGTTTTTCAGTCCCATTGCGGCCGAAAGGTTTACCGAAGTTGTTGTCTTACCCACGCCGCCCTTCTGGTTTGCAATGGCAATGATTTTTCCCAACCCTTTTCCCCCATTCTGCGGCATGGCAGGCCGCCTGGCACTTCCCACTTTTCCCCGGAAAGTTTGTTTTTATTATAGCACGCCTTTTGCCGGAAGGAAAGGGATATTTCCGTTTTTCGGCTTTTCCTGCTTCCTAGGTCAGGCAATGTTTCATGTGAAACATTGCCTGTGAGGTTTGTTCTCTTCAAACAATGGGGTATAATAGAGAAATGATCCGATTAATAAAAAAAGGGGAGCAGAAGATGCTAACCAATTACCTTCACAAAACTGTCCATGTTACGATTGACCGCCCGCTTGGCAGCCGTCATCCGGAACATCATGATATGCTCTATCCTCTGAATTACGGCTATCTTCCGGGCACAGTTTCCGGCGACGGCGAAGAGATCGACGCTTATATCATTGGTGAATTTCTCCCTCTTAAGGAATTTACAGGTGAAGTGGCTGCGGTGATTCACCGGAAAAATGACTTAGAAGACAAACTGGTTGTTTCGAGTAAACAGAAAAACTACAGCAAAGAGCAAATTAAAGCCCTGACCGAATTTCAGGAAAGGTTTTTTGATTCGGAGATTATAATGTAACCCAGCCATAAAATCACGCGCAAAAGGGGCCGGATAAAATCCGGCCCCTCTGCGGGAAATGATATAGGGAAATAGGAGTAAATACTTGTAATCAAATTTAAGCGGGTTTTCTGCCACCGGCAGCTTCCTTTTTGGGAATCCTTACAATGCATTCAAAATATTCGTCTGTTTCGCTTTTCAGCGTCTGGGCTTGGATTCCGCTTTGCTTCATTGTCTGCACAGCATGAGAAATCGTATTAAAAAAAATTCGGACATCTTTCAAAATCAAGGTTTGCTTCTGTCTGCCTTGGTTTTTCTTATCCAGCAGTTTTTGCACATAATCGTCAGTCTGACGGACATTATATCCACACTCAATCACCACATCCAGTGCTTTCCGGCGTTTGCTGTCATCTTCAATTCGCAGAAGGGCACGGGCATGCCTTTCTGTCAGGCCGGCAGCGGTGATTTTTTTACGCTCATCATCAGAAAGACGGAGCAGCCGCAGCTTATTGGCGACAGCCGACTGGCTCTTCCCAAGCCGGTACGCGGCTTCTTCCTGCGTAACGTGCCATGTTTCGATCAGCTTTCGAATTCCTTCCGCTTCTTCAAACATATCGAGATTCTGCCGCTGAAGATTTTCGGTCATGGCCATTACGGCGCTGTCATCAGAAGAGCAGTCACTGACAAGGCACGGAACTGTTTCCATTCCGACTAAACGGCAGGCGCGGAGGCGCCGTTCACCCGCAACCAATTCGTAGCCGCCGGCAATCCGGCGGACCACAAGCGGCTGGATAAGCCCGTTGACCCGGATGCTCTGCGCAAGATTCCGCAGTTCCTGCTCATTGAATATCCGGCGGGGCTGAGACGGATTGGGAACGATCCGGTTCAGGCCGATCTCTACAACTCTGTTCTTCTCGTTTCTAAGCACGTCTGACGCCCTCCTTGTTTTTGTGTCTGGGACAAGCATACCACGTGGATTCGAAGAATTTTGTTGGATTATGGGAACGATTTAATTTTTTTTCTCTTTTTGCAGCGGAGCTTTTGCAATTTTTGAGCCATGGCGCGGATAAGCTGCCGGAAGCGGGCCCGTCCGCCGGAACAGCAAAAGGCTGCGCCCGTCTCCCGAAGGCAGGCGGTATATCTCCTTTTCTGCCAACTCACACCCAAGCAGATGGACTGCATATTCTGCGCTTTTCAGTTCTGCTTCCGGCTCAGGCCCTTTCATCGCCGCGAAAACGCCCCCCTGCTTTAAAAACGGCAGGCAGTATTCACACAGAACCGGCAGGGAAGCTACGGCCCGCGCCGCGGCAAAATCAAACTGCCGGCGGTATTCCCTGCGGCGGGCCGCCTCTTCAGCCCGTGTGTGAACGAGTTCGGCGGAAATATTCAGCTCTTTCAGCAGCGTATCAAGAAAAACCAGACGTTTATTTAAACTGTCTAGAAGTGTCAGTTTTAAATCCGGGCGTAAAATTTTAAGGGGAATACCGGGAAACCCTGCCCCGGTTCCAACATCTATGACTTTTGCGCCTTCCGGCGGGGTATAATATTTTAAAATCAATACGCTGTCTAAAAAATGTTTTTCGGCAATCCCTTCTGGATCGGTGACAGCAGTCAGGTTGATTTTCTGGTTCCATTCTGTTAAAAGGCGGCTGTAAATACGGAATTCTTCCTCCTGCTCGGCGCTTACAGAAATTTCACACGAACGGGAATAGGATGAAAATAAAGAAGCGGCGTCATTCATATGGCTTTCCCCTTTCCCACGCGGCCGAGCCAGATCATCAGGACCGAAATATCCGCCGGACTGACGCCGGATATACGCGACGCCTGCCCAAGGCTGGCGGGCCGCACTTCCTGTAATTTTTCCTGTGCTTCCCTGCGGAGGCCGGTAATTTCAGAATACTGGATATCTTCCGGAAGAAGCCGGTTTTCAAGGCGGCGCATTTCCGCAATCTGCGCTTTTTGGCGCTTAATATACCCTTCATATTTCAGCTCAATTTCTGCATTCTCAAAAACAGAAGCCGGATAATCGGGCCGGCCGGCGTCAACCGGCTCCAGCGACGCATAGTTCAGCTGCGGCCGACGGATCAAATCGGCAAGCACCGCGCCTGTGGAAACAGGCGTTGTTTCATGTGAAACAAGGATGCTGTTCAGCGCGTCGGAAGGCGGAAGAACTGTATTTTTCACCCGCTGGATCTCAGCCTGCTTTTGGCTTTCCTTTTTCTGAAAACGCTGCCAGCGATCGTCTGATATCAGGCCTATTTTACGGCCGATCGGCGTCAGGCGCTCATCCGCGTTATCCTGCCGAAGGACAAGCCGGTATTCGCTGCGGGAAGTCATCATGCGGTACGGCTCATTCGTCCCTTTTGTGATGAGGTCGTCAATCAGCGTGCCGATATAGCTGCTTGCCCGGTCAAGGATCATGGGTTCACGGCCCTTGATTTTCAGCGCGGCGTTGATCCCGGCCACAATCCCCTGTGCGGCAGCCTCTTCATACCCGGAACTTCCGTTGAACTGCCCTGCGCCGTACAGGCCGGGGAATTTTTTAAACTCAAGCGCCGCATTCATCTGAACCGGATCGGCGCAGTCGTATTCAATCGCATAGGCAGTGCGCATGATCTGAACATGTTCCAGCCCCGGGATCGTGCGGTAAAACGCGATTTGGACATCCTCCGGAAGGGACGTGCTCATTCCCTGCAAATACATTTCTTCCGTATCGAGCCCGCACGGCTCAATAAAAAGCTGGTGGCGCTTTTTATCTTTAAACCGCATGATTTTGGTCTCAATGCTTGGGCAGTAACGCGGGCCGATTCCCGTAATGCCGCCGGTAAAAAGAGGGGAACGGTTCATATTATCCAGAATAATTTTTTTCGTCCGCTCATTGGTCCATGAAACATAGCAGGCGGCGCGGTTTTTGCCGGGGTTCTGCGTATCGTAGGAAAACGGGACAACGGGGCTGTCCCCTTCCTGCTTTTCAAGGCCGCTGAAATCAATGCTGGATTTCAGGACGCGCGCGGGTGTGCCCGTTTTAAACCGGCGCAGCCGAATCCCGAGCTTCCGGAGCGAATCCGAGAGAAATGCCGCGGGAAACATCCCGTCCGGCCCGCCGCTGTATGATACTTCGCCGACGAATATTTCACCGCTGAGATAAGTTCCCGTGGCGAATATAACAGCTTTCGCATGGTAAACGGCACCCATGCGCGTTGTTACATCCCAGCGGCCTTCCTGGCCGCGCGTGACTTCCACAATTTCGGCCTGTTTCAATAATAATCCGGGCTGAAGCTCCAGCTTATGCTTCATGATCTTTCCATATTCCCGCCGGTCGATCTGGGCGCGCAAAGAATGGACGGCCGGACCTTTGCCGAGGTTGAGCATCCGGCTTTGGATAAAGCACTCGTCCGTTGTGCGCCCCATTTCGCCGCCCAGCGCGTCAATCTCACGGACAAGGTGGCCTTTGGCGGTTCCTCCAATGGAGGGATTGCACGGGCAGTTTCCAACGGCGTCCATATTAATCGTAAAAACGGCGGTCAGGCACCCAAGGCGCGCCGACGCCAGTGCAGCTTCGATTCCGGCGTGGCCGGCACCAACAACCGCTACGTCCAGATTTCCGGCATCGTATTTCAAACTTCTTTCCCCTTTTCCAATCATACCGATCTTATAAGTATTTTAAATTTTATCTTGTTGTCATTTTTTCTTCATTATACCGCCGGCACCGCATTTTGTACAGTGCAGGATTTTCAACCATCTGCCCGGATTTGGTGGAAACATTCGGCCTGACCGTTCAACCAGTGAGATCCGAAGCGATTTCCTTCCGGAAGCGCCTGAAGCGCTCCGCAAATATGTGATATGTGTATTTTTTTGCTATATTATACAAACTGGATTATTGAATATGTCCTTTCACCCTACCCGTAAAAACAGGGAAAAGTTGCCCTCTGGAGAGCAACTTTTATCTTATTTTTTAAAATTTTTTTAATTCAGTAAATTTTTTCTTTGCACTCAAGCCGTGCAGGCCCATCCTTTCGGTCTTGCGCGAAAGGATGGAAAGCGCGCGCAGGGGGGAGCTGTGAACTCCCGGCGGAAGGGGCACCTAATCGCTCCCCCCTGCACCTCTTGGCACCTCCCATCAGGCAATGGGATACCAATCAACTTTATGGTCTTCATTGACGAGATGCTACGGGAAAACGG
>ENA-UOOE01003186-UOOE01003186.1-fermentation-metagenome-genome-assembly--contig:-NODE-3186-length-10657-cov-5.208357_pt1 | contig 10657 bp, 8 predicted proteins | sample MGYA00245776_ERZ724021 | MGnify/ENA primary metagenome ERZ724021 (study PRJEB28704, sample SAMN03018321) | fermentation metagenome | biome: anthropogenic terrestrial biome; feature: soil; material...
CAAAGTCTTGTCTGTTTCGGCTAAAATCGCGCCTGCCTGCGTCAAAAATGCTCGGAATCCGGAAAGGATTCCTGCGCTTTTTTCCTTGCCAGCCACAATTTTACCTCGAAAATCCGTCGATTTTTAATTTACAAACAAGGCCTAGAAAATCCGTCGCTTTTTATTCTTCAAATAGGGTCTGCCGTCAGTCGAATATCGTGCCGGGATTCAGGATTCCTTCGGGATCGAACGCTTTTTTGATCGCCTTCATCAGATCGATTTCCTTGTCGGAAAACTGAAGGTTCATAAAGTCCTTTCTCGTTTTCCCGGTCCCGTGCTCGGCGGTGATGGTTCCGCCGAATTTGATCGCGGTCTTGTAGATTTCGGTTTTGAGCTCTTCGTAATTTTCCGGCAGGCGCCCGCCTTTGTTCATCAGGAAATTGTGCATGTTTCCGTCCGCGATATGCCCCAGCGAAACGATCCGGTTGCCGTATTTTTCTCCGATTTTGCGCACGTCTTCAAAAAATGCGGGGACAGCCGACGGCGGTACCGCGACATCCGTAATGTCCGCAACCAGGCTTTTATACGGAGTATAGCAGTTGCTTCTTACCGCGAGGATTTCTTTCTGCTCCTTCGGGGTTTCCGCAACCACGCTGTCCACGGCGCCCCACTGCTCGCAGATTTCCACGATTTTTTCACAGTTCCCGTACAGGTCGTCCTCGCTGACGCCGTCCACGATGAACATCAGGTCTACCGATCCTTTTTTCGCGGGCCAGGCGAAGCCCAGCTCCTCGGCGGAAGCGAGGGTCAGCTCGCGGTCCATATATTCGCAGGCAAGCGGGGTGATGCCGCTCTGAAGGATCTGCGGTACCGCGTCGCTCGCTTCTTCTTGGGAGGGGAACGACACCAGCATCGTGTTGCTGAATTCGTTTTTCGCGTACAGGCGCAGCGTCACCTTCGTGATGACGCCGAGCGTTCCTTCGCTGCCGATCATCAGCTGCATCAAATCGTAGCCCATGTTGTTTTTCAGCAGCTTTCCGCCCAGGCTGACGATTTCACCGGTGGGCAGGACGACCTCCAGCGCCTTGATATGGTTGCGCATGATGCCGTGCTTCACCGCGCGCGTGCCGCCGGCGTTGGTCGCGACCATCCCGCCGACCTCGGCGCCCTCGTCCCCGGGGTGGATCGGGAAGAACAGCTTTCCCTGCTTTTCCAGCGCCTCCAGAAGCGCGGAAAGCGTGGCTCCGCCTTCCAGCGTCATCATCAGGTTCTTTTCGTCAATTTCAAGGACCCGGTTCAGGCGCTCCAGAGAAAGGATGATGCCGGGGTACGCGGGCATGGCGCCCCCGACCACGCCCGTGCCGCCGCCCCTCGGCACCACGGGGATCCGGTTCTCCCCGGCATATTTCAGAATTTCCGCGATTTCAGCCGGGGAGCCCGGTTTTGCCAGGACACAGTTTTCCGATATCTTCGGGTAAGTAAGCGGGAAGCTTTCATCGTAAAGGTAGCTGTGAATCTTGTCGTAATCCTTTGTCGCGTAGTCGTTTCCGGTGATTTTACCGATGTCGTTGCGCACTTTTTCCGCGTGAAAAGGTCCAAACCGATTGTCCATTTTTCTTCTCCTTATCAAAAAATAGTAAAAAAATAAGCCCGCCCCTGTCAGGGGCGAGCTTTTCAGCCCGTGGTACCACCCAAATTCGCATCTGGAAATCAGTCCTCAGATACGCGCTTTCCAGCCTTAACGCAGCTGTTGCGGGCATTCTTACGAAACGGTTCGGAGTGCCTGCTCGGAAAGGAGCGGCAAAGGAATTTGGCGCCGCGGTTCTCAGCAATCCCCGCTTCTCTGTTCCGCAAAATCCCAAAGCCTTATTTTTCGTCGTCGCATTTTTTCTTATTCCGCCGTGGCCGCGAAGAAGCCGCGCAGCGCAGGATGCGGTCATGGTTCGATATTTTTCAGGCGCTTTGCTTTCCTTTACGCCGTGAAATCATTATAACAGCTTTGCAGGCATTGTCAAGGCAAAAGGCAATTTTTGTTGAAATCGGAAAATTTATTGGGAAAAAGAACAATTCCCTTGACAAACGAAAAATTTTTGTTATACTGAGAAGCAACATCAAATATTCAAAAGACGAAGAATGGGAAGAGTAAGGCGCCGGAAGTCTTGCAGAGAGCGGGGAAAGCTGAGAACCCGCAGACGGAATGCGCCCGAACATCGCCCAGGAGCCGCAGGGCTGAAAAGATGGAGTAGGCCTTGCCGGGGTCCGGCCGTTATTCCGGGCATAAGAAACAAGATGGGTGGTACCGCGGTCCGCTTCTCGCCCCATGCGAGAAGCGGATTTTTGTTTTTCCGGCCCTCGCGGGCCGGGCTGCTGAGAACAGAACAGAGCAAAGACATTGACGGGAAGCAGTAAAATGCGTGGCGCCGCACAGAGAACGGGAGTAAGATGAGAACCCGCGGGCAGGCGCATTTGAATATCGTCCCTGAGCCGCAGGCCGAACGAAAGGTTTTTCTTTAAGCCGCGCCGGTTGGAACCGTTATCTTCCGAAGAGACCAAATTTGGGTGGTACCGCGGAATGTTTTCGCCCCAAGCGAAAACATTCCGCTTTTTTATACGCAAAGCCACAAGATATGCTGCAGTACGAATGGAAGGGAATGAAGCCGTTTTATGAATATCGTTGTATTGGTCAAACAGGTTCCGGATATGGAACAGGTCAAATTCAACCGGGAAAAGGGAACCGTGGACCGCTCCTCCGCCGGCGCGGAAGTCAATCCGTTCGACTTGAACGCGCTGGAAACAGCGGTCTCCATCCGGGAGCTTACCGGAAACGCCCATGTGTGCGCCGTCAGCATGGGGCCGCCGCAGGCGGCGAACGCGCTGCGCGAGTGCATAGCAAGGGGCGCCGACGACGCGCTGCTGGTCAGCGACGCCAAGTTCGGCGGCTCCGACACCCGGGCGACGTCGCTGATCCTTGCGGCCGCCGTGCGCGCGGCCGGCCCCTTCGACCTTGTGATCGCAGGGGAGAAGACGGTGGATGGCGACACCGGCCAGGTCGGGCCGGAGCTGGCCGAATATCTGGGGCTGCCGCACGCAGGCTATGTCAGCGCCGTTCAGTCCGTCGGGGAGGACAGTCTGGATGTCGTATCCGACATCTGGGAGGGAACGTTCCTGAAGCGCCTGAAATTCCCCGCGCTCATCAGCGTGACCAAGGACATCAACCAGCCGCGGCTGCCCTCGTTCAGGAGCAAGATGGCGGCGAGAAAGGCGGAGATCCGGTCCGTCGGGTTCGATGGGCTGACGGAGTACCTGAAGCCGGAGAACGTCGGGTTCAAGGGCTCGCCCACGAAGGTGAAGAAGATCGAGGTGCCGCCCGCCCTCACGCGGGACGGGCACGTTTACCGCGAAGATGAGGCCGGGGATGGCCTTGACGCGCTGCTGGCCGCGATTGGGGAAAGGAGGATCCTGTAAATGCAGAAAGTCGGAAAAGGAATTCTTGTTCTGGCGGAACAAAAACACGGAAAGCTCCATAAGGTGACCTACGAGCTTCTGGGAAAAGCCGCGGAGCTCTCCCGGAAATGCGGCCTGCCGGTCTGGTGCGCCGTCGCCGGGCCGGAGGAGCTTCCGGTGGAGGAACTGGTCTTCCGCGGCGCGCAGACGGTGTTTTTCGGCGCGGACAAACGGTTCGACACGCCGGATGAGCTGCTGCTCACGCGCTTTTTCAAGCAGGTCGTCCGCGATACGGAGCCGGGCATCTGCCTGATGGGCGCGACGAGCTTCGGGCGTTCGGTGGCGCCCCGTCTCGCGGCCGCGCTCGGTACCGGCCTGACGGCCGACTGCACGGGGCTGGAGCTGGATGAGGACGGACGCCTGGTCCAGATCCGCCCGGCGTTCAGCGAAAACATCCTGGCGCACATCAAGACGGACACGCTCCCCCAGATGGCGACCGTGCGGTACAAGGAATTCCCCGAGGCCGCGCGGGACGAAGGCCGCAAAGGCGAGGTCGTCCGCGTTGAGCTGCCGGATCCCGCCGACCGTCTGGCCGAGGTGGTGTCGGAGCTGAAATCGCAGGAAGCGGACATCTCGGACGCGGAGGTGATCGTCGCCGCCGGACGCGGCGTGAAGGAAGCGAAGGACCTCGGCATGATCCGGGAGCTTGCGGAGCTGCTCGGCGGCCAGGTGGGCGCCAGCCGCGCGATCGTGGACGACGGGCTGATCGGCCGGGAATGTCAGGTGGGGTACAGCGGCAGCCGGGTAAAGCCGAAGCTTTACATCGCCTGCGGAATCTCCGGCGCGCCGCAGCATCTTGCCGGCATGCGGGAATCCGGGTATATCGCGGCGATCAATTCGGATCCGTCCGCGCCCATTTTCAACATCGCGGACATCGGGATCTGCGAGGATCTGTACAGGGCCGTCCCGGAGCTGATCCGGAAAATCCGCGCGGCAAAAGACAAATAAACGTGACGATATTTGAAAGGAGAAATTTGATATGAGTGCGAATCTGCTGGTGGAATCACCGGAAAAAGTGTTGGGGGAGCTTCGGAAAATCGTCGGGGAGGACTGGGCCGTCAACGCATCCGATAAAATCCAGAGCTATCTGTACGACCAGACCGAGCCCCTGCTGCGGCCGGAGGCGTCGGGCTCCTGTGTCGTGGCAAAGCCCGCGAACCCGCAGGAGATTTCCGAAATTTTGAAATACGCCAACCGCGAGAAGCTTTCCGTCGCCGTGCGCGGGGGCGGAACGGGCGTTGTCGCCGGCGCGATTCCGACGGTGCCGAGCATCATCCTTTCCATCGAGCGGCTCAACAAGGTGGTCGAGCTGGATGAAAAAGACCTGATGATCACGCTGGAATCGGGCGCCACGCTGTCCACCCTGCTCGAGACGCTGAAAAAGAGCCGCCTGTTCTTCCCGGTGCATCCCGGCGACGAAGGCGCGCAGATCGGCGGCATGGTCGCGGAAAATGCGGGCGGCACGCGCGCGGTGAAGCACGGCATCATGCGCAACCACGTCAAGGCGCTGGAGGTCGTCCTGCCCACCGGCGAAATCGTCACGTTCGGCGGCAAGCTGCTGAAAAACAACATGGGCCTCGACCTTCTGAACCTGATGATCGGCAGCGAGGGCGTGCTGGGCGTCATCACGAAGGTGACGCTGCGCCTGTACGCCAGAAGCAGCCACACCGGCACGCTCCTTGTTTCGTTCGACAATTACGACGACGCGACGAACGCCGTTCCGGATATCCTTCAGGAGGGCATCACCCCGCTCGCCGTGGAATATGTGGACCGGATCGTTTCGGAAAAATCGGCCCAGCAGCTCGGCACCACATGGCCCTGCACCAAGGGCTCGGTCGACCTGATGTTCATCGTGGAGGAGCCGACGGAGGACCTGCTTTACAGCAACAGCGAGAAAATCGTCTCCATCTGCGAAAAGCACCACGCGGTGGACAGCATCGTCGCGGACAGCGAGAAGGAGCAGCGGCGCCTGCTCGAGATCAGAAGCAACGCCTACGGCCCGTACAAGGACAATATCGCGGACATCATGGATGCGGCGGTCCCGCCGTCGGCCCTGCCGCAGTTCTTTGACGAGGTCAACGCGCTGGCCAAAAAATACGGCCGCCAGATCGTGTCGCTGGGGCACATCGGCGACGGCAACATCCACAACTTCATTTTGGGCGACAACGGAAAGCTCCCCGAGCATTACGAGGAGCTGAAGCAGGAAATCTACCGCGTGGCCATCAAACACGGCGGGACGGTAACGGCGGAGCACGGAACCGGAAAGCTGCGCAAAAAACATATGTCCCTGCAGTTCCCGCAGCGTCAGATCGAGCTGATGAAGGGAATCAAGAAGGTGTTCGACCCGAACGGGATTCTCAGCCCGGGCAATGTGTTCGACTGATCCGCACAAAACGAAAAGCCTTTCTTCCTCGGTCGGAAGAAGGGCTTTTTCGATGGAATCCTGTCGGAATTATTTGAAAAAAAGCGGGCTCATATAGTTGACAGGTCAACTATATGATTTTATAATGGATAAGATAAGAGGAAAAGACCGGGCCTTGTTTGAAGAAGAAAAGACGGCGGATTTTTTATATACGAAGCAGACTAGTCCCCCGATTTTTCAAACGAGGCCCGAGAAAGCGGAGAGGAATAATGGGAGAACAGAGATTCCTGATCAAATCGTGCGCCCACATCATGCGAAAAACACAGTCGCATCTTGACTGCGCGCTGAAAAAATACGGGCTGACCAGCGGTTCCTACCCTTATCTTCTGGCGCTGTCGGATGAGGAGGGGATCAATCTGGATACCGTCAGCAGAAGGGTCGGGGTGGACAAGGCCATGTCCACCCGGACCATCCAGAAGCTGATGGAGCGGGGATACCTGGAAAAAATCCCGGACGCGTCGGATTCCCGCGCTTTTCAGCTTTATCTGACCGACCGCGCGCGGGAGTGCATCCCGAAGATCCGCCGGGAAATCATGCGGTGCATCGGCATCCTTACGGCCGGAATGACCGGGGAGGAAAAGGATGCGGCGGCCCGCCTGCTGGGCCGTATGGAGAAAAACGCAGGCAATCTGGAATGCAAAGGGAAGGGTTCATTCAAGTGAAAACAAAAACAGCGGAGTTCGACCGAAGCAGATGGGTCATTTTACTGATCACCGTCGTTTCAACCTTTATGTCCACACTGGACAGCAGCATCGTCAACGTCGCCCTGCCCACCATGGCCGAGGCGCTGCACGTCGGCACCGGGGACATTGCCTGGGTGATCACCGCCTACCTGATCGTGATCACCGTGTGCATCCTGTTCTTCGGCCGCCTGGGCGACCTGAAGGGGCAGGGCTGGATTTTCCGGCAGGGCCTTCTGGTCTTTACCATCGGCTCTTTTCTGTGCGGGGTGACCCACACCCTGCCCCTGCTGCTCGCGGCGCGAGCGGTGCAGGCAGTGGGGGCGGCGGCCACCATGGCGAACAGCCAGGGGATCATCACGAGAACATTCCCGCCGCAGGAGCGCGGGCGCGCGCTGGGGATCAACGGCACGGCCGTCGCGCTGGGCACGCTGGTCGGCCCTGCGCTGGGGGGATTCATCATCTCCTTCGCAAGCTGGGAATACCTGTTCTGGGTCAACGTTCCCATCGGCCTGGCGGCTTATTTCGCAAACCTGAAATTTTCCGGCGGGAAGGACACCGAGAAAAAAGAGAAGCTGGATGCGGTCGGCGCGGTGCTGTTCACCTTTTCGGTCGCCCCCCTGTTCATCGCGCTGGAATACGGGCAGAGCGTCGGCTATACCAACCCGTGGATGCTGCTCCTGTTTGCCGTTTCCGCCGTTTCTTTCGTCATCTTTTTGCTGACCGAAAAAAAGACTCCGACGCCGCTGCTGGATCTGACGATTTTTGAGAACAGATGGTTCTCCGTCAGCATTTTCTGCGCGTTCACGTCGTTTGTCGCCATTTCGTGCTCCAACATCGTCCTGCCGTTCTATCTGCAGAACGCCCTCGGAATGTCCCCAGGGCAGGCGGGGCTTTATATGACGATTTACCCGCTTGTCCTGTCTCTGGCCGCGCCGGTCAGCGGGTACCTTTCCGACCGGTTCGGCTCGGAGCTCCTCACGCTGATCGGCCTTGCGCTGACCAGCGCGGGCCTTCTGCTGATGGCCACGCTGGACGAGCACCCCGTGTACAGCGTCATGGGCGTCTTTATCGGCCTGATGTCGCTCGGGAACGGGCTGTTCCAGTCCCCGAACAACTCTTTGGTGATGTCGATGGTGCCGCGGGAAAAGCTCGGGATCGGGGGAAGCGTCAACGCGCTGATCCGCAACATCGGATTCGCCGTCGGCATCTCCCTTTCCACCGCCGTTCTGTACGGCGGGATGAGCGCAAAGCTCGGCCGCCGCGTCAACAGCTATGTCCCGGGCAGGAACGACGCGTTTCTGTTCGGTATGCGCCTTGCCTACATTGCGGCGGCCGGCGTCTGCCTGGTCGGCGTTCTCGTGACCGGGATCCGGATGTACGGGCGCCGCAGGCAGGAGGGCGGGGATTCCCCCCTGTCGGAGCAAACTGCGGATGCACAGCCCGGGCAGACTCACGGGGATACGCCGTCGTGAGGGCCGTGCGGCTCTGAAGCCTGGGCGATTTTTTGCGCCGCGGGGAACGGGAAAAGCGTCTGGGATACCGCGATGAATTCCTGCACGACGCGGGGAATCCAGCGGCTTTTCTTATGTGCCAGATAAATGAGGCGGCTGGCCTTCGGGTCGTCGATCTGATACAGGAACACGTCGGCATCCGTTTTTGTCAGCTTGACGACGGTGTCGGACACAAAAGAGGCTCCCATCTGCTGCGCGGCCAGGTTGTAGCAGGTCATGAGCTGATCCAGGTACATGGCGATTTTCGGGGAGAAACGGTATTTCCGGAACAGCCCCACCGCGAAATCGTGGGTGATGTGCCCGTGCCGCAGCATCAGAAACGGCAGCTTCCGGAACGCAGCCGGGGAAACTGCCGGGCACGATTTCCGCAGGTGGACGTTTTCGCGGATGTCCCGGGGGCTCAGCCGGTATGATGCAAGGCGGCTGTTGATGGGGTACCCGGCCGGTACGGCGAGCAGCATGTGCTCTTCCATCAGCGGGTAGCTGGTGAACAGGGTTTCGTCGAAGTCGCAGGAATCCACGATCAGATCCGTCCGGGCATTGAGGACCCTCTCCTGAAGCTCCGGCGTGTTGGTTTCGTCCAGGTGAATCTGAATCCCCGGGTATTTCGCGGAAAACGCGGAAATCATTGTGGAAAGGAGGAACGAAGCGAAAAAGTGCGGCGCGCCCAGCCGGATGGTGCCGGCTTTCAGCCCCGAATAATTCTGAAGGCGGACTTCCAGCTCGCTTTCCAGGTTCAGGATTTTTTTTACCGTTTCCAGATAGATTTCCCCGGCCTCCGTCAGGCGCACGGGAACGGAGCTTCGGTCGAAGATGGTCAGCCCCAGCTCCTTTTCCAGCTTTTTGATCGTTGCGCTCAGCGAGGGCTGGGAAATATAAAGGTTTCTGGCGGCCTTGGAAAAGCTCTGCTCCCGGTAAACCTCGTAGACATATTTCATCGTTTGAAACACTCCGATGCCTCCCTGTCGCATTTCCAGCTGTGATGCGGAACAAATCCGGATTCGCAATTCTAAAGTGGAATTGCCATATAAATGGATATCTATAATAATTATAATGTTATATGTATTTGATTATAATACCGGTTTGTGTTATTGTCAAAGCAGAAAACGAAAGGGAGGAAAGTTAGGATGCTGGAACTCAGTAAACGCGCGCTGAAGGTAAAGCCTTCCGCCACGCTGGAACTGACGGCAAAGGTGGCCGCCCTGCGCAGCCAGGGCGTGGAGGTCATAAAATTCAATGTGGGGGAGCCGGATTTTGCGACGCCGCGCAATATCTGCGACGCGTGCAAACGCTCTCTGGATGCGGGCCATACGAAATACACCCCGATCCCGGGAATCCAGGAGCTGAGAGTGGCGATCTGCGAAAAGCTTTTCAGGGACGACGGGATCCGCTATGAGCCGGACGAAATCTCTTACGGCACGGGGGCGAAGCAGCCGCTGTTCAACGCGATCTTCACGCTGGTAGACAGCGGGGACGAAGTGATCATCCCGACGCCGTGCTGGGTGAGCTATGTGGAAATGGTGACGCTGGCGGACGGGGAGCCGGTGCTCGTCCCCTGTCTTGGGGATGGCAGCTTCTATCTGGATATCGGCGCCATCGAACGGGCGATCACCCCGAAAACGAAGGCGCTGATCCTGAACAACCCGAACAATCCCACCGGGGCGGTCTATCCGCGCGGGGATCTGCTCGCTCTGGCAGAGCTTGCGGAGAAGCACGGCTTTTACATCATTGCCGACGAGGTGTACGAAAAGCTGATCTACGGCGGAAAACAGCATACCTGCATGGCGTCCGTTTCCGAAGGGATGAGGCAAAGGTGCGTTCTGGTCAACGGCTTTTCCAAAGCCTATTCCATGACGGGCTGGCGCGCCGGTTATGTTGCCGCCCCAAAGGAGATCATCCGAAGGATCAACGGGATTCAGGGGCACACCACGTCGAACGCAACGACCATGGTGCAGGATGCCTGCATCGAGGCGCTCCGCGGGCCGCAGGACGATCTTGCCGCGATGGTGCGGGAGTTTGAGCGCCGCAGGGATTTCATCGTGCGCCGCCTGAACGAGCTGGGCCTGAAATGCCGCACGCCGGAAGGGGCCTTCTATGTCATGCCGAGGGTCGACCATCTTTTTTCCAGGACGTTCCACGGGAAAAAGCTGAACGATTCCGCCGGCGTCGCCGCGTTCCTTCTGGATCAGGCTCACGTCGCGGTCGTTCCGGGTTCGGCGTTTTACGCCCCGGAATATCTTCGCATCTCCTATTCCACGTCGATGGAGAACATCGCGCGCGGAATGGATCAGATCGAAAAAGCATTGAAAGCCCTGCAGTTGTAAAAGAGCGTTCCGGCCGGGCGCATCAGCCGGCATCGACGAAATGACTGCCGGGATATGACCGCGGCCGGAAAAGCTCCGCCGCACAAGACCGGGGGGAGAGTGCGGCAAAGAACGGGGGGAATTTTGCCGTGATGCCTTTCTGCTTCCGGAAGACGCTCGATGACAGGGCAATCGTTCCCAGAGCGGAACGTCGAAAGCGTTCCAAAGGGGCTGCTGCAAAACGCCCTCGTTAGA
>ENA-UOOE01003187-UOOE01003187.1-fermentation-metagenome-genome-assembly--contig:-NODE-3187-length-10652-cov-7.652638_pt1 | contig 10652 bp, 17 predicted proteins | sample MGYA00245776_ERZ724021 | MGnify/ENA primary metagenome ERZ724021 (study PRJEB28704, sample SAMN03018321) | fermentation metagenome | biome: anthropogenic terrestrial biome; feature: soil; material...
ATTAATGGTTTGCCATTTTGAGATATTACATATACCATATTTTCAGCTCCTTAGAGTAAAATTCACAGCCACAAGGACTGGTTAAAGTCTCCCTTGATTAGATATGCCCTCTTAGGGTTTGAGACTGGGAGTGGCATCGTCAAAGTAACAGGCATATCCATACATCTGTTCAGCTACTCTAGCCTACAGACTAGTGCAATATAGTAAAGCCAGTGGCTAACTACATGCTCTCCACTTTAGTGGAGAGTAATTGACTTGATTCATTGTTTTGATCTATTCGCTTTCCCATGTGTGCAAATGGGAAAATAAATAGAGCGAGCATTCCTATTGTAACTATTATTTTAATAAAGAAATCAAGTACCATAAATATCATCTCCTATAATATATTTCTAACTATTAATGTATTGATTAGCAAGGCTAATTATTCAGTTACTTTACAAGAAAATTGGCAGCTATTGATTTCTGCCAACTTCTTGTTATTTTATTCTATTATATTTATTTCCTCAATAAATCCAAAGTTTAGTTCTTCTACCTCGAAGGGTTTTTCTCTGTCTGCTGATAAATGGAATATTAGTTTTCTCTTAGCATCATCTTCATCTTTAGCTTTAACATAAGCAGTTAGCTCATCAAATTCACCAAACATGATGTAAGGAATCTTAAAAACCTTTTCGTTTTCCATATTCTACACCTTCTTTATTTTTTATTAACAAAGTCTTTAAACTCTTTACCAGCTTTAAATACTGGAGCCTTTGAAGCTGGGATTGTTATTGCTTCTTTTGTCATTGGATTTACACCTTTTCTTTCTTCTCTTTGTCTTACTTCAAATGTCCCAAAACCAACAATTTGTACTTTTTCGCCACTAGCTACTACTTCCTGAACTGATTCGATAAATGCATTTAACGCTGTTTCTGTATCCTTCTTAGTTAACTTACTCTTTTCTGCCATCATTGATATTAATTCACTTTTCTTATTCATAATATTTTTCTCTCCTTTTATTTTTATATTTTTATTTATTAATTTTATTGTTTTCAGATAGTGTTTCTAATAAAACTTTTCTTATTTCATTTTGAAAAGCTTCACTAGTTATTGTACTTTCTATCATTTCTTGGGTAACGCTCCTAGCTATTTTTTCTACTTCACTTTTAGTTATTATCTGATCTGATATATACTGCATTAATAACTGTTTAGTTAAAGCGGAAAAATTAATGTTGTTCTTTTCTATGTAGTCCAAAATTATTTTGTCTTCCTTGTTACCTTTGTTAAAATGGACTCCTTTTTTACATATCAAGGTTTTTTCTTCATTTTTTATTTTTTTACATCTCCTTTTCTATTTAAATAAAAGTTCTACTTTTTGACCTTTTGTTCTACTTCTTACTGTTAGTATATAGCCTTATATAAATTATGTCAACACCTAAAATGAACTTTTTTCTAACTTTGTTAATTATAGTTACTAAGTGATAAGCAAAAATACATTTATTTTAATAAAATTAATAAAAAATTAAATTCATTTTATATTAATTTGGTGAAGCCAATATATATCTTTGAATATTAATTTTAGAGAAAGGGTGTGAAATTATATGAGATCAAAGCATAAATCAAAATATAAACAAATATTTACTACTATACTAACGATTATCTTATTTGGTTTTGTAGCACTTTGTTGTATTGGGACTTTAATACCTGATAAGACTACAACTAGTTATATACCTATAAATGATGGGTATATAACCGATAATGCTAATCTTTTAAGCAGTAAAGAGAAAGAAGAATTAGAGCAAAAAATAAGTACATTTAGCGATATACAGTTAGGTATCCTTACTGTTAAAAGCTTGCCAAACAATCTTACTCTCGAGGAATTTTCTAATAAAGTTTTTAATGATTGGAAAATTGGAGATAAAAAAACAAATCGAGGATTACTATTTGTATATGTTCAAAGCACAGATAAAATGCGATTAGAGGTTGGATATGGACTAGAAGGAGATATCCCTGATATTACTGCTAAACATATTTTGCAAGAAATCCATCCTTCTTTTACAGCCAAAAACTATGCAAAGGGAATATCCCAGCTTGTAGAATGTATAGGGAATGTTGGTAAAGTAAACGAAGCAGATAAAAAGAATTCATCATCAGGAGATGTTTTCTCATTTATATTAGCAGCGATAATAGTTATTCTTGCTATATGCTATATTGTTGATGGCAATAAAAGCTATATTATAAGTTCTACTAGGGATTCTAGCAGAAACAACAGATTTGGTGGATTTGGAGGATTTGGAGGTGGCAGCTCTGGAGGGGGTGGAGCATCCGACTAATTAAAAATTATAATAAATAGGCCATTGCCCAAACGATACTTATTAATAATTTGTGAAAAGTATATTTATATACAGTTTCAAATTAAATTAAGGAAAGAGGTTAAATTTAAATGAAAAAAAGTAAAAAAGTTTTGTTAATAGTTGGTATTATATTAGTGGTATTTATTTTAACAAGCATTGGTTATTACAATGGGTTTGTAAGTTCTAATCAGAAGATTGAAGCAGCAATGAGCGAAATAGACAATCAACAGCAAAGAAGAAGTGATTTGGTCCCAAACCTAGTTAATACAGTTAAAGGCTATGCGTCACACGAGAAAGAAGTATTTGAGAATATAGCAAAAGCTAGACAGATGTATTCTTCTACAAGTAGCACATCTGATAAAATTAAAGCAGACCAGGAAATGTCTTCTTCTCTGTCAAGATTAATAGCAGTTGCAGAAAACTATCCTGAACTTAAATCAGATAAACATTTTACCGATTTAATGACACAGCTTGAGGGAACTGAAAATAGGTTATCAGTTGCAAGAAAGAATTATAACGATTCAGTTAAAAAGTATAATAGCAAAATTTCAAGATTTCCAGGAAACGTATTTGCCAAGATGTATGGTGTTTATAAGCAGCCATATTTTAAAGCAGATGAAGCAGCTAAAAGTAATCCTGTAGTTGATTTTAATAACAATAAATAATTTTTAACCTATTATCTATTACTTAAAATAAGAGAGCCAGTTTTCCCACAGTAAAAGAAAACCGGCTCTCTTACTTTATATTAATTTAATGAAATCAATATATATCTTTGGATGCTAATTTTGGGGGAGGGGGGTTAACTTTTATGGAAAAAGTTAAGAATATTTTATTAATTATAGGCATTATAGTAGTTATATTTATTTTTACAAGTATTGGCTTTTATAATGGATTTGCACATTATTATAAAAAAATTGAAGCATCAGTAAGCGAAATAGATAGTCAGCAGCAAAAAAGAAATAACTTGATTCCAGACTTAATTAATACAGTAAGATGGTATGCATCAGATGAGAAAGAAATATTTGAGAGTATAGCAGAAGCTAGAAATATGTATTCCTGTGCAAGTAGCATTACTGAAAAAATTAAAGCAGATCAAGAAATATCTTTTTCTTTATCAAGATTAAAATCGGTTGCAGAAAATTATCCTAAACTAAAATCAGATAAACATTTTACTGATTTAATAATGCAACTAGGAGATATCGAAAATAATTTATCAGTTGCAAGAGGAAATTATAATGACTTAGCCAAAGAATATAATAGCAAAATTTCTAAGTTTCCATGTAATATATTTGCTAAAATGTATAACATTAATAAGCAACCATATTATAATGTAGATAAAACGGATAAATAGTTTTTCTACTTATTATTTAATATTTAATATAAGAAGGCTGGTTTTCTTTTATAGTATGAGAAGGCCAGCTTTTTTATTTTATTTGCAATAATAATATAATAAGGAGGGATTTTTGTGCAGGGGGTTTTCTATGTTTTTCTTGCAGCGTGGTCTTTGCTGGGATTGTTACTAATTTTCAGTAATGTTCCATTAAATACTTTAGCATTAGCACAAATAATTATTATTTTATTTTTAGCATTATATTTATATAATAATACTATTCATTATAGCATAAATGGATTTTACATAGACTTAGCCAAGAACCTATGATTTCAATTACTGAGGTAAAGGCTTGTACTATTTAATAATATATTGAAAGTTATTTAGCACCCAAAAGCTACTATGATTTTAACTGTACTGAACTCAAAAGCAGGTACACTTAATACAATTGATTTTAAAAAAGTAAGACAGATATCTTAAAATACCTGCCTTACTTTTTTAAAACAATCATCTATTTGCCCATTTACTATAATCCATATTTAATGGTTTTAGCCAATCGTTATTAAAATCGTTATTACTTAATTTGTTTAGCAATTCTCTCAATGCCAATCCAGTATTGTTAGCGTTATTATAAGCATCATTGTTATTTTCAAGGCTTAATACTAAATTTGGTATTCTGTATATAAAAGCTGTTTCACTTATATCTAATGCTGCAATATTATTAGCACCAAGACATACGCTAGTATTATCAAATACATTTGAGAATGGATATTTAAATAAAGGTGTATGCTCTGTTATTACAGCATCTTTGACAGCAACTAATTCTACACCTTTTATTGAATTATTATATACTAATATTTTAAATAATAATGTAGGAATACCTACATTGTTAAATTTATCACCAAAGTATGTTAAGTCCATTCTGCAAGCTTCTTTCTTTATAATATATACCTGAGAAGTTTGGCTTTCTCTATATTGTATTGTTGATATACCTGAAAATTGCGGGAATATAGGACTTTCTATAAATTCCTCTTTTTCTTCTTCCATGGTACTGGCACTTTCGATCATTTTCATTAATTCGTCTAAACTAATATATTTTGTTTCAATACCACTATCTGTATATATTTTTATTTTATTTAACTTTTCCTCGCCTATTTCAATTGTTATGTTATTTTCCATTTTTTTATTTTTCTCCCTTCAATATTTTTAAGATATTGCCTATATCCATAGCATATAAGCAATACATTTCTTCATCTGCTAATATTCTTATTTTTTTATTTTTATCAGTTAAACAGCATATACTTTCGCTTTTTATATCCAGAATGTCAGGTGATTCGTTATATAAACATTCTATAAGATAGTCCTTAATATCTGATCCTAATGTTGTTACTATTTTTTCTTTTTGAATAATAGGTATGTTTTTATCAATATTTATTTCTAACATTGATAAAGCACAGCCGTCAAGTTTTTCAGCAAGTTCATTTGAAATATTAAAATACTCCCTAATATTGCATCCAGTAATATTAGTTACAGTTGTATCTCCTATTAATATGTGTAACATATTGTATGAAAAGTTGCTGTGCGAATAATAAAACATCTCGCCATCATCTGATGTAGGCAGATATAATCTGAAATTATTTTTAAGCTTATATCCGCTATCATATGCTTTTTTTAAATCTTCTAAATTTTCAAGGCTCTCCATTATCGCAGTTAGTTCATTTTCCCCCATATCAGTTAACATAGCAGTAAACCTTCCTTCTTATACTTATACAGCGACTCGATAAATTTAAGATCAGTTATAGCATAAACGACTTCGCATATATCAATGCAAATATATATACATCCGTATAGATCTCCATGTTCATAATATATTGTATTTATTGAGTACTCATTATCAGATTCTATATAAATTTCATTATCGAATATTTTTTTTAATTCTTCCAAAATTACTGTACAAGCATTTTCTTTTATAGGGATGGTTAGTATTGCTAAATCAGTAAGATCTGATCCCATAAACACGGATTCTTCGATATTATTTTCTTTAAGTATTATTTTTGTTAATTGATTAAATGCTTCTTTATCATACTGTTGGATTTCAATATGTGATGAAATATTACTTAAAATACCGTCATCAATAAGATTTGATATAGCATTACTATATGATTGATTATATGAGTTAAACTCATCATCAAAAATATTTAAATCAATAGATTTATCAGAATTGTAGTCACCATTTAATTGCTGCAATTTATATATAGCAAGCAAATTAAGTCCACTCATCAAAATGTTGTATTCTCTTTCTCCTATGTCTGTAAACATTTTCTTATTTTTAGCAGCAGACCGTTTAGCAAGTATATGAATAGCATAAATATAACATTTATTACTACTTATATATGAGGTATTGTCTGCTACATTCTCCTTTCAGTTTTGATATTGACAAAACTTATATTTTTAGATAAATAGTTTAATTATCTTATCCGTTATATTTTTGCTTAAACTAATTGTGCAGGGGAAATATAATTCAGTTTCTACTACACCATTTTCTATCCCTATTATTGTTGAAAAGGCATCAAATGTTATATCATCATTCTTATATGGATCTCCATTTTGGAATACTTTAATTAATGAAGATATTTTTTGATTTATAGTGTCCTGTAGTTCTCTCCTATACTTTATGTTGATTATTATTGGTTCAACGCAGATATTCTCAAGCATAAGTGCAGCTGTACTTTTATTAAGCTGTGATACCATCTGTTGAACCAATTCTACATCCCCAGCGTATAACTGCAGTTTAACCTTATTGCTTTTTATTTTTGCAAATATACAATATTGTGGTATTTGCACCAATGAATATGATCCATCATCTTCATTAGCAGCATAATCCATTTGCTCAGGAGTACAGTACCCAAATATATTTTGTATCTTTTTCATAGCATAAAGTATTTCTAACCTTTCGTTAATGGTATCAATTTCATTAGTACCTAAGTCCGTATACATAGAGCTAATCACCTACTTTGTTTGATTTAGCATATCTAAAAGATTGTTAATCTCAGCAAGTCTGCCTGTAGCATTTGCCTTTAGATATTCACTTAATTTAGACTTACTCTCAATTTTTAAATATTCCTCTATTCCCTCTTTTCTTTTTTTTAAGCATTTTATAATTTTGTCTATATTTTGCATTACTTTTCCTCCAGTCAAATAATAAGTTTAAAAGAAATCTTCTGTATCCTGTGTTTTTGTACATTTTGCCTTATCTATTAAGGTAGTTAAAAATGTGTTCTTTTGTAATTCTTCAATTAAATCTGATTCATCAGATACCTCCTCTTGTGCCATTTCTATATCCTCTATTGTTATACTTTCTAAAAATTCATTAGTAATGATATCCTCATTACATATTTTCTCTAAAATCAAAGCAATCGTTGAGTTGTCGCTTAATTCTTGATTATTTTTTAACGCTTTTGCATTACTCATTAGTTTTTGAAAATCTAATGTTATATTTTTCTTTCCTTTTTTCATTATCTTTTTATCCTCCTCATTAAAGTATTGTGGTTTTCCATTATTGATAAGTATTGTTTAGCCTGTAAGCTGTTTTCTTTTTGCTTTGCTAATAATTCAGTGTTATTCTTAGAATTTTGTATTATATTAAACAGTATTTCAGAAAAGCTTTCAGATGTTTTCTTATCCAAAATATCCAAAATATCATCCTTCCCTTATAGTTTTTAGCTTATAAATAAGCCATTAGTTATTTATCCAATTTATTATTATTGCAAAAAATATTTTGTAAGAGGCTTCAGCACTTTATTTGTGCTAAAGCCTTTTATTATTTATAGTTTATTTTAATTTTTTAAGTAAATTTTTATTTTTGTAATAATAATAAATACAGGTTAGAATTTTATCTATTTGCTTAATAGAGGAAAGGACATAATATGGCAAAAAATAATAACTATGAAGAATTAACAATAATTAAAAAAGCTAAAGATTTATCAGCTTATATATTTCAGATTACTCAGCATTCGCCAAAAAAATTCAGGTTTTCTCTAATAACAAGACTGCAAAATTATAGCTTAGATTTAATTGATTGCCTTAATGATGCTAATACAACATTTATTGATATCAAATTGTTAAGGGATTTGGATAAAAGCATTCGAGCAGCCACATATAAATTGAATAATGTAGTAAAAACTCAATCAGAAGCTTGTTATTTTGGAAACAAAATTTTAACTTTAAAATTAACAAAAGCGACAAAATTTGATGAGGAAATTAAGCAACGATTAAATTTACAGCATAAAGCTTTAAGTTTATTGCAAAAGATTGATCATTTAACGCTAACATCAAAGGAAATGTACTGTATTAATAATAAGCAGCAAGAAATGATAGCTAAATATATCTCAGATATCCGCAAACTACTGTATAAATGGATAAGCTCTGATAAAAAGAGATATAAGTACTAGCCCATAAAATTATTTTTAAGTTAATTATTGGGATGAGGTTAATTATAGAGTTCCTTATTATGACAATTCCTACAATGTATGCAATGTAAACAGTGACGGTTCCAACAACAACAACAATGCAAACAATGAGTCGGTAGGTGTCAGGGCGGCTTTAAAATATAGCCAGAAATAATTTCTTTTAGAAATTATCAGTGCACTTTTTTAAAGGAACTTCATTCCATCCATAATGGATATTATGGAAAACACAAGCTACTGGTGTTTTTTTAGATTTAGTAGTCTTAGGATGAAAGGTATAGAAAAATGCATAACAGTATTATGGTTTTATAAACCTTTCCCCTACTTTAATGAAATAAGTAGGGGAACATTTTTTTGACAGATATTTTAAGCAGGAGGAAAATTATGCACAGTATAAATAATGTTTATTACAAAACATATGACTTCAATACTCTTTTAAAAGCACACTATCTTTGCAGAAGGGGAAAGAGGGATAAACCAGAAGTTATAAGTTTTGAAAAGTTTTTAAATTGCAATTTAATGATGTTAAAAGAGGATCTCGAAAATAAAACCTATAAAATAGGTGATTATAAAATTTTCATCGAACACTATCCTAAGAAAAGGGTAATTATGTACCTGCCCTATAGAGACAGAGTAGTCCAAAGGGCATTTTGTGATTCCATATTAAGACCTTTACTAGAACCAACGCTAATTTATGATAATTATGCTTCAAGAATAGGGAAAGGTGTACAGTTTGGGATAGAAAGAACCAAAAGATTCATGCGAGGATTTTATAATAAATATGGCACTGAAGGTTGGATATTAAAAGGAGATATTTTTAAATACTTTCCTTCTATCAATCATGCAATTGTGAAGAAATACTTATATCCCAAAATAAAAGATAAAGATATTATTTGGCTTTTAGATACCTTTATTGATAGTGTTGATAAACCAGAAAATCAAAGGATGTTATCAATTTACAACAGTATGGCTGGTATCCCTATTACTACTCCAGGCAAAGGACTACCTATTGGCAATATGATTTTCCAATTGCTAGCAGTCTATTATTTAAATCCACTTGATTGGTTTGTAAAAGAAGAACTTAAAATAAAATATTATTCCAGGTATATGGATGATTTTATTTTAATTAGTCATGATAAAGAATACTTGCAATATTGTTTAAAGAGGATAAGAAATCTAGTTAGCGATTTGGATTTAAAACTGAATAACAAAACGCAAATATTCCCGATACAAAATGGGATAAATTATCTTGGCTGGCATTTTTATTTAACTGATACTGGAAAAGTTATTATGAAAATACGAAAAGACAGCTCTAAAAGAATGAAAAGAAAAATTAAGCGTTTTAATACAGCTTATGATGAAGGTGAATTGACATTCGAAGATATTAATAGGAGCGTACAATCATGGACAGCTCATGCAAAACACGGAAATACCTATTATTTAAGGAAAAACGTATTAAGCAGATTAAAATTAGAGAAATGCCCAATGCCCAGCTAACAAGGTATACATTTTACCATTATTAACTGCGACTTTATATATTTTAAGTAAAAGCAATATATATAAGTAAGACTTAAAATATCATGCTTTTAAGCATTAAGGTTTTTGCAAATAGTGTATAACTTTTAAGTCTAACTATTATTATACGTATAATGCACAAAATTAATATTGTGCATAAAATTATTATTTTTATTATTTTTACAGAAGGAGGTAAAAATTAATCATGCAGAATTTTTTAAGTAAAGAAGAAATGCAGCGTAGAGTAGCACAGGCACTATTATGTGTATCTGTGTTTAATCTGGGAATGGACATAACACCAAAAGTAGTAAAAGGGAATATAAGTATTTCAAGCTCAGATATAGCTAAAGCAGAAGAAACAAAAACGTTAAAGATAGGTGATACTGTAAAACTTAGTGACCTTTATGTGGGCGATACATTTAAAGCATCAGGCATAGAATGGATGGTTGTAGCTAAAAACCATGAGGGCTATCCAGGTGGTTCTGTTACTGTTATGAGCAAAGATATATTAGAAAATAGGGCATTTGATGATACAGGAACATATGGCTCCAATCATTGGGGCAATTCAGATTTAAGAAAATATCTTAATGGTGAATTTTATAATAAGTTAGATCCAAACTTTAGAGCAGCAATATTGGAAACTAATCTAGTTAATATTGAGAATGAAGCTAATAATTATAATTATGATAAATGTGGAGCCCCAAGCTATAGTGGCAAGACCTATTATACTCAAGACAAAATATTCATACCATCGTTTGAAGAACTAGGAATAAAAAATATAAGCTGGGCCAGAAAAGTTGGTGAAGACTATGGTGCATTTAAAACAAATGAATCAAGGATAGCTAAGTTGAATGGTAACAATTGGTATTACTGGACAAGAGTTCCTTATTATGGCATTTCCTACCATGTGTGCGGTGTAGGCAGTGACGGTTCCAGCACCACCGCAATGCGAACTATGAGTCGGTAGGTGTCAGGGCGGCTTTAAATCTGAAATCTGATATCCTCCTTGAA
>ENA-UOOE01003189-UOOE01003189.1-fermentation-metagenome-genome-assembly--contig:-NODE-3189-length-10649-cov-2.999528_pt1 | contig 10649 bp, 8 predicted proteins | sample MGYA00245776_ERZ724021 | MGnify/ENA primary metagenome ERZ724021 (study PRJEB28704, sample SAMN03018321) | fermentation metagenome | biome: anthropogenic terrestrial biome; feature: soil; material...
TCAAATACGATATTTGCGATTAACTTTTTCTCCAAATCGGACTTATTTGCTGTGTTCAGCATTGGTGTGTCCAGTACAACAATCTCAACCCCTTTTTGCAGGAGTTCCTGCCACTCGGTTTTGATCTGTGTGTAATTTCTGCCCAGCCGGTCGAGCTCTTTAATAACCAGTGTGTCTCCCGGCCTTAAAAGTTGGGTCTTTAATGTTTGATAGCCCTCACGGGCAAAATCTTTTCCACTAGCCTTGTCGGTAATAATATATCTGTCGTCTAGGCCATAGTCATGTAAGGCAACCAACTGCCTTTGTAATGACTGGTCGGCCGATGAGACGCGTGCATAGCCATATTTCACTTTCATTAAATCGCTCCCAATAGTTGTTATAAGTACCTACATTTTTCAAATGTTGGAGAATGCTGCGCAGAGACTTTATAAAACGGAATTAGCACAGATACCGTGCTTATTGATTCAAGTACACTTTAATAAATGCCTGCCACAGGACTCACCAATTGTGAGGGAAGATACCCGCAGACCGGAAAAAGCAGAGAATCGGGCGGGACCAGATTGGAACACCCAGCAGCCACTAAGCCGCGCTGCCGCCCGATAGCGCCAGCGTGGAGGACGGTACCCGCAGGCCGGAATAAAACGGGCGGGGGATAGAGCTAAAACGACTTACTTTTTTGGCCTGAGCGGAATAACTTCGCAGATACGATAGATATTGAACTCACGCACCTCAAACGAATCCGGATGATAAACCGGAAGATAAATATTGGCTGACTGTCCATCCCAAGCCCTTGACAGAGCTGTTTTCCAGTTATTGCCGTAGTACCCGTACAGAAAACTCCGCCGCAGGCATACATCGTATGAAGAAACATTCTTCCCGTCGGAATATCTGATTCTGGCAGCTGAAATCTGAAGCAGATTTAAAAGATGTAAAACCGATTCCAAGAGCAGAAAATACGGAGTAATCTCCATTGTTTTTACATCAACCGTTTCCTGCCTGAGCATAGGAACGCCCCGCGTGTCTTTATCAAGCCTGATGGAACGCAGTTTTCCTGTCCTGACCTGTTCGTCTGAATTCTGCGTCAGGAAATTTTTTGTTTCGCTGGCGAACTTTTGAGACGATCCGCCTGTGAACGCCTCCATCAGCGGCAGACTCCGCGTGCTCCCTGAATTCACAAACGAACCGCCACGTTTCTTTCTCTGGATGCTGCAGACGCTGGTTTCAAGTAAATACAGCCCACACAGGCTGCCGGTATACCTGAGCGGATAATTTTCCGGTTTGTAAAGATACGGCGAGAGTGATTTTTCTTCAACCGCCGCAATTTCCCTGTCGAGTGAAATGCGTTTGTCCGCAAGGCCCCGCAACTGATCCAGCGAAATCTCGCCGCCGTATTTCCGCCCGCCCGCAACAAAAACCTGACAGGAATTCCGGGTATATGATTCAAGCGTGCGATAAAGAGAGCTTTGTACATACTGACGAGCAAAATCAACCGGACCATTGTAAAAAGAGAATTTATTTTGCATAACGATTCCTCCTAGTATAATAATGTTATACAGGAACATACCGGAAGGTGCGCAGCCTCACGGTTTCAGTGCTAAACTTTTTTCATGGAATCACATTTTCAGAGAAACATCTTTTTTTAACGCCGTTTTCAGAAAAGCGGTCCAACACATTAAAAAACACTAAAACCGGAATTAAGAACTTAGCTTTTTTGCCTTCCTGTTTTGATCCGGTTGCCCGGAACGAAAACCGTGAAAACACATACGCAATGGAAATGAGAAATTTTCGCGGGAAAAGTAAGACTCCTGAGAAAGAAAAAATAAGACGCAAAAGAATCTTTTTAGCATTTTCCGGACTTTTTAAAGCAGAGCCGCCCGGCCTCGCAGCTGCCGATTGAATTTGGGCCGGACGGAAAGAAACTCCGCTCAAAATGCGGTTTGGGGCGGGAGAACAAAGTTAAAGCAACTGCCTTCCTCCTCTGGCATCATGAGAATTTTTTTTACGTGTTTGAGACGCGGCTTCGGCAAAAGTATTCATGGAATTACCCCAATAACCGGACGCAAGATTATATTCAACCGGAAAACTGACATTGCTCCGTCCAAAACGATTCTTTAGCAGAGTAAGGACACACTGTCTGGCATTTTCCGGATTTGGTTCGATGGTAAGGCAAACGTCGGAAAGATATTCGATCTTGCCTGATCCCTTAGGGCTGCCGAGATCGAAATTTCCATGAAATTGCCCATTAGCTAGTTTGGCATGCGCTTTATCCATGGAATAATATTGCTTTCCGGACTCTGAAACTGCAATCACCGTGCAGCCGTAAGTTTTTGAAATTCTATGCAGAGTCTCACAGACCGCGTCGATTTTGGCCCTGTCGTCGGACGCGTAAGCCCGGCAGCGAAGAAGCTGTATGTAATCGATTAGAAAGACAGCTTTTTTCCCATGCAAAAAACAGACTTTCGCCATCTGTTCCAGATCATCGGCAAACATCGCTTTATTCTGGTCTACCATCCGTATATGCGGGAAAATTTCTTCCTTCAATGTCCGCACAGCGCTGTCGATCGCCGCCTGCTGCTTTTCCGAAAGCCGCTGCTTTACCGACAGATCGCTGTAAGAAAGAGAACAGTCAGGCGATTGCTTAAAGACCTGAAGAGCGATCATTCGCTGGAGAATTTCGGCTGCCGCCATATCGTACGTACAAATAAAAACGTCTTGTCCCTGCCGGACAAAAGCCGGAACCATAAACAGGGCGAGTCCCGTTTTCCCGGAGCCGGGCGCTCCAATGACGGTCATAGTAGTTCCGTTGCGCAGACCGCCGTTTGTTCTTTGGTCTAAACCGCTGATTCCGGTTTGTAGTATTCCGGCTGTCTGAATTTCCCGTATAATTTCTTCATAGTTCTGGTCAAGTGTCGGCGGCAGCGGGGTCTCTTCGTCGAGAGCGGACGGCTGACCTGAAAACGCCTTTTGAGCCTCGGCCATCACAAACGCCGCATTCTTTTCAAACTCTTCCTCGCGGTTAACGAGAAAATCATTCGGGTCTTTTAGATTTCCGTACCCCTGCGGACACAGATATTCGGTCACGTCGTAGACCTTACGAAATCCCTTTTCAGCGATCTTGTTTTGCAGTCTGCCGCTGCCGCTGCGCCCCGCCTGATCGTTATCAAGGCAAAGCAAAATAACGCAGTTTTGCGAAGGAATGTGGTCTAGAAGGTCGTAAAAATTCCTGTTTCCCGTTCCAAGCAGCGCGAGAGCCGGAATACCAACCGTTTTCAGAGAGAGCGCATCATACGTCCCTTCCGTTACAGCAAAGACCGGCTCTTTTGCCGCGTCCGCCAGAAATACCCCGCATGGCGTTGACTTTTTCTTATAGTAATTCGATCCGTTTGTGTCGAACGGTTTTTGGAAAATGCAGCAACCGTTATTAGTATTAAACTGAATAATATCGTCCTCACGCTTTTCAGATGGAATAATCTGTATTGTTTTTGAAAGTACCAGTTTAGAGACCACAGCCACCAAAGAGCGCTTTTCAAAATATTCGGCTGTACGCACATACTCGCTTTTTTGTGCTTCACTAAATGCCATTTTATTTTTCATCCCTTTTTGATTCATCGTAGACAAACAGTTTTTCAGCGATACTGAGGGCCTCTGCGAAATTTACCCCTTTAGTTTTCTGAATGAGCTCGAACAGATCGCCGTCAAACCCGCAGCCAAAACAGTGCACCCTGGGGAATGGCGACATTCCCACCGGGTAGTAAACCATGCTCGGATTACGATCCTCATGGTCCGGCACGACGCAATGGAAGCGCTGCCCTTCTTCTGCTTCCACGCCAAGCCCCAGCAAATAGGCTTTTAGAAAGTATTTAAGAGAATTGATTTGCTGGCGCTGCGTCATACCGCCGTACATATTTTTCGGGATATAGCCGTTCGCGCTGTAATCAAGGTTTTCCTGCTCAGGCAGCGCCGGTTTCCCGGAAGAACGGTATTTATCATGCGAAATTATGATTTTATTGCTCCGGTTTGAAAGACACGATAAAGACGGCCCTTTTTTTCCATCAGAGCCAAAATACGTGAAAATATGAAATGAGCCGTAATGGTCCAGCAGAGACGTGTATTTTTCTATGTAATTACCCCCTCCAAGTCTTCCGGTAATCCGCTCGAACCACCGCCCAAGATTCCTGTTTTTGCTTTTTTTACTGAGGCCGGGATCCCGGATTTGGCCGTTCAGTTCCGGAATCCGCCCGGTAAGTTCCATCAAAGACAGTTCAACCGTTGTTTCATTCGTACCGCGCTGCGCGATCAGAATTGAAAGGATCAGAACGGCGAGAGCGGCGTTTGGGTCCCGAGCGCCGCAAATCGAAGAGCGGACAAACCGCGTATAGAACATGGCATATACCCGCTTTTGGCGCATGGCATTGACTTCTGCAAAAATTTCACTCAGAATTTTACTGAAATACCCTGTTTCAACAACCAGAGTTAAACCGTCATGTTCTAACTCGAGTTTTGAGAAAAGCGGTTCCATCTGCTCGCCGCTTTCTGTTTTTTCTACCCCATACAGTTCGGTCAGCTCATGATAATCGCGGAGGAAATCCATCCTTTGCCTTTTATCCATACAGATACCAGCAAACCTTCCAAAATCGGAGAGGTTTATCCGGAATTCTTTTCGGTTGCGAGGGTCGTCGGTATCGTATAGAAAGCTGAACAGCGTCTGAACCAGCAGCAGAATTTTACTGTGGACCACGACCTCTTTTCCGTTTACCCGGCTTTCAAGATGAAACTTTGTCTCCGCGCGCTGGCGCTTGCTGCCGGAAAGCAGCGCGCACTCATACCCCTTTAACGTAATGACTGTCAACAAATTTTTTCCTAGCAATTTAAGCATTTCCCCTTTACTTTTAATTTAGCGCTTTTACGGCAAAGCGCTTTTATCGCTACCCCTTATACAGCAGATCCAAAGAAAGATCCTAATTGTAAACGCGTTAGAAAGATTTGCCGCTTTAAACGTTACCCCTTATACGGCAGATCCTTTTTATAGTGGAAACCAAAATTTAAAAATCTAATAAAACCGATTAAAATAAAAAAAAGCCCGGCAACTTTTACGCTGCCGGGCAAATATCGGAGCAAATACCCCGGAAATTTAAAAGACGCCGTGCTTCTCAGAATAGCAAAATAGAATTCCGCCGATTCTAATCTTTATCTTTTTTTGCTTTGTATCATTCATCACCAAAGACAGTTTTCGCCGATTCTAATCCATCTGTTAATTCTGTGTATGTGTAATCAAAATTCCATGTTTGTGTTTCTATGTTTCTGTTCCTTGTGTCTCTGTCAAATATTTTTCTTTGTTTTTCAGCTGTCCTGTTTAAATTATAATTTCAAATTTTCTGCGGTTTCATTTTATCCCTGTAATTTTTAATCTCAATAAAACAGTTATCAATAATCGGTTAAAACATATTTTTACATGGGAAATTTTATAAAGAAAAAACCGTAAAGGCTGCTAAGCCTGCGGTTTTAAAAGATTTTATATATTTCATATATATTTATTGGGGCGCTTTGAAAGCTGACAAAAAAGGCAGTAAAACCGCATAGCAGAGCCATTTTTAAGCCGTTTTACGGAGCTGAAAAGGAACCGCTTTACCGGAGTTTTGCTCCATTTTACAGGGCAAAGGGAGCCTCTTTACAGACCTAACCGGGTCCACTTCACAGAATTTAAGCAGATGGGGGAAGCCGTTAAAAAGCACTTTACAGCCCCAAAAACTTCTTTTATATACTTACCCGTTCGGCTACCATTTCCATTACAATTTTATTACCATAGCTGCCGCCATGTTTTGGACAGAGAAGCAAAGAATGTTTTAGCGGCTAAGCCTTTATCATATTTTGTCAACTACTATATGTAAAAAGAGCTTCAATGCTATAATGCACTGAAGCTCTAAAATACCCCATAACTACTTTAACTTGTAAACCAAATCAAGCTCTATCTAAAAATTTTTATTCTACCATATTCCCTTTAGTAAACGCAGAAAACATGCTTACATTAGGATGCAACATAAATATGCATTCTTGTCACATCTGGTATCTATTGACAACATTTTATACCAGTGATAGTATAGAAATAGGCCATTGATCTCAGCAATGGCCTATACCCGGAATATCGAGAAAGGAGAGTATAAATTTGATACTAAAAGAAAGGTAAATTAAAATGGATAACTTAGTAATGACGAAAAATATCCTTAGCATTCTCTATTACATAGTAGCCCTTGTTATGCTATTATACACAACATTCCACAAATGATTTTGTTATCTACTTCTGTCAGCGTACACATTGACGTATGTACGCTGACATTTCTCTACCGATTTATGCTCTCCTGACTTTCTCTGTGAATATGTAATCAATACAAAACATATTTAACTATTTATATTATACCTCTTCAATCTAAATGAGTCAATAGAATGTTCTTAATTAGTATAAAAATATGTAAAAGAGCTTCAATGCTGTAATGCACTGAAGCTCTGAAATACCCCATATAAGACTTAACTTGTAAACCATACTATACCTAAAATTTTTTTATTTTTATCATATTCTCTTTAGTAAACGCAGAAAACATGATTATAATAGGATGCAACATAAATACGTATTTTTGTCACATCTGGTATCTATTGACAACATTTTATACTGGTGGTAGTATAAAAATAGAGTCATTGCGGTAACAATGGCTCTATAACAAAAAACAAAAGGTGGTGTTAACTTTGGTTACTGTTCTCGTACAGATTATTCTTGCAAGTATACTTATTTCATGCGGATGTTTCGTCATAAGTGATCTGCATAACCGATTCAGCCGTTAACTGCTCCGAAGAACTGTTAAATCAAACAACAAATACCTCTACATCAAAAACTAAGTATGCTCAAAAATTACACCTAAAAGTTATTCACCTTACTATTAATTAGTATAACTCTTCAATCTAAATGAGTCAATAGAATGTTCTTAATTAGTATAAAAATATGTAAAAGAGCTTCAATGCTGTAATACACTGAAGCTCTGAAATACCCCCATTAACTTACTAATTAAGAATTGTAACCTGTACCTACAAGTGTGTATCCAGCTGGAGTTGATGTTGTTATTTGACCATCTAAGTTATACCAACTTCCATCAACTTTCACTTGTTCCCACATATGATCATGACTCCATGCAAGCCTTGCATCATAACCTGCACAGTGAAGTGCTGCTTCCATCGCTTTCGCTCTATCCGCACACATTTGATTTGTGCCCTTAAAATAATTGTAAGCGCTACCAGTGCTTCCAGTGCCGTAACCACCTGAACCAAAACAAGCACGAATTGAAACAATATCAAGCCATTCGTCAGAATATGCTACCCCAGTTAAGTCTTCAAAAGAGTCTTTTGCACCTTCAAAAGCCGCTTTCTTGGTATTGTAAGTGCTACTTCCTTTAACTGCGGCGGCCTCTTTCATCACATAATCATATTCCGACTTGGAAGTGCAACCGTAGGTCGCTCCGTGATATTTTGCCTTAATACTTGTAGAAGCAGTCGAAACAGGTGCTTTACTTACAGGCGCCTTTGATACAGGTGCTGGTGCTTTGCTTACAGGTGAAACTGTCACAATACAAAGCAGCTTTGCTTTTTGTCCGGTTAAAGTAACATATACTCCGGTAGACCCCGATGCATTTGCTGCGGTAATTTGGTAATAGTAATTGTTTCCTGATTTTTGTTTAAGCTTTGTTTTTAAAAGACTTCCGTTGCCTACTGCAAATTTAGGAGCGGAACTTGTGCCATTAACCGTCAATTTAAACGTGTAAGATTTATTAGTGCTTAGAGTAAAAGGCTTATTCGTATCCGATGTAATAGACGGAGACGCTGCAAAAACACTAGTACTGAATGTGGTACCGGCAGCGAGCGCCGCCGCTAAAATAAGAGATACCGCTCTGCTTTTCTTTTTCATAAAAAAATATCTCCAATTCAAATATATTTATCAAGTATAAATTTCTGTTTAATTATATTCTTTACCGTATTTGTTGTCAAATAACGGAAAATTAAATATTCTCCTTTCGCGAAATAAGTTTTATATATAATCTCTTTTCACAAACTCCATAGATTATTATAAATCCTACTAATAGGATTGTCAATTAATATTATATCTCCTATAAGGATTGTTTCATAAAATTCTGTGTAATTGCCAATATAATATTGGTGGTGAGCATATGAAAAATAAATCGCTTAATGAAATACTCAAAGATTTGCGTACCGATTCTGATATGACGCAGGAACAGGTCGCTAAAATTCTTAAAATATCCGTCAGCCATTATGGCCATTTTGAAACCGGCATACGTGAGCCGAATCTAAATACATTAAAAAAACTGTGCGCCATTTATCATGTTTCCGCCGATTATCTGCTCGGAATCGCTGACGACGAGTCTTTGGAGCTGCTGATCAGCGAGGTTAAGGCACTACCCCAAGCAGAAAGAAACAAAGTCGCGGAGTATGCCGATCTTCTGTATCATAAGTACAGACCTGTTAAAAAGTGAAAAGGAATGCGGACTGTATTTTGCAGCCCGCTTTTTTAATACCCCTGAATACCATTTCGCATATCCATATAGATAATGAAACTGTAAGACTGAATTTATTCTTCTAACAACACCTATATTGTGTATCCTGCAGTTTGTACAGACTGCAAGACTAAAATTACAGATCCATAACGCTTTATAACGGATATCAGAAGAATTAATCGAACTTGATTTCAGTTTGGTATTGGAGGTTATACCTCCGCTATATTTATATTCATGGTGATTGAAATAGTGGAAATTGAAAACCAGTCTGCAAATTATTTTTTGACAGTGTAATTCTTTTTTAACTGTCCATTACTGGGAGCGGACTGTGCTGTGCAACTTGCCTTTTATCAAAGAGACACGGTAATTTGGTAATTGGTAATTTTATATTCTGTCAATCTCAGGCGCTACTCTTTTTTGGCTCGCCCTCAAAGCCAGAAAGAGCGCTCGTTTATCAAGGCTGCAATCTTCATACCCCTGAGCCACAATCTTATAATAGGAAGCTGATGGCGGCGAGAGATACCCGCTATTCATGACATAAGCCATCGCGCTGCAGCCGGTGCCGTCGGAAAAATCGACGCGAAGATTTTCCTTCCGGTAACAATGTGGCCACCCTTCATATATATCCAAATTTTGCCCGTCCTTCCTTGAGATTTTCCAGACTGCTACCGGTACACTCGAGCCGGGGCAATGTATCACTGTAAGAACGCGCCGAAACTCCAAACGGTAATTTGGTAATGCCCCGATACCGGCGAGTTCTGCGTCCGGGCAGCGGTATTGCATTTGTTTCTTATTCAAATTGGACCCATAAGCGATATACAACTGTTTTTTCATAAGTAAAACTCCTTACATTAATATATATTTGGAAAGGATGGACTCCGGCTTATGCCGAAATCCGATTTCCATGCCTCCAAGCGGAATTGCCGCTCAGATTTTTCAGTAAATGGTAGCGGCAGGTTTTAAACTCGTCCCCGATTAGACCCATGCGGAGAAGCCAGCAGCGGAACGCATATTTGTCATTGTCCGTGCAAATCGGCTTACTGCTCGAGAACTTCTGATTTATGGCCTGCGCCGATATCGCCAGCGAGAACTGTATGTAAGCCTTAACAACTCCGGCATGAAGCGAGCTATTGTAGCATCTGAACTCAATATTGGAATTAAGAAAGTAACTGTGCAGATTTACGATGTGATAACGGCTGTCATTATAATGAATCGTGCGGCGGCCGTCCTCGCGATACCAGATATCCGCCAGCCTGTCCATTCGTTTCGCGCCCTTTGCCTGTTCCACCAGATCAGTCTCCAGCTTTTTGCAATAAGCCGAACGGCCTGTTCCGACTTCAAGCGCCTTATAAATCAAGTCCTGATGTGCGCTAACAATGTTGAGCAGATTTTTAAGACTCCTAACATTGTGTGCTGATCCGTCGACATGAACGTGAATTCCACAGCCTGTATTGACTATCGCCCCGGCATGGCGAAACTCCCGGACGATTTGCTGGATTGTTTCAATGTCGGAATATCTACAAACAGGAGTAACAAATTCAACGCGATATTCGTCGCTGGCAATACTTCCGTCCTTTTTCTGCGGGGATAGAGAACTGTCACGCATGATTTCCCACTCGCGGTCCTCGGAATCGGAAACGGTGTATTTATCATAGGAACCGCCAAAATGTTTAGACGTTACCCCGAAATGCTTTGCCAGAACTGATGCGGCCTGATACCTCGAAATCCCCGTCAGTTCAATTTCAACCCCGAATTTTTGATCCTGCGACCTCATAACATTAACCTCCACACAGCTATTTATTTCTCTATCGGAACTGTGTGTATGTTAACTCTGGTGTGTTTCTTATTCCAGATGTAATCTGACGTTTGTTGGAGTGTGTTTCTGTTGCTTGTGCCAAATGGAACAAAAAAAGAACCATGTGCCGGAGGAAATACCCCTATCTAGCGCATGGCCTAAATAACCGGCGGTAATTCGGTAATTGGTAATTTACAGACGACGACAACAAAAAAAGCCATGTGCCGGAAAGAGAATACCCCATTCCCAGCACATGGCTTAAATAACCGGCGGTAATTCGGTAATTGGTAATTTACAGACGA
>ENA-UOOE01003190-UOOE01003190.1-fermentation-metagenome-genome-assembly--contig:-NODE-3190-length-10637-cov-6.312134_pt1 | contig 10637 bp, 12 predicted proteins | sample MGYA00245776_ERZ724021 | MGnify/ENA primary metagenome ERZ724021 (study PRJEB28704, sample SAMN03018321) | fermentation metagenome | biome: anthropogenic terrestrial biome; feature: soil; material...
ATCAATCCTTTTAATTTTATTTGTTTTTTTCTCTTGACATATTACCAGATTGCTTAAATGTGGCAGGCGTGCTCTTTTGACAATAAGATACAAAATTTCAAATATTTCTTTTCGCACAGAGACTCAAAAAATCATTGACACAAGCCAATCTTTTAGGTTATAATAGCATTTGCTGTAAAGCATTTTGGAGAGTTGTCCGAGTGGTTGAAGGAGCACGCCTGGAAAGCGTGTGTACGGGAAACTGTATCGAGGGTTCGAATCCCTTGCTCTCCGCCAAAGCATTGTAATCCGAACTCACTATTGCCGATAGGTGATGGGTTCGGATTTTTGCTATTCATAGCATGAAAGAAAACGAGGATTAACCGCAAAGGTTAGTCCTCGTTTTGCTTTAGGTTATATCGTCCTTGCTTGTAGGCGGTTTGTCCTTTTGTTCTTGCTGCCATGCCTTAAACTCCGCTTTGCCCTGCTCACTGGTTAAATACTCTTTCAATGTTGGATATAGCACTTCTGCAAGGGCTTCTAATTCGTGCTTAGGGATTGTTGTTCCCTGCTTTTTTGCTTTCGCCATTGGGAACACCCCCCGACTGCTTGTGACCGCCCGAAAACACCTCGCCATCATCAAACAGATAGCTTTGGAAGATTACCCCTGTATTGGTGATAAATCGCCCTTGTGCGTCCTTTGGTATCTGTGTGGCGGCTTCTGTGCTATCCAGAATAATTTGTGACAAGATATTGTCTGCCCTGCCGCAGATACGGCAATCAATATTTGAGCGTATTTGCCCGCTTAGAATGTCAGCCGAGGGGCGTTGCGTTGCAAGAATAAGGTGCAGCCCAAACGCACGCCCTTGCCGGGCAATCGTTGATAAATGGCTCTCTATCTGTGAAATGAGTTCTTTCCGCTCTTTGGAAAGCCCTGTTTTATCAAGGACTTCCGCAATCTCGTCACAGGCGAAAATCATGCGCTTTAGATTGGTGTTTGTGGCGGCGTTGTACTCGTCAATGTTGGTGTGACCTGTTTCACGAAATACGGTTTTTCGACGTTGCAATTCGTCTGTTAGGCTTGTCAGCAGGTCAAACAGGTCACTTTCATCAAAGCACATACGGCACTTGTCATGCCATGCAGCGGAAAAATCTACGCCGCCCTTAAAATCCGCAATACAGACTTCCGCACCCTTTTTCACGCCCTGCATGAGAAGCAGCTTCAGCAGAACGCTTTTTCCAGAGCCACTGGAGCCGCCTAAAAGAATATGCGGGATTTTTGCAAGGTTGACCGTTTCCCGTTCAGTCAGGCTTTGGCCCAATACCAGTACAAAACTTTCATTGCTTAGATAGCTGTCTTGCCAGTGCATAATTGACGGGAGCGTAGAACGTGGGGAAACGGTTTGCACAATAATTCGCCGGCCGTTTTTGCTCCGCTTTATGTGAGTAATCTCATCAATCAAAGCACCCTTGATTTTCTCTTTCTGGTTCTCCCAAACTGACAAAGGGGTTTCGTTTTCGTCAAATTCCCATATTGTAAGGTTGGGGTTTTTAGGGTGCTTGTACTTTGCAAGGAGCAAGGGCGGCTCGTGAGCATGATTTATAACCCCTGCTCCAATTAACCTATCCCCCATTTTTTGTGCCTTTCGTGGCGTTCCGATTGCCGATATAAGGCACAGCAAGCCAAGTGGCAAAAGCAGAGCAACGAGCCAGTCAACCGCTATTGTAAGTACAGAATACAGCGAAAACTTATTGCTAAGTCCAAATAGTAGCTTGTCACGATTGCCCCATGCAAAAGCCGCAATCAGCAGATAGGCAGCGATAAGGACATTTTTCCATCTGTTGATAACAACAAGCTGCCTAATGCCTGTTGTAAAGCGTAAAAGGGCGGCTTTTCTTGCCCTGTTCCGTTCACGCCTGATTTTATCATTTTGATTGATTTCATTCATCAAAAACTCCCTTTCCATCGTCAAATACGATTTGTTCAAAAACTTCCTCTTTCGGCTTGTACTCAACAATGTGATGTATTCGCCGCAATAGTGCCTGCCATGTTTCGGGCTGCTCATATTGAAGCATAGGGTATTGAGCGGACAAGGCAAGATTGCTGATGATATAAACCGTTGTAAAGCAAGCGGTTTTGTTGGAATACCTGCACCGCAGTTCCAGAGGGTATCCGTCAAGCAGGTTCAACAATTCACTGATTTTTAGCTGTGAACGGTATTCATCAAGTACAAGCGTTTCTTGCCCTGTATAGCCGTCAAAGGGGTGTTCATACTCTGTCACCCTGTAAACGGCGGCATACCCCTCACGCTCCATTACAAAGCGTGTTTTTCCTGTCCCTGTCCTGCCCCAAAGGTATGTTACCTGCATCTCTCTGAACTTGGTGCGAAACTCCTCTGCCCTCACCGTTTGGCGTACACGCTCAATGTCGGTCAGCCGCAAAAGGTAATCGGAGTTTTCCTCTAAGATTTCAAAGTTGCTTTTTCCGTCTTTTACAAGCTGATAAAGGAAATCAAGGTCGGAGCGTGCGCCTTGTCGCTCAACAGGCATTTCTCCCCATTCCTCAAATGTTCCCTTGATGGAAGTATCGCTTTTGGGGTCATTTTCCCACTTGCCCGACTTTTGAATATATATTTTATTCTCCTCACAGCTTGCACGAACCTGCTCAATATGCCCCTCCGAGAAATGCCGCTTTATGGTTGAAAAACGAACCGGCGAGGAACAGGCAATGAAAATGTGAATATGCGGGGTTTTCTCTTTCAGGCCGATTTCATCAGCCATGCAATAATACTGAATGGGTTTAATGGCTGACAGTTGCGTTTTGATTGCTGCATGGTCTATCTGCTTTTTATTCTTGAAGTTCAAAGTAATTTGCCATTTGCGTGATTGTGTATCTTTCAAAGTGTCACCACCTTTTTACATTGCTTTCCAGAACGCTACAAGCGACAGAGGTTGCCTAAGGGTAATACTAGCCCTTAGGCAGCCCCGCCGCAGGGCGATTTTCCTAAGAGAAAACCGCCCCTTGCGGCGCTGTCCTCTTTGCTATTGGTTGGCTTGCTTGGCGGCGGGCTTAACGCTCTCCACCTTGCCCCGATTATTAAATGCAACTTCTATGACTTCCCCGACTTTGAATTGGGGCAGGTCAACACCGTCACGAATAAACAGCTTATCGCTCATTTCGCCAACGACATTCTCCGCTGTGTAGGCTACAAAAAGCTGCATTCCCTTTACTTGCGAACCGTCATTTGCCTTGAAATCAAGTTCTCTGGCACCCAATAAACGCATTTTCATGTTGAAAATCCTCCTTATTTTTTAGAAGTGGCCACTTCTTAGCTGCATTATAGCCATAACTTTTTCGTCTTGCATTTTTCGGTGAAATACAAAAAACTCCCTTTTTATGGGGAGTTTCGTATTTTTCATTTTCAAAAACGCAATAAAATCGAACCTTTTTATATTTCACCGAAATCTAAAGTTTTGAAAAAATTACCGCACAACTATTTTTTAGATGTGCGGTAATCTCTTTATTATTTTTTTCTTGGGTTATATGCCCCTCTTTCAAGTTCCCCTAACATATCTTTTCCGTCTACCCCTAAATCCCTCAATATGGCATTGCAAGCCTCAATATCCTTTCCCTTATGTTCCTCAAGCAGATGGATATAGGCTCTATCTAATCGGTCATTTATATTAAATCGCATTCCACACGATTCAAGTATGTATTCCGTTGAGTGAACATCTAACCCAAAGCCGACACCTATGGAGATTACAAATCTCTTTAATATGGAGCCACCGGGTTCGCATAAATGATTAAACAGATTTCTATTGAGTCCTGTTAATTCTTCCGCTTTTTTCGCATCAATCTTCATTTTAGTCATAATACCTAAAACTATTTGCCCATAGGTTTTTTGTGCGTCAGAGGTCAATTGATATTTTTCTTCAAACTCTGCCTTTTGCTTTTCGGTCAAAATAGGTTCATTGTTAATATATTTAGCTTCCATTTTACTCCTCATTTTTGATTTGAGTGGATTTTTTACTTTTCAATGAATTTATCCAAGCTAACCCCTAACGCCACAGAGATTTTATAAAAGGTTTCCACAGAGAAGTTATATCCCACTTTCTCACTTTCAATCTGGCGGATAAAATCATGGGAGAGGTCAACCATTTCCGCAAGTTGGGCAGAGGTCAGCCCCTTTTTCTTGCGGTATTTTTTGATGTTGCGCCGTATTGTGCTATAAATATCATCATCAAATTGTATTTGTTCTACTTTTTTCATATGAGCCACCACCTAACAAAATTGTAACGAAAGGCAGGGCAATTGTATGTTAGGCAACATCTCACAAATTGTTCTTGATATTGGATTTTTCTGGTGGTAAAATGGTTTTAATGATAGATTTGAAAGGTTTGGTTGATAATGAAAAACAAGAAAATCCCGATTATAATTGCTGCTGTTCTGGCGGTTTCCCTTGTATGCGGCGGCGGCTTTTTGTATATTCAAAGCGAAAATGCAAAGGCGGCGGCACTCGTACAACAGCAGGAGCAAGCGGCAGCGGAACAGGCCGAGGCCGATAGAATAGCGGCAGAACAGGCGGCAGCGGAGCAAGCCGAAGCTGATAGAATAGCGGCAGAACAGGCGGCGGCGGAGCAAGCCGAAGCGGACAGATTAGCGGTAGAACAGGCAGCGGCAGAGCAAGCCGAAGCTGATAGAATAGCGGCAGAGCAAGCGGCAGCAGAACAGGCCGAAGCCGATAAAGCCGCAGCAGCCAAGCCTAAGCCGACCACGTCTACCGCCCCCGCAGCCCCCACACAGAACAACGCCACCGACAACAAAGGTGAAAACCAAGGGCCAGAGGGCTACAAGCCCGGTTACATCTATGTACCTGGCTACGGGTATGTTAAGGACGAGGGTGGCGGCGTAATTATAGGGGGAAACCCTAATGATGCCAACAATCCCGGCAAATCAATTGGAAATATGAACTAAAGAAATTAAAAGAGTACAGTCAGGAGTACGCTGAAAGGTTTGGTTGATGATGAAAAACAAGAAAATCCCGATTATAATTGCTGCTGTTCTGGTAGTTGCTTTTGCGTGCGGCGGTTTTTTGTATATTCAAAGCGAAAATACAAAGGCGGCGGCACTCGTACAACAGCAGGAGCAAGCGGAAGCGGAACAGGCCGAGGCCGACAGAATAGCGGCAGAACAGGCGGTGGCAGAGCAGGCCGAAGCGGACAGATTAGCCGCAGAGCAAGCGGCAGCGGAACAAGCCGAAGCTGATAGAATAGAGGTAGAACAGGCAACAGCGGAGCAAGCCGAGGCCGAGAGATTAGCGGCAGAACAAGCAGCGGCGGAACAAGCCGAAGCCGAGAGAATAGCGGCAGAGCAGGCAGCAGCTAAGCCCAAACCGACCACGCCTACCACTCCAGCAGCACCTAAACAGAACAGCATCCCCAACGATGGCGGGATAGACCAAGGTCCAGAGGGCAACAAGCCCGGCTACATCTACGTTCCCGGCTATGGCTATGTTAAGGACGAGGGCGGCGGTGTAATTACAGGCGATAATCCTAATGATGAAAACAATCTATCTGGAAATAAAATTGGAACTATGAACTAAGACATAAAAACAGGACGGTTAAGGCAATGCGCTTTGACCGTCCTGTTTAATGTCTATTTAGAGTTGACAAATTAACTCATTATATGTATTATATGTTTATCGGAAAGGAGCGTTGACAATGCAAGAGGTAGCGCAACGGTTGAAGGATTTACGGGAGAGCGTTAATCTATCCCAAGCGAAAATAGGCAAACTCATGGGAGCGACACAGGCAAGCGTAAACAGATACGAAAACGGGCAGACTTCCCCGCCGTTAAAAATATTGCTTTGGTATGCCGATTTTTTTGATGTGTCTATGGATTATATTTTTGCCCGAACGGAGCAGCCACAGGGCAAGCTATATGAGCATAAACCGAAAATCATTGAAGCCATGACGCAGGACAACAAAGAATTGCGGCAGTTTGTAGATATGTGTTTTGATAAATCCTCACCAATCAGCGAGAAGCTGCGGGATATTTTAACCGAAATGTTAGAGCAACAAAGCAAATAGGCGGGCGTTTCCCCTTGCGGAGTTTATTCAAAAATCTTCGCCCATCAAGGTTAAAATGAACTGATAAATCAGACCTTGACAGGCGAAGATTTTTGAATGTGCGGCATCCAAGGGAACGCCCCCACAATATGGCGGGTTTATCGAAACCGCCCACAAAACAACGAAAGGAAGTGCAGAGATGAAAGCAGTTATATATGCCCGATATTCAAGCGATAATCAGCGGGAAGAAAGCATTGAGGGACAGTTAAGGGAGTGCAAAGCCTATGCCGAAAAGAACGGTATCACCATTTTAGCCACCTACATAGACCGGGCATTGTCAGCCAAGACCGACAACCGCCCCGAGTTTCAGCGCATGATTAAGGACAGCGCAAAAGGCTTATTTGACATGGTGCTTGTCTGGAAGTTAGACCGCTTTGCCCGAAACCGTTATGACAGCGCACATTACAAGGCTACCTTGCGGAAAAACGGCGTGAAAGTGGTATCTGCTACCGAAACCATAGCCGAGGACAGCACAGGTATTTTGCTTGAAAGTCTGCTAGAGGGATATGCTGAGTTTTACAGCGCCGAACTTGGCGAAAAGGTGAGGCGAGGGCTTACCGAAAACGCCCTAAAGGGCAAGGCGAACGGCGGCTATGTTGCCTATGGCTATACGGTGGATAATGACAGGCATTTTCAAATTGACCCTATTACCGCCCCGATTGTACTTGAAGTTTTTAAGAGTTACGCCAACGGCATGACTATTAAGCAGATTGTGGATAGCTTAAACGAAAGAGGTATTAAAAACAGCAGAAACGGCGATTTCACAATTAACATCATTACAAATATGCTGAAAAACCGCCGCTATATTGGCGAATATAGTTTTGGTGAAATCATTCTGCCTGACAGCGTGCCTGTTATCATTTCGCAAAAGTTATTTGATAGAGTAGCCGCCCGAATGGAAAAGAATAAGCGAGCACCCGCAAGGCATAAGGCAACCGAAGAAATGTATCTGCTTACATCAAAGTTATTTTGCGGCAAGTGCGGCGGTGTTATGGCGGGGGAAAGCGGCACAAGCAAGACAGGGCGAAAGTATCACTATTACAAATGCGGCAACGCCAAGCGCAAAAACCATTGTGATAAAAAGGCGGTCAAAAAGGACTGGATAGAAAATCTGGTGATTGAGCAGATTTGGCGGGTGCTGTTTGATGATACCGCTATGGACAATTTAGCGGATTCTCTGATTGCGTATCAGAACAAAGAAAATGTTGATTTGCCGCTTCTAAAACAGCAGCTTACCGAAACCGAGAAAGGCATACAGAATATGCTCAACGCCATTCAGCAGGGCATTTTCACAGCTTCGACCAAAGAACGGCTTGAAGAATTAGAGGACACAAAGAGCAATTTGGAAATCAGCATTTTACAAAATCAGATTAAACAGCAAAACTTTACGAAAGACGAAATACTCTTTTGGCTCTATCAGTTTAGGGAAATGGATATTGCCAACATGGAGCAGCGGCAGCGGCTTATCGACATTTTTGTAAATGCTGTCTTTATCTATGATGATAGAATTGTTTTCACCTTCAACTATAAGGACGGCTCAAAAACCGTATCACTAAGCGATATTCAGAGTTCGGATTTGGATAGGTGCTCTCCGCCAAAATGATCAGGCGTATTTTCAAACGAAGATACGCCCGCTTTTTTTATGTCTTATATCTTTCTTAAACTTGAAATCTTCTTAAACATGAAGTATAATTAGAAAAAAGTGCAAGAGGAATTGCATGGATTACTTGCATTTATAAATGGGGAGGAGAAGAAATGGCAGATACCAACGGTCAACGCAGTGCTTTATATTTAAAACTGGACGAACGGAGCCTGTCCATTGTTGTTAATTCCTTGTTCGCTTCATGGATGCTGGCTTTCCTTTTCGAAGGTCAAATCTTCTATTCCCTTGCTGGTGCTTATAAAATCGATCCTGTCGGTATGGTATTCTGCGGAGTCGCCGCTACTTTTGCCGGGCTGTTACTGTGCGGGCTGTTTATAAAAACAAAGAAAGCGGCAAAACGGCTGTTTCTGTGTTCTTATCTCTTTTTCATCGCTGTCTCCGTGATTTTTTTCTTCCCACCGTCTGTCTTTTGGACGGCTGGAATCATCTCGGGTTCGTTTCTGGCAGGAAGCTGCGTGGCTGCGTGGGCGTTCTACTTGAAAAGCGGCACGCCAAAAAATGAGCGGATTAAAACGGTTGCGGATATGCTGATCTTATCCAATGTCCTCATGATACTTTGCAATATGGCTGCTATTCATTTATCACCACAGATAGGGCTGATATTAGCCATGTTTATGCTATTGTGCGCCTTCGCGTTCGCCTTGAAGCTTCCGGCGGATCGTGATGACGTTTTCCCCGCTTCCTCCGGGCAGAAGGAGAATCCCGTAGGCATCGCGAGACTTCTGGTTTTTTTGTGCCTGTTCATTGTCGTTATCACCATCAACTCGGGACTCATGTATCAGGTGGTAAATCCCGCATTTGCGCATCTTGAGTGGCTGATAAGCTGGTATTGGGCTGTTCCTTATATCGCTGCGCTTTTTGTCATGAGAAATCTGCCCCGGCGAATAAACCGGACATATATCCTCTATGTGGCTATTGCAATGATTGGACTTTCGTTTATCGGTTTTATGAGTCTTGACCACGGGGCAGCCGGCTATCTTGTGGTCAATACGCTGATGTTAGGGGCGTGTGGTGTGTACGACTTGTTTTGGTGGAGCATACTCGGTGAAATGTTGGAGCTTTACGAAAATCCAGCCAAGATACTTGGAATTGGCCTCTCCGCCAATGTATTGGGTGTGCTGCTGGGCGGGCTGATCGGCAAAGGCGTCACATCAGCGAATATACACGTTCCGGATCCCATGCTGCTGGCGCTTACCGTGGTTTGTGTGACGCTGGTTCTCCTGCCGCCGCTGCACAAGCATCTTTCCTCCCTGCTCAAAGGGCATGTATATCTCTCGGAGTTTTCAGAACTGTCCGCACAGGAACAAACGAAGCAGATCGACCGTGTCGCCAGATTCGGAAACCTGTCGGAACGGGAGAGCCAAGTAGCTTCCCTGCTGCTTCAAGGGAAAACCTACAGGACGATTGCAGGCGAACTATATATCAGTGAGAATACGGTCAAGTATTATGTTAAAAACATCTATTCCAAATTCAATATTCAAAGCCGCGCGGAGCTGATTGATATCATATTGAAAAATGGGGACGCGGATACATCGAAACAGAACACCCGAAAATAATGTATTTCAAGCCCCTACCCGAATAATCCAAGCGGCAACAATTTATGAAATTATTGTAAGATCAATAAATTAATTATATAATGGTTATAATATTTAAGATAGGATGCAATTATGATTACAATAGATGAAGTACAGACTATATTGGATGAAATAGCTGAAGAATTACCCCCCGAACTATATAAGGACCTGAACGGAGGTATAATTTTGCTGCCTCAAATTAAGCTGCATAAGAAAAGTGTTGATGATGACCTTTATGTGATGGGTGAGTACCGCAACGAAAAGATTCAAGGAAGGTACATCGTTGTATACTACGGCTCAATTGAAGAGCTGTATGGCAGCCTTTCAAGAAACAGGCTGAAAAATAAACTCAAATCGGTTGTAAAACATGAATTTCTGCATCATTTTGAATCATTGGCAGGGGAAAGGCAGCTTGAGATAGAAGACGAGCATCAAATACAGGACTATCTGAGGAGCAAACAAAGAAAAAACAATAACAATGATGAGTAAGAAATAAAAAATCTGGTTTGACTAAAATATCAATCAACCGATTATTTTGTTTCTTGCATAAGTAACAAAACAATCCATAAACTAACGGCAGTGGGTGTATAATTAAAAACCTGCTGTTTTTTTGTTTAAGGAAAGGATGCAGCCATGATTTCGTTTGAAGGTTTAAAAAATGAATTAATAGGAAGAAATTTTAAGTTTGAAACTCCCTATGGGAAAAGATTATTGACATATGCGGATTTTACAGCATCCGCAAGAGGGTTGAATTTTATTGAAAAGTATTTGCTTGAAATACAGAAATCTTATGCAAATACACATACCGAAGATGACATGACCGGCGAGGTTATGACTAAAATTTTGCATAAATCAGAAGAAATAATCAAAAACCACTTAAATGCAGGAGAAAACAGTTTTGTGATACCTGCCGGTACGGGTGCCACGGGAGCAATAGAATACTTGGCAAAAATAGTAGGTATATATATTCCTCCTGCTTCTAAAAAAACCATAGATAATATTATAAAAGATTACTTTAAAAATGATAAGGGAATTGATGACATAATAAGTGAATCGGAAGATTATTTGAAATATGTTCCCGCTGTGTTTATAGGTCCCTATGAGCACCATTCAAACATACTCATCTGGGAGGAGGGTATGGCGGAATTGGTGGAGATAGGGCTAAAATCAGACGGAGCCGTTGACCTTGATGAGCTGAAGGTAAAAGTATCTGATAAAAAGTACAAGGATAGATTGAAGATAGGGTCTTTTTCCACGGCATCAAATGTAACGGGAATAATAACACCGGTGTT
>ENA-UOOE01003192-UOOE01003192.1-fermentation-metagenome-genome-assembly--contig:-NODE-3192-length-10636-cov-20.566582_pt1 | contig 10636 bp, 13 predicted proteins | sample MGYA00245776_ERZ724021 | MGnify/ENA primary metagenome ERZ724021 (study PRJEB28704, sample SAMN03018321) | fermentation metagenome | biome: anthropogenic terrestrial biome; feature: soil...
AATCAACTAAAAATGTCGCTTAACTTTATGTCTCAAATAAGTTTGCAAGTCCAGGTTTAATTGAAATTATTGAAGACTATAATAAGTTATTTAGTATGGATTTTACTCTTGCAACTCATGGTAAGTTCAAGAAGGATATTTCTGTACGTTTGTCGCACAAAGAACCTTATTTAAGAATAGAGCATACTCCAGAAAAACAGTTAGACTTATTAATTGTAGTTAATCAAATGCTTACAGGATTCGACTCTAAATGGGTTAATACATTGTATCTGGACAAGATTTTAGAGAAAGCAAACTTAATACAAGCATTTTCAAGGACAAACAGACTGTTTGGTCCTGATAAGCCGTTTGGAACAATTAAGTATTATAGAAAGCCTCATACTATGGAGCAAAATATTGAGAAGGCTTTTAAACTTTACTCAGGTGATATACCTTATACATTGTTTGTTCAAAAACTTGATTATAATCTGGAGATGATGAACTCTGTATTTGCTCAAATTGAATATTTATTTATAAATGCAGAAGTAGCAGATTTCCATAATTTACCCGATGATCTCACTGAGAGAGGAAAATTTGCAAGCCTATTTAAAAATTTAGATAGTTATTTACAGGCTGCAAGAATACAGGGATTTAATTGGGGTGAGCTGACTTATAAATTCGGTAAAGGAGCAGGTAGTAAAACTATAACATTAGATTTTGATGAAAACACTTACCTTATTTTAGCATTAAGATATAAAGAACTTGCAAATGGTGTTGGAGGTGGTAGAACAACAGATGTTCCGTTTGAAATTGTAGGTCATTTAACTGAGATAAATACAGATGTTATAGATACCGAGTATATGAATTCGCGGTTTACCAAGTATTTAAATATTCTCAGAAAAGAAGGGGCAGATCAAGCTCAAATACAACACAGTTTAGACGAATTGCACAGATCATTTGCTTCTCTGTCCAAGGAGGAACAGAAGTATGCTAACCTGTTCTTAAATGATGTTCATAGAGGTGCTGTAAAGGTAGATCCGGAAAAGAACTTTAGAGTTTATATAACAGAATATATGTCTAAAGGAAAAGATGACCAGATAAAGAGTATTGTTGATGCTCTTGGAGTTGATGAAGTGTTATTACGTGAAATGATGAATACCAGAATCACAAAGGATAATATAAATGAGTACGGTAGGTTAGATCATCTCAAAAACACTTTAAATATGGACAAGGCTAAATCTTATTTTGAAAAAATTGAGAAGACGTCCTTACCTATTTTCAGAGTGAATATAAAAGCTCATTATTTATTAGAAAAGTTTATAACTGAGGGTGGTTTTGAATTAAATGATTAATATTATTTTATATGTCAGACATTTTTTATAATAGTTCATCTCCTTTTATAAGTGTTTTAGCGTCGTTACTTGGGGTTCTACTAGGTTTTTTTTTGAATAATTTATCTAGAAGAGGGAGGATTAAAATTTTCCAAAATGATATTAGCATTTATTTTTCAGAAAGTGATGAATATGGCGGATTTAATTCCAAGAAAGAAATCACAGATAAGACTGTGTCTGTGTCAGTAAAAATGAATTTAGATCTTTATAATACATCAAGCTACTCACGAAAAATAGCTAGAGACATTAAAATGAAATTCAAAGGGGAGCACGGAACCTCCTTTTCTAATTTACATAATTTAAATAACATAAACTTACTCCCGAACGAACTAATGAATTTAAGCATATCATTTGGGGTGAATGTGAATTTCGATGAATTTAAAAATTCACTGTGGGAATTAGTATATTACAATGAGAATAACAAATTAGTAAAAGTGAAAATAAACAAGGAGCAATTATTTGCAGAAAACAAATAATAGTGTATTCGAATTATTTTTTTTGAAACATAATATCGATTGTTGTATTAAATTAAATGTCTTTATAATTTTACAGTTAAAATACGCACTTAAAAAGCAATATACAATACTACCTTTCCTTAAATCTTAAATTACCCATATTTGGAACCTTTCATTCGAAAATAGTCTATTTTTGCTCTCATGAAAAAGCAACTAAACACCCAAAAAATAGAACTTATTCAACCTGAGAGTTCTGAACAGAAGTACCCATACATAGGTAATGTACAGGCTGGCTTCCCTTCTCCTGCGGATGACTTCTTTCATGACTATATAAGTCTGGATGAACTCCTGGTAGATCATAAGGAAACTACATTCTTTGCAAGGGTCTCCGGTAGTTCAATGGGTAATGATTTTAGTGATGGGGATCTTCTGATTATTGATAAAAGCCTTGAGTGGGAAGAAAATAAAATCGCTCTTTGTTTTATCGATGGTGAATTTACATTGAAGCGTATTAAAATGAATGATGGTAAGTGCTTCCTGGTTCCTTCGAATAAGGACTTCCCATTATTAGAGGTGAACTATGAACAGGGTGTGACTATATGGGGAGTAGTGAAGTATTCCATAAGAAAGCATTGAAATATTAAACAGTAAATTTAGATGTACGCACTTATAGACTGTAATAACTTTTACGCTTCCTGTGAAAGAGTATTCAATCCTACTCTAATCGGAATACCAGTTGTTGTTCTTAGTAACAATGATGGTTGTGTTATTGCACGGTCTAATGAGGCTAAGGCTATTGGAATTCCTATGGGAGCTCCTGCGTTCGAGTATGAGCATCTATTCCGCAGATATAAAGTTAAAGTGTTCTCGGCCAACTTCCCTCTCTATGGTGATATGAGCAGACGTGTTATGTCTTTACTATCTCAATTCAGCCCACAACAGGAGATCTATTCTATTGATGAATGTTTCCTGAATCTGGAGGGAATTAATGTGGACCTGCAGAAGTATGGACTTGAAATGAAAGCAAGGATTGAAAAAGGTACCGGTATACCAATAAGTATTGGAACTGCTCCTACTAAAGCCCTGGCTAAACTGGCCAACAGGATTGCAAAGAAGTTTCCAAATGAGACTGGTGGTAGTTATGTCATTGATACGGAAGAGAAGCGCATTAAAGCTCTGAAATGGCTTAAGGTTGAGGATATATGGGGTGTAGGCAGAAGAAATGCTAAGAAGCTTTATGCTATTGGTGCTTATAAAGCTATTGACTTTGTGAATCTCTCTGAAGCATGGGTATTGAAGAATATGACCATCACCGGGTTGAACTTACAAAAGGATTTGAAAGGTATTCCAACTATCGAAATGGTTGAGCCTGAAAAAAAGAAATCTATTGGTACTTCTAGAACATTCGAAACTGATCTTCGTTCTTTTGACGAAGTACGTGAACGTATTACTACATTTACTTCTATGAGTGCCGAGAAATTACGAGAACAGAATTCTTTCTGTAAAAGATTGATTGTTTTTATTGGTACCAATCCATTTAAGAAGTATGAAACGCAGTATTACCCTTCTATTCAAATCAAATTGCCTTTCCCGACTAACTCTACCCTTGAAATGGTGAAGTTTGCTAATGAAGGCTTAAAACAGATATTCAAGAAGAACCATTATTATAAACGGGGTGGGGTATTGCTGACTGATTTTGTTGATGCAAGTGTTTATCAACCCTCACTTTTCTTTAATTCTGATCCAAAACACAAAAAACTGATGGAGGTAATCGATAAACTTAACGATAAGTATCATCGTGATGTTGTAAGGCTGGCTTCACAGGACGAGAAGAAGCATAAGATGAAACAGGCTCATCTCTCTCAACATTATACTACTGATATCAATGAAATACTTACAGTTGAGGTGTAGTTGATTAATAACTAATCTTAAGCTTAGAAATTGGTGTAAGATTTATTGTAGTCGTATCGTTGTCTTCTTCCCAATCTTGGTATTCAATTCCAATGCCGTTTTCCTTCTCTTCTTCGGTTGATTCTGTTTCTAATATTTCCGATGATCCACATGATGGGATAATAAATAGAATTATTGATAATAATATTGCTCTTGAGTTTTTCATATTATTACAAATTTAAACATTTTACCTTGATTGTCAATTTAAACAGGCTAATTTATAATTTATCCTTTAACCGTTGTGTCACACTTTTTGTAGATATGCCATCCCGGATATTAACTGTAGTCCATCTTTTCCAACCTCGCTTTGCAGTGTTCTTTCCGCTCTTTCGCTGGACACCTTGCGGTGTCCGGCGTCAATCACTCCTCTCTCACCGCATCGCTATTCCCAATAGTCACCTCCGCTCCATTGCAGTGTGCATTTGGTCGCTGTCGCTTACACTTACGCTTCCGTCATTCACACCGCACCGCTACCGACCTGTTCCTACCACCGCTCTTGCCCTGTGCGTTCTGGTCGCAAGCTCCCTCCACCCACACCGCAATCGCTCCATTCCGCTCATTCCATAATCCCTTAGAGCGACGCTTCGCGTCACTACTCCCGGGATTATTCCATTCGCTACCGTAGTATTTGCTGTGTGAATTAAACGCTTCAGTGCATTTTTGTCCGCTTCGCTTCCAAAAACAGCCCTTACGCTATCACACAGCCTTGGGGTGTTTAGACGTATCGTGGTAAACAAAAAATCCGCCACAACTACCAGTGTAAGATAGTTAACAGTCTATGTGTTTAATCTATTTACAGGTATGATTGCTTTCAACATTCATAATGTTGAAATATAGATTATCATTAACGTTTCTATATATAGTAAGCCTTAATTTATACTGTTAGGTGTCTATCTATTAATTTATTGTCTTACACAATTATCAAGTTTAGTTTAGCATTCTTTCGTGCGGTTTCTATATTTACCCGGATGTTAATCAATGTAATTCAATAATTTGTAGCAAAACATTCTGGCTTTCAAGTTACTTTTCCTGGATATTGTAAAGGTGTACCAATTAAACAAAAACAGGTTATAAGGTGTTCCTCCGTCGTTCACTTAATGCAATAAAACATATGTGCAAGGGCAAGCCCTGGCGGGTGTTAGAGAAAATCTCCACCCTTCGGGTAGTATTTTCTCTAACACCCTTGCACATACCACATCCACAGTCACTCTTGCGCTCCAGTAGGTGCTCATCGTGTCGCGTCTGTTTGTTTTATTGCATGACGCTCACTCGGTCGTCACTCGTGGCTCTCTCTGCCCCCCTTGAATCCCCTTTAAGGTATTCGCTTCGCTCATACATTTTTTATAAAGGGGTGCAGACGCCACTCAGTGTTTGTGCTCGCCTGCGGGTCGCTCGGGCTGCCCGGCTTGTCACACTTTTTGTAGATACACCATCCCTTATTTATTACCTTTCTGGTAGTTTGTTATTATAATATATTTTGTATCTCTCTGCCAATCTTGAATCTTGCCTTTTGTACCTTAGTCGCTTTCTGTGATTATTCCATTCTCTCCGTCATAATTTGGCTCATGCTTCGCTTCAAATTACTCCTTCGTTCATTTCATAGTCACAGCCTGGTAATTTAACGTCAAAGGTTTCATTCAGAGAGTCAGTCGTTCCTCCTTTCTCTCTGAATGTCCTTTTCCTCCCTGCAGGATTAAACAAAAAGTCCGCCAAGCCTGCTGATCACAGTAGTAGTCAGGCGCGCTCGTATCCTCGCGCTTCTTCCTGCCCACACCCTCGCTCCACTCGCGTCGGCTCGCGCCTCTCACTACGCAAAAGAATAAATTCTTTCGCTTCGTTCGGATAACCTGTTTTTTTCCATTGCAGTTAAACATTCTTGGGATAAATTTTTTGTGTCCGATAGTTATAGTTTTTTTATTGCAGTTTTAAATCCTTTTTGTTTAATATTCAGCACCTTTTTTGTTCGTTTGGCCGTATCAGTATTTTACGTCTCTGCGCTTCGCTTGCGAGGCTTATGTGTGTCTTTGTATTGTTAAATTTCTTTGTTGTTTTTTCTTTCCTTTTGATTTAACTTGTCTATTTCAATTATTAGTTTGCTTCGCAAATCTAATGCACCTTAACAGGTGCTTGATTTTTAAGTCTGTATACATACCCTTATTCCTTCTATTATTGTTGAGGAAATTGTAACTTTGAGGAAGTAATTACAACTATTATGTTAAATAAATCATGCCATTTCAATAAAGTCACTTTATCACGTGATATAATGATTCAACGATTTGATAAAGGATTGTTGAGGTTTTCTTTTAATCTCTACTCTCTAAAGAATCCTTTGTGGATTCATATCGGTACTTCTTTTGAAGCAGGTGATTATTTAAAGCATTTGCTCAGCACTACGGATTTGACTGTTCCTATTTATTCTTTAATGAATCTGGTACTTGAAGCAGGTTTCAAATTCCCATTGGATAGAGTGATAAATATTGAGGATTCAGATTATAATAAATCCTTCTTTGAGTGTATTGATAGTTATCTTTGGAACCGAAAACCTGATTTTAATGAAGAGGATCTGTATTTAACTTACCAGATTACGTATGATGTTAAAGAGAGGTATGATAAATATATTAAGGAAAACCCCAGCCCGGATCTATATGATGAAATGTTCACTATTCTTACAGATTCAGACATCACTTATTATAACGTTGTAAATGGTTCTTTTTCAGAAGAAAGAATTAACAATTGCTAGTCCTGTATATGTTTTAAAAAATACATTCAAGTTACTACCTTCCGGATAAATGAAATCATAGCAAAGGTAGGTTGTCTTTTATATTACGTCAAGGTCAGGCACTTCGTGTTTTCAAGAAAATCTCCAATTATGCTGGCGCATAAATAGTATTTTCCTGAAAAACCTTGCCTAATATAACGACGCCATAGTGCTATACGCTATGATTGCAATTTATCCTTTCCCTTTCATTGACCTTACACCTCTTAAGGCAAATTGACGCAAATCGAAGTAAAATTGAACAAATCAAAGCAAAATTAACCGATATTTTTAGCTCTCATATTTAATCATTTTAATTGCTTGAAGGAGTTGGTACTTATCCATATAAGTCCGGACCATGGCCGTACCATGTTCGTACCAAGTCCAATTAGTTTAACATTTTAAAAGTTTAATTATGGGTACTATTAAAAAAGGTATTCTCGGAGGGTTCTCCGGAAAAGTGGGCACCGTAGTTGGTGCAAGTTGGAAAGGAATTGACTATATCAGAAGTCTTCCTGCAAGTGTAAGAAATCCAAGAACATCGGGTCAGGTGAATCAACGGAACAAGTTTGCAACAGTTATTAAATTCTTATCAAAAATCAATCCTGTGATACAGGTTGGGTTTAAGGATTATACCGCAAAACAAACGGCTACCAATGCTGCAATGTCTTACAACATGCTGAACGCTGTAACAGGTGATGCCGGTGTTTATCAGTTGGATTTTCCGAAGGTGATGGTTTCAAAAGGTACGCTTTACAATCCATCCACAGCTGAGGTGAAGGTCTCTGACGGTGATGTAACTGCAGCATGGAACGTGGATATTGCCGGTAACGGGGCGATGGACGACAAGTCTAATGTACTGGTTTACAACAGCACAAAAGATGAGGCTGCTATTTCTGCTGAAGCAAGTGACAGAGCCGAAGGATTTGCTGCAGTGCCATATCTTGATCACTGGAAAGGCGATCAGGTGGAAGTGTTCCTGGCATTTACTTCTGCAGACGGGAAACTTGTTTCTGACAGTATGTATCTGGGACAGCATGAAATTCCTGTGATATGATCTGACAAACATTAATTCCATTTTTTAATGCTCAGAACCGCTCCCTTTTATTTCTGGGGGCGGTTCTTTTAAAATTTAGAGGAATGATTTTGACAAGTGAAACTGAATCTGAATATTAAAAAGAAAATGGTTTTTATAAACGAAACAGGTAAAATAACCTGATTGGAACGATGGATTTGCTAAATATAAATTATGAGCTGCTTGGAACAATTAGTACGATTGCCGGCGGCGGAGCACTTGGAGGTTTTATCTCTACTATGATCAACAGGAAAGAGATAAGGCGGATAAAGAAAAGTGAGGCCATACAATCTGAAGCAACTGCCAAAAGAGAAGATGCTTCGGCTGCATCAGAGATGATGAATCTGCTTGATCGAACAGTGGCTCACATGGAGAGGATGAATTCTTATAACGAGACTAATTCCGAAAGCTTGCTCAAGATGGTTAGAGAAAAGGATAGCATCAACGATCGCATGAAGAAAGATATGGAGCTCTTGCAGCTTCAGAGAACTGAGGATCACAGACGGATTACAGGACTGGAGAAGATTGTTGAGCGCGAGCTTACCTGGCGTAAAGACAGCGATTATCACTATTGCTCTGTAGTTGATTGCGAGATCAGGAGACCGCCGATTGGAACTTTTAAACGTGATGTGAAAAAATAATCTTTATGGATAAAGGTGTTTTTTTTAAGATAATCTCAAAAACTCTCTTTTTTGGCAGGCTTTCGCCTCATCAAAAAAGAGGTGTAGAAACTAAACTAACAGCTTTTGATATTTATGATATTGTTGATGATCGATGGAGAGCTTATATGCTTGCCACTGTATTACACGAAACAGGAGGTGAAATGCAGCCGGTTGAGGAAGTCGGAAAAGGTGCCGGCAGACCTTATGGAAAAAAAATTAAACATGATCGCACAGTTTACACTTACCCGGATAGGCTTTATTATGGTCGTGGTGATGTACAACTCACTTGGTACGAAAACTATGAGTTGATGGGTAAACTTTTGAATTACCCATTATTGAAATATCCTGAATTAGCTCTGGAACCTGAAATTTCTGCGAGAATTATGATTGAAGGTATGACTCGCGGTATTTCTAATCGTGGCGACTTCACCGGTGTTTCTCTTGAAAACTATTTCAATAATCATAAGGAGGATCCTATTAATGCCAGGAGAATTGTTAACGGATTGGACCGGGCAAGCCTCATTGCAAAATATTACAGATTGTTTTTAAATGCAATAAGAATTTCTAAAAATTAGGAAATGGTACCGCTAAAATATAAAATACTGTTTATTGCTCCTCTGCTTTTCATTTCTTGTAAACCAAAACAAGTAATAACAGAGAAGATCTCTAACAGGACTGACAGTTCTGCTATCGTTCTGTTGGAGAATGAAATCACACAAAAAGAAATTCAGATCTATTCTTTACAAAGCGAATTAAATCGCTTTGAAGAAGAAAACCTTATACTTCGGAGTGAGGTGTCAACTCATGAAATAAATTACGATACAAGTCAGCCAATCGATTCACAAACTCTTAAGCCTCCTGTATCATCCGAAATAATTACTAAAAGCAACTCCCAGCTAGAAAAAACTCTCAATCAATATGAGGTTCTACTCCGGGAAGCTTCAATTGAAAACACTCATTTGACCACAAAAAACTTCAATCTTCAACTTATAGTTGAGGAGATGATGGAGGAGAATAAAACGTTAAAATCTAAATCTAATCCAGGCACCCAGCTTACATCCAAAATGTTTTTAACCGGTATAATTTTAGGAATCATGATTTGTGTAATTTCAATTATGATTATAAGGAAATAATTTACTCTTATTATCCAGTTACTCCTACTACATTAATCGTATTGTATTTTTTCTCCGGATTAATCAATTTCAAATTAATCTCTCTTCTCTTTTTCACTGTTAAGTTAACATATCCAGCAGTGACATCTTTTTTTGTGCTATGACCTACCATCTTTTTAACAACTATCGGATTGATTAATAATTCACTTGTTAGATGAGTTATATAGCTATTCCTTGTATATGAAGTTGAAATTTCTGGATCTAATGATAATTCATTTGCTATATTCTTGAGAGAGGAGTTTATAGGTTCTAATTTCAGTCTGGTCTCTCTTTTTATTAAATTTTCATTATTTTCTGTAGGCTCAATACCATTTAAAAATGGGAAAATATATCCCTCTTGTGAATCATTGCCTTGTCTATTTATGATCTCAATCATTGGAGGTAAAATAGGAACATAAATATAAGTTGGTTCCTCACCTTTTCTTAATGTCTTTTTTCGTTCAAAAATAATCTCATTTCTTGGTGCATCAATATTCTTATAAGTTAGTCGGCAAAGGTCTCCAAAATTAAGACCATTGCAGTAAAACATAAATACAAATATATCACGTGCTGTTGCCAGGGCTGCATTATCTGTCTCAAAATTCTCAATTTTCCATATATCTTCTATTGGCATTGCAATCTCTTTTCTGCCTCCTGCTGGTATTTCGTACTTCCCGTTATTTACTCCAAATGGATATTTGCTACCCTCAATATATGGTTTATCCCCATCTTTATTGTTGATTATTGCCCTTAACGTTCTCATATATATTCCCATGGTTGCATAAGAAACTTCTGTTTTCTCCCAGAATTTCTCGCATTCATTTAAAAATTTAGGTGTTATCTCATCAAAGGATATTTCTTCTTCAACAGTTAGTACATTACTTCCGATAGTTATATGCTTTTGTTCAATACAGGTTTGAATGAATTGTATTTTATCAGCCTTTTTCTTTTTTAGAGAATAGTGCTTGAATCTCATCAAAGCTTTTAAGGTTGTTCTATATATAGATGCATTTCCAACTTTATATTCGTTTTCTAACGCTGTTATCTTGTTTTGAAAAGCTTCATTTACTGTTTCTGATAAAGGCTTTTTTAAGATATTATCTAATGCCTCAAATGAAAACTCATTTATTTCAGCTAATGCGTTAATTGCGGGTTTTAATGATAGTGGACTTGCAAACTTATTTGAGACATAAAGTTAAGCGACATTTTTAGTTGATT
>ENA-UOOE01003194-UOOE01003194.1-fermentation-metagenome-genome-assembly--contig:-NODE-3194-length-10630-cov-5.357447_pt1 | contig 10630 bp, 7 predicted proteins | sample MGYA00245776_ERZ724021 | MGnify/ENA primary metagenome ERZ724021 (study PRJEB28704, sample SAMN03018321) | fermentation metagenome | biome: anthropogenic terrestrial biome; feature: soil; material...
AACCGTTTTCCGCGGCCGGCAGCGCTGTAATACGCTTGGTACAGGGTTTCGGGGCCAATTACAACATCCACTTTTGGTACAGACATTTTATCCGCCAGATCCCTGAAAAGTTCCTCCGCCAGCCATGGATACTGAAATATCCTTGCACACTGCATATAGCGGTCACTGTGTCTTCCGGATGTCAGCAAAAAGTGGCCATTCATCAGTGCCTCACTTTCTCTGAAAATCTTTCTTATTCTTTCATTGGTTAACATGATCATTCCTCCTTGTTGTCTTCCAGTATGAGTCCACCTGTCCATTCCGTAATGCTGTGACTGTCATTTTCCTTCATGTACCGGGCAAGGCCATCCAGAATATGCATGCAGGTGAGGGGATCCATCAGATTGCCGGTGCCTACACCGACGCAGGTGGCTCCGGCCAGCAGGAATTCCACTGCATCTTCCCAGGTCGTAATTCCTCCCATTCCAATCACCGGTACCCGAACGCTCCGGACTACCTCCCAAACCAGTTTCAGTGCGATCGGCTTTATGGCAGGACCGGATAACCCTCCCGCTGTGCTGCCCAGCACAGGCCTTCGGGTTCGGATATCAATGGCCATTCCGGGTATGGTATTGATCAGGGAAATTGCATCGCATCCACCGGCCTCCGCTGCTTTGGCAGTTTGTCGGATATCCGCCGTATTGGGTGTCAGCTTTACAATAAGAGGCTGAGCGGATACCGATCGGACCGCTTTGGTCACTTTGTATACCATATCCGGATCTGCTCCAAAGGAAGCCCCACCTTTTTTTACATTGGGACAGGATATGTTCAGCTCCAGAAAATCAATTTTCTGAGTTTGAAATTTTTCTGCAACTTTACAGTATTCCTCAATGGTACTTCCGTTGATGTTGATCAGGATACGTGTGTCATAGTCCTGCAGCAAGGGCAGCTCCTTTTTGATAAAAACATCTGCTCCGGGATTTTGAAGGCCAACACTGTTCAGAATCCCGGAGGGTGTTTCCGCAATACGCGGAGGTGGATTCCCCTTTCGTGGCTCCAGTGTGACTCCCTTGACAGCAACTCCACCCAGGCGATTGATATCGATAAATTGATGATATTCCTTGCTGTTTCCAAACGTACCGGAAGCGGCGATAATCGGATTTTTAAACTCCACGCCGCAAAGTTTCATGGATAAAGTTGATCTCGTCATCCCATATCACCTCCTTACTGTCAAAAACCGGTCCATCCGTACAGACCCGCTTATATTGCCATCCATCCTTTTCCGCAATGGAACAGACACACGTCAGGCATCCGCCAATACCGCATCCCATTCTTTCCTCCAGGGATAACTGGCAGGAAACCCGATATTTTTCTGCAAGCCGCTGTACTTTTTTCAACATGGGAATGGGACCGCAGGCCAGGATCCGGTCCGGCTTTTCCCTTTTTATCATATCTTCCGCCAAATCCGTTACCATCCCTTTGCTTCCCAGGCTTCCGTCTTCTGTGGCAACCCGGATTTCCTCCGAAAATAAAGAGAATTCCGGAACCTGATAAGCAGAAGACCGGTTTTGAAATCCCAGGGCAGAGCAGTATTTCCGATTTGGCCATTTTTCGGAAGGAAAGCGCAGCGGTGCCACGCCGCAGCCCCCTCCTATCAGGAGAATACGGTCGGCTCCCGAAACATCAAACCCCTTGCCGAGAGGTCCGAGCAAATTGATCCTCTCCCCCTGTTTTCGATTGGACAATTGTTTCGTTCCCATTCCGGCAATGCGATAAACCAATTGAATCCATCCCGGTTTGCCATCCGAATAATTGATACTGATGGGTCTTCGAAGGATCCGGGAAGAATCTCCCGGTATTCGAATATGCACAAATTGTCCGGGGGCCGATGCTCTGGCAATATCCGGAGCAAAAACGGTCATCTGGTATATTTGATCCGCTATTTTTTCATTCTTTACAATACGATAATCCCGGCTTTTTTTCATACAATCTCCTCCATTGACAGAACCGGGATGGAATCGGTCTTTGAACCGGACTTTATCTCCTGTTTCATTCCGGCAAGAAAAGCAGCCGCTGTGTCAAGTGAAGTCATACAGGGGATTCCGCTTTCCACTGCTTTTCTTCTGATTTGAAAACCCATTCGTCGTGGGACCCGCCCTTTTGTCGGTATGTTTATGACAATATCCATTCTGCCTTGTCCGATCTGATTCAGAATGCCGGATTCCCCTTTTCCTGACTTGCAGGCCACGCTGGTGGGAATACCATGGGAATTCAATGCCCGGGCCGTACCGGCCGTCGCATAAATCTGGAATCCCAGCTTATAGAACTCATATGCCAGGGGAATGATATCCTGTTTTTGGGAATCGCTTACCGAAAACAAGATCTTTCCATTATGGGGAAATCGATAACCTGCAGCGACCCATCCCTTCCAGAGCGCTTCAGAAAAGGTCCGGCCAATGCCCAGAGCTTCTCCTGTGGATTTCATTTCCGGACCAAGACTGATTTCCGCCCTGGACAGTTTTTCAAAGGAAAACACGGGGATTTTGACTGCTATAATGTCTCGATGGGGATACAAACCTACTCCATATCCCATGCCCTTCAGCTTTTCACCCAAAATGCACCGGGTTGCCAGTTCAATGATGGGAACTCCGGTCACTTTGGTGAGATAAGGAATCGTACGGCTGGATCTGGGATTGGCTTCAATGACATACAGATTTCCCTGATATTCGATATATTGAATATTGATCAAACCTGTAATGGAAAGGGAAAGTGCCAGCATCCGGGTTATCTCTGCAATCCGTTCAAGAAGGGACGGACTCAGGTTCTGAGGGGGATAAACCGATATGCTGTCTCCTGAATGAATGCCGGCGCGTTCCACATGCTCCATGACTCCAGGGATCAGGATATCTCTGCCATCACAGATCGCATCCACTTCGATTTCCTTTCCTTCCAGATACTTGTCGATCAAAACCGGGTGTTTCTGCTTGACCTTTCCAATGGCAGCCATGTACTCCATGATATTTTCCCTGTCATAGGCGATCTCCATTCCCTGACCGCCCAGAACATAGGATGGACGCACCAATACCGGATATCCCAGTTCTGCAGCAGCCTCCATGGCTTTCTCCGCAGAAAAGACCGTTTTCCCCTTTGGATGAGCTATGCCCAGATCGATAAGCAAATTTTCAAAAACTTCCCTGTCCTCTGCTGCATTGATGGACTCCGGACTGGTTCCCAATATTCGATAACCGGCCTGTTGAATGGGTTCCGCCAGCTGAATGGCAGTTTGCCCTCCAAATTGAACAATCACACCATCCGGCTTTTCCAGCTCCAGAATGTTTAAAATATCTTCTTCCGTCAAAGGTTCGAAATATAACCGATCGGACATATCAAAATCCGTGCTTACGGTTTCCGGATTATTATTGACAATAATGGTTTCATATCCGGCTTTTTTTAAAGCCCGGATACAATGAACCGAGCAATAATCAAATTCAATTCCCTGACCAATTCGAATTGGCCCGGATCCCAGGACAACTATTTTGGGTGTATTATGAAAGGTAAATTCGTTTTGATCCAGATAAGTGGAATAATAATAAGGACTGACGGCCTCAAACTCTGCTGCACAGGTATCCACCATCTTGTAGGTTGGCTGAACTGCCCAGGCGTTTCGCAGTTTCCTCATCTGATGAGCGTCACATCCTGTAAAACGGGCAATTGCCTGATCGGCAAAACCCATCTTTTTTGCCTGCAGAAGAGTTTCCCGATCCGGTATGTTTCCGGCCTGACACCTGAGCTTTTCTTCCATCCATATGATATGAAGCAGTTTATGCAGAAAAAAAGTATCCACGCCGGTTTCTTCGGTGATCTTTTCCACAGGAATTCCTCTTCTCAGTGCTTCTGCTATAATAAAAAGGCGTTTATCGGTTTGCCCCGCCAGCTTTTCCATCAAATCCTGCCGGGAACTTCCTGATAAAGAAGGAATTTCAAGGGAATCCATGCCGCATTCCAGGGAACGAATTGCCTTCAGCAACGCTTCTTCAAAATTGGAACCGATTGCCATAACTTCACCGATGGATTTCATTTTTGTGCCCAGACGATGATCCGCAGATGCAAATTTTTCAAAAGACCATTTTGGCATCTTTACCGTTACATAATCCAAAGCAGGTTCAAAGCAGGCGCAGGTTTTGCCGGTGACAGGATTCCGGATTTCATCCATATTGTAGCCTGCTGCAATTTTCGTTGCCACCCTGGCGATAGGATATCCTGTCGCTTTGGAAGCAAGCGCGCTGGAACGACTGACTCTCGGATTGACTTCAATCACATAATATTGCATCCTTTCGGGGTTCAATGCAAACTGGACATTGCAGCCTCCTTCTATGCCCAGGGCGTTGATGATACGAATGGAGGAACTCCGCAGCAGCTGGTGCTCCCTGTCCCGCAATGTCTGGGAAGGCGCTGTCACAATGCTGTCTCCCGTATGGATACCAACCGGGTCAAGATTCTCCATGTTGCAGACGGAGATGCAGTTTCCCTGCCTGTCTCTCAGAATTTCATATTCAATTTCCTTCCAGCCTGTCAGGGATTTCTCAATCAGTACCTGCTGCACCCGGCTGCGCTTCAATCCGTCTGCAACAATGATTTTCAGCTGTTCCGGGGTTTCAGCGATACCCCCTCCGGTTCCGCCAAGGGTATAGGCGGGCCGGACTATAATTGGATAACCGATCTGATTGGAAAAGCATAATGCGGATTCCGCATCATTGACCACAACGCTGTCAACAACCGGCTCGCCAATTGTTTCCATAAGTTTCTTGAAAGCCTGCCGATCCTCCGCTTTCCTTATGGATTCCGCGGATGTTCCCAACAACCGGATTCCCAACTCTTTCAGGATCCCGTCCTCTTCCAGCTCCATGGCCAGATTCAATGCGGTTTGCCCTCCCAGGGTAGGGAGAATACTATCCGGTTTTTCCCGTATCAAAATCTTTTTTATGGTATCCACCGTGCAAGGTTCCATATAGACGGCGTCCGCAGCATCACGGTCTGTCATGATTGTAGCAGGATTGCTGTTGACCAGGACAACTTTGATTTTTTCCTCCCGCAGCGCTTTGCAGGCCTGCGTACCGGCGTAATCAAATTCTGCTGCCTGTCCGATGATAATCGGCCCGGAGCCGATTACCAATACTTTTTTTATGGATGTTTCTCTGGGCATATTCCAACTCCTCCAGATAAAGAATAAATGATCTTAAAATTTGTTCATAAGCGAAAGCAATTCATCAAACAGATAAGCGGTGTCCCGGGGGCCAGGGCATGCTTCCGGGTGAAACTGCACACCGAATGCCGGCTTATTTTTCAGCCGGATTCCTTCCACGGATCCATCGTTCAGATTACGATAAGTGACTTCAGCCTGATCGGATCGGAGCGATTCTTCCACAACGGTATAGCCATGATTCTGAGATGTCATGTACACTCTGTTTTGCTTCAGATCCACAACCGGATGGTTGCACCCTCTGTGACCATATTTCAATTTTTCAGTATCTGCACCATATGCAAGAGCCAATAATTGATGCCCAAGGCAAATTCCCATAATCGGAACCCGATCCGCCAAAACACGTATGGTTTTCACTGCATCCCAACTGTCCTTCGGATTCCCGGGTCCATTGCTCAGCACAACGCCATCGGGCCGGCTCTTCCAAATGGTTTCCGCATCGGTACGGGCCGGGTATACCAGAACGGTACAATCCCTGTCAACAAGGGACTGAAGAATACTGTATTTGACCCCGAAGTCCAGCACAGCAATTCGTTTTGCTCCACCGGGTATCCGATAAGGCTTTTTTGTTGTGACCAATTCGACCGGATTGGATATCTGTTTTGTTTTTATGGAGTTCATTTCCTTTTTCGTTGGCATCCCGTCTGAAATCATTCCCATCATGGAACCCTGTTCCCGAATCTTTTTGGTCAGGGCTCTTGTATCCGCCCCGTAAAGCGCTTTCAAATGATGAGTTATCAGATAAGACCTCAGATCTTCTTCGGCTTTCCAGTTGCCCGGATAGTCGCAATATTCTCTTACAATAAAGCCCCGGACCTGCGGACCGGATGACTCACAGTCCAGGCTGTTTACTCCATAATTTCCGATCATGGGATACGTCATCGTCACGATCTGTCCATAATAGGAAGGATCGGTCAGTAACTCCTGATATCCGGTCATTCCGGTGTGGAATACAACTTCCCCTGTTACGGTTCCTTTTGCGCCAAACGACTTTCCATGAAAAATCGTTCCGTCTTCCAAAGCCAATACAGCCAATGTTGTTCCCCCTTTTTCTTACCGCAGTTCCTTCCTTACACCGTTACACTATTGCATGGTCTCTTCACCAGGGCTTTTTTCCGCTTAGCAACAAAGTGTTTTCGATATCCTCCGCCATTCGCAGCACCTCCTCCCTTGCCGCAGCTGCAAAATACTTTGATGACGGACACCCGTGGGGACTGCTCCTGTATGCACAAAGGATACTGCGGGAGGCATGAACCACTGCACCCATTCCATTTTTGTCAAAGCACCCTGCAATATCATCGGCATCGCCACCCTGTACGCCATAACCCGGTACCAGAAAAAAGGTGTGTGGCATGCGCTGTCGGAGTCTGGCAGCCTGGCGCGGCCAGGTAGCCCCGACTACCGCTCCCACCTTGCTGAAACCAAATTTCCCGATGGTATCCCTTCCCCATTGTGATACCTGATCCGCTACAACTTCATAGATTCGTTTGCCTTCTGTCATCCGATCCTGAAGTTCGCCGGCGGAAGGGTTGGATGTCTTTACCAGAACAAAAATATCCTTGTCATAGTTTCTGCAGTCTTCGATGAATGGTGTTATCCCATCCGATCCCAGATAGGGATTGACCGTCATTGCATCCATTTCAAATGCCCGGTCCCCTGCGGCAAGCAGCGATGTCTGACCCAGATAAGCACTGGAATAGGCCTTTGCTGTGTCTCCAATGTCGTTCCGTTTCCCATCACCAATCACCGTCAATCCATTCTGCTTTGCATACCGTATCGTATCGGAGAGAGCTTTTATTCCTTCCACACCATACAGCTCATAGCAGGCCAGCTGTATTTTTACTGCAGGGATCAGATCGGAAACCGCATCAATGATCCGCATATTGAACTCCAGTATGGCCTTTGCCGCTTCACAAAAATTTAAGTGGCCATGCGTCCCGTATTTCTGAATCAGAAAATGAGGGAGATATTCCAGCCGTGTATCCAGACCAACAACAATCGGATTCTTTTTTCTCAGGATTTTTTCAATCAGCTGATCCATTCCGTCGGTTCCTCCCCGTTTAAAATTCCATTGGCAACAATAACTTTGCCATTCACAATGGTATATTTGATTTTTCCTTTCAAAGGAATATCGAGGAAGGGAGAATTCTTTCCCTTTGAAACCATAGCATCCTTTGTTAATTGAAATGCGGCAGACGGATCCGCCATTACGATGTCCGCCGGCTTTCCCTTTTCTATGGTGCCACCTTGCAGTCCCAGTATTTCCGCCGGCCGGGCTGTCATTTTTTGTACCAGCTCTTCCATCGTCAGGTATCCCGGAAGGACCAGCCTGGTTACCCCAAGCGCAAAAGCGGTCTCAAATCCGGAAATCCCATTTGCCGCCAGATCAAATTCCACTTCCTTATCATCCCTGTGATGCGGTGCGTGATCTGTTGCAATGATATCAATTGTTCCATCCCGCAATCCTTGTATAACGGCCTGGACGTCTTCTTCTGTCCTCAAAGGCGGGTTGACCTTTGCATTGGTGTTATAACCAGTGACCCAGGCATCTGTTGCAGAAAAATAATGAGGCGCTGTTTCACAGGTCACTTTTACTCCTCTTATTTTTGCTCTTCTTACCAGTTCGACCGACCCCCTGGTGCTGACATGCGCAATGTGAAGAGGAGCTCCGACCGTTTCGGCAAGGATGATGTCTCTGGATACCATTACCTCTTCTGCCGCCCGACTGATTCCCCGTAAACCCAGAATGGTGGATTGGTATCCATCGTTCATAACTCCGTTCTTTGACAGGCTGGTATCCTCACAATGGGAAATAAGAAGCAGATGGAAGGTCTTCGCATATTCCAGGGCCCGTTTCATCAGATCTGCATTGCCAACTGCCCTGCCATCATCAGACAGTGCCACTACTCCGGCTTCCTTCAGTTCTCCCATTTCTGATAATTCCTGCCCCAGCAGACCCTTTGTAATGGAACCGATCACCTGGACTTTTACTGCGCCTTCCATTTCCGCCTTTTGTCGGACAAACCGGACCAGAGGACCGTTATCCAGCACCGGATTTGTATTCGGCATACAGGCGATTTGCGTAAATCCCCCTTTGGCTGCACTGCGTGTACCGCTTGAAATATCCTCCTTATATTCAAATCCTGGTTCCCTCAGATGACAATGGGCGTCAATGAGCCCTGGTATCACCCAACATCCGTTTGCAGGAAGGACCCTGCATCCGCCGGGTGCCAGGTTTCTTCCTATTTTATATATGGTTCCGCCATCGATCAGGATATCCATCTTTTTCTGCACAGGGTGGATTCCATCCAGTAATGTGGCATTTTTTATACATATCATATCTTCTTCTCCTTTCCTTTCTTCCTTCTTTCAGCAAGAAGGAAGAGCAGGGCCATTCGTACCGCCACTCCATTGGTTACCTGTTCCTCCACTACTGCATTTTTCGAAGCAAGGACTTCGGAGGTCAGCTCCGTTCCCCGGTTCAGCGGGCCTGGATGCATGATAATTGCATCTGGTTTGGCATATTTCAGATTTCTTTCATTGATCCCGAAGTATCTGGAATATTCCCTTAAACCGGGTAGGAATCCACTTGCCTGCCTTTCTCTCTGCAGTCTCAGGCCCATGACCACATCTGCATTCTTCAGTGCTTCTTCCACCTGAAACGTAACTTTTGCACCGGTTCGTTCCATTTCCAATGGAATCAGGGAAGGTGGGCCGGACAGCCAAACCTCGGCACCAAGAGACATCAGCCCCCATATATTGCTCCTTGCCACACGGCTGTGAGCAATATCTCCTATTATGGCCACTTTCCGTCCCTTGATCTTTCCCTTCTTTTCCCTCATCGTGAAAATATCCAGAAGTGCCTGAGTCGGATGCTCATTCATACCGTCCCCGGCGTTGATTACGGAAGCCTGAACATGTTTTGCAATCAGATGAGGGGCACCGGCCATGGGATGACGCAATATAATAAAATCAACTCCCATCCGATCGATTGTTCTTGCCGTGTCCACCAATGTCTCTCCTTTTTGCACGCTGCTGGAGGAAGCAGATACATGGGAAGAATTTGCACTCATGTACTTACCTGCCAGTTCAAAGGATAAACGGGTACGGGTACTGTCTTCATAAAACAGTGTTACCATGGACTTTCCCTGCAGACAGGAAATCCTTTTGTTGCCCTGCAGCAGAGTGGATTTCATTTTCCCGGCGGTATCCAGGATATCTTTTATCTCTTCTTTCTTCATATTGCTGAGGCCAAGCAAATCCTTATTTTTGTAAGCCAATATCTTCACTATCCTTTTCCATCTGGTTTCATCGCAGGATCTCCGGCGAAACTGGAATCCTTTAAACTTCTGCCGTAAATACAAAAATGCCCCGGCAGTCTATCTGCCAAGGCATGAGAAAAAATATATGGAGCCGCAGGAGCAGCAAAATGCCGCTTATACCATATATATTCTTACCCTTGACAGCCTCACAGGACTGCACTTAAAGGGAATGAATCCATCTGTTCAATGGATTTTATGCATTCTGTATTTTTTCTTTGTTGCTTCCGATGTTCAGAATACAGTTCATCAGGATGCCGAATATGGAAGCACCGGCGACACAGGGAATCTCCATTCCAAAGATCGGTATGTTGCCGCCAAATGCATATTGGCCGCCAATGCCGATTACCATAATGACAGCGATCACTGCAATATTCCGGGAGCAGAACAGATCGACCTTTTTTTCCACCATAATGGCCACTCCCTGCGCTGCAATGGTGCCAAACAGGTAGATTTCCAGGCCGCCAATCACTGCGGTGGGAATGGAATAAATCGCATTGATCAATGGGGTAAAGCAGGAAATAATCATGGCCAGAACCGATGCAGCAATCAGAACCGGGACGGAAAACACCTTGCTGATGGCCATGGTGCTGATATTCTCGCCATAGTTTGTTCCGGCCGGTCCTCCTATGAAGCCGGAAACAATATCACCGATTCCATCCCCGATCAGGTTCCGCCCCAGCATATCTGCCAGATTGTATTTCTTATTGCTATGCTTTTCCCTGGCCAGGTTGTTTACATAAATATCAAGCTGATAAATATGAGCCGTGGATTCCGGTATGGTGGCAATGGCAATGGGCATAATGGCTGCGACCGCCATCCAGTTTGGTTTCGGCAGAGTGAAAATGGGCAGGGAAAAGACTCCTTTTCCAATTTCTTCAGCCGGCAGGGTTTTAAATAAATTGATACCAGTGGTCCACTGAATGATGCCTGCAATCAGACATCCCAGTGCCGGACCAAGAATCAGGGGAAGCTGACCCCATATTCCTTTCAGATAGACGGAAAACATAATGGTTGAAATCAATGTCACAAGGGAAACGATCCATGCCATGTTGGTGGCAGTGGCGATTTG
>ENA-UOOE01003196-UOOE01003196.1-fermentation-metagenome-genome-assembly--contig:-NODE-3196-length-10628-cov-3.060153_pt1 | contig 10628 bp, 8 predicted proteins | sample MGYA00245776_ERZ724021 | MGnify/ENA primary metagenome ERZ724021 (study PRJEB28704, sample SAMN03018321) | fermentation metagenome | biome: anthropogenic terrestrial biome; feature: soil; material...
TGGAAGAAATGCTGTCCGGGGAATTCCGTCCCCTAATGTTTGCCTTACTAGGCATGGATGGGGATATTGCCTCACGCCGGAGCAGCTACGAAACCTGTATAATGACCTGCCGGAAGGCGAATTAGGCGCGAAAATCGTCAGGCTGTCCCTTTCCCGGTTGGGCGACCTGTACAGCCAGCCGAAAGCTGGACAGGGCTGCCCGGAGTAGCAGCCACTATATTCAGATCCCGATTATCACACAGATATACTATTCGAACTACGAAGGCTTGGAAAACCCGATAAAATCAAGGTTTTCGGCTACATGACTTCCACATAGGCCAATACATTTCGAGGGGTGAGAACGGTCTATTTGAGCCATTTTTCTCTTTATAGCTTTTTATATCTTCACCTCAAAAAGCCTGTAAAAATGGGCTTTTTCTTAATTCGTGTTATATGTGCCACATATCGCTATACAGCATTGTTTTGGGGGGCTTGGGCACCAAAATGTCACCACAGGCACCACGTCTAATTCAAATATGAGGTGCTTATGATTTGCTTAATTTCGTCTTTGATAATTAAGGATAAATCAAGCAGTTCAATATCAGCAGCCTTAATCCACTCGATACATTCTTTCATGTCATATTTATCTGCGGCTATGTATTCTGATAATGCAATAGCAGAGGTCCGTGATAATCCCAAATTCATAAGGGCAATCTGGGTATCTTGTGAAGCTCCAAATTCCAGCCAGATATTTAGTGAGGGAATTTGACTGACAAGTTCACTATTAATTGAAGATAAGTAGTAATTAAGTATATCAACATAACACGCGGACTGTTTTACAAACAGGAAGCGAACGTATTCCTCAACATCTCGCATGGTATCTCTAATAATTGCGGGTAATTTCTTCTTAGTTTTAGATTTACCAGAATTGGAATATGTCTCATTGTCGCTTATTATCCTTGCAAGAGTATACCCTCGCATCCACTTAACAACAAGCATTGCCTTGTAATAGTTATATCTGCTAAATGCCTCCCCCTCAATATGCTTTTGTATGCGGCTTATAACTTTATTGTAATTGTCAATGGCGTTAGAATCTTCTGGCATTAAAGGGATTAACTGCTGGAGGTCCTTGCTATAGCCTTTAAAATAGCTCAATAATGTTTGTTGCGCAATAGGGCTAATTCCCTGATGTCGTAATAAAATATCATTTGGGAGTTCTATTTTTTTGAGCATAGATTCTATTGCATTTTGAAAACCAGTCAATATCTCGGCCGATAACAAGGAACTAATCTTGGCACTCGTCAGCCCATTGTTGCGAGTATACTCGTCCATAACGTATGTTATAGCGTGTTCGTATAAAGAATTTCTACGAGACAAATTACCTGTTAAATCATCATTTATATATTGGATTATTTCATGTCCTTTACTTTTCAGAACACTTTCAACAGAGCTATTAATAGGATACTTCGCTTTTGTTCTATATAAAGTCCCTTCCCACAAATCATGGTTGTTAGTGTCAATACAAATAATATTGCCTTGAAATTCTTTTCCCTGTCGCCCTGCTCGCCCCGCTAAATTCCAGAAATCAACCGCGTTCATAGGAGTATTACGCCCCTTTTGGGGTGCTCTAACGAAAATTGATTTAGCGGGAAGATTAACACCCTCCATCAGAGTAGACGTACAAACTAAATATTTGATACATCCGGCTTTGAAAAGTTTCTCTATTTCATTTTTTATAATTAAAGGCATATTCCCATAATGGAAAGCAATACGCCTTTTTAGAGCAGTAACTAAATCGTATTGGACATGTATTGTCTTTTTAACAAGCTTAATCAGCTCATCAAGTCGTTCATCCTCAGCATCCTTGAGCTGCAAATCGTATAAAATGCGTGCATTTTTTTCGGCTTCCGCTGCTCCGTTTGCATAAATAAGATTTCCACCATTTGGGTCAGATAAAGCATGTGCAACAAATGGCAGTCTTTTGGAAGTAGAGGTAGCACGATATTCCGTTTGGAATTTACCTAATTCAAAAGTTTCTTCACCGAGACAGAGTTGCATATTCCATATTCTGTCTTTCTCATTAATACAATTTACCCACAATAGGTTTTGATTCACAGTAATTTGGTCTGATGACAAATTTCCTTTATGTATATCCGCAGTCAACAAATCAAGAAGTATTTCAGGGTTTTCTGTCATTGGACTTGCGAATAAGATTTTAGTATTTTGATTCCTACGCGAGATTTCTTCAATAGCTTGTTGTAAAATGACACCACGAGAGCCATCACCAATTTTCTGAGCTTCGTCAACAATTAAGCAATTAGGGGAGAAAGATGCGTTATCTCCGAGTATCCAATGTAGTCTCTCTTGAGTTAATACATAAATATGATGATTACCTTTTTCGGTAATGACTGTTGGGACGGAGGATACCACAACATCAACAATAGCATTATTTTTTAAGATATCGTTTATATCTGCTGTCACTTGCTGGATTAGCGCTCTTGTAGGAACAATATAGACAATTATCGTGTCTTTGTGGATTTTGATATAGTCCAAAATTATTTGAAGTAATATGAATGATTTACCTGATGATGTTGGCGCCGAAATACTTAAAGCATCAAGTGACAAATATTCGCAGTATACCTTTTCTTGGAATCTATTTATAGGTACTAAACGATTATTATGTTCGTTCCACAATGAATGATGAAATTGTCTTTTTAGCATATCCATCATAATAGGAACGGGATAGTCTTTCTGCTTGTTGGGTTCAATATATTCTCTTTCCTTTGCAAGCGAAATAGCTGCGTAGTTTGTCATCGTATCCAAGACAATGACCGCAGCTTCTCTAAATTCTTTATTTTGTTGATATGTCGTTAAAACATACTGAGCTATACGTAATGCCGCATCTTGACATTCACCAATGTCGCTTTGAGCAAAAACACTTGCACATGTTAGCAGATATCTAATGTCTCTTTCATTTGTGGCTACAGTATCTTTGTTAACTAATGAGAATTGCTTCGCTACTGATTCCAATAAGAGTGGTACATATTTATTCTGAAATCCCTGTAAACGAAACAATTTCCGTGCAAAAGAATTATTAGGCATTTTTCACTTCCTCCAAGAAAACATCTCTGAAATTCTGAACAGAGGGAAGTGGTACTAAGAATATATCTAAAATGAATGTTTCTAAAGGACTCCTTGAAGTCAGTCTGGTTTTGAGTTTGCCACTCCAATCAGCTATAGATGCACGAATCTCATTTTCTAAAATCGATTGCGCTTTTTGATTCGGCAATGTTGGATATCTATCATCATCAAAACCAATAAGGCAAACTCCTCTAAATTGCATTTTGTGAAAGTCGGGATGGTCAGGGTCTAAATAGTTCAATAATTCCGTTTCCAAGTCACTATCAATTAAATCCAAGTTATCTCTAAAAAGCTGCAAATCTCTGTCGTTAGCGTTTTTAGAGCTATCCACAAGATACGGCTTTATACTATCTAAGCAATCCGTCATAGCTTGTCCAATGTTTGAATAGAGCTTAGATTCTCCCCAATATAGAGCCAACTTATTAATTGCTGTGTCGTACTTAATATGCAAACCATCAGTTCCATGGATATGTACCCTTCCCGATGTTTTTAAACTCATTTTACATAGAATCTGCGGCATCTTTAAAATGCTTTGCGCAAGCAAGTATAGCAGCAGTTCGCCGCCCTCACCGGTCTTTTCAATATCCGTAAATAATGCCTTTGCTTTCTTTTTAAGTTCGGATACATGGCGAGTTGTATTTTCACACAAATCTCTTTGTTGAGCTTCTATAATTTTTGAACGAGGAATAGCGTAATCAATAATAATATTACCAAGATATGCGGCAAGTTCCGCTGCTCTTGGTCTATCGTTTCCGTCAAATGCAAGCATGTGACAATGTGCCAACGCTTTAGTATCAGCAATTTGGACATTGATTTCAACGGTAGATAAATATGCTGAAATATCCTCGTTCGGCTGCCTAATTAGTCGTTCGAGGCGCGCATCCAAATCAGTATAAGTAGATGTTCCGGCCATACCTATCACCTCTCACTAAATATCACGCTTAAAATGATGTTAAGTGGGTTTGCGATTTGTTTTTCTTTTATCTACGGGCTTTTTTGCGTCTTTTGGTATTGCCCATGCTTTGCCGAGACGCTGTACACCATCTATCCGCTTTTGCTCACAAAGAACTTGAACCCTGCGTTCAGATATTCCCCATTTGCTTGCAGCCTCTTTTGCAGTTATATACTCCATAATGACCCCACAAATTAATTTGGTAATTATTACATACATTATATACGCGATTCCGAATAAAAGCAACACGAAAAGCCTAAAGCCGCCATATTTTGCATCTGGCGGCTTCAAAATTAAAGGAGGTCAACCATGAGGGCGCCAAGCGAAGCTTGGCAGTTCTTACCGGTGAGAGTCCGGATTAGGCAAAGGCTAGCCACCGGCCTAACACCTATACCACGTGTAGAAGGGTAACTGACTACATGAAGCTGGTAGATGGGAGTTATCGGGCCGTAACGCAAGTAAAGGTATTGAGCCCCGAAACCTGCCACCGTTGGGAGAGCCGACAGTGTTCATGTACTGGAAGGCAGAATTCTGTTGTGCGATATGGCGAGCACAGCACTGCTCCCCGGGGTCTGAGTCCATGGCACGATAACAAGAGGAACTGACAGGAACTTGGGAGAACCAGACTGTTCCTCAAGGGTAATCTGTTGACAACCGAAGAAAGGGAGGATACGGAGATGACGGTCTGGTAGTCGGACTAACTCGTAGTACTCCGAGGACGGGAAAGCCGTCTACATGGGGAAGGGGTTAGCATCAATACGTAAAGGAGAAGGGAAACATATGCTGTCTACTAAGGCAGGTAAGGTTGTATCTGCCGAGGTACAATTTGATATGGAAACGAAACTTAACCTTATAACGAAACGCGCTATCGAGGATAAGAGATTTAAATTTACCAGTCTTGCGCATTTGTTGAATGAGGTGTCCTTAAAAGAATTACATTTGGTCAGCAGACAGTTAACGGTAAAAGTAACGAAATTCCAGCAGTACGTAGTCTTTTAGACATATTGCAAATCGAAGGATGTATTGTTGTCGCCGATGCGCTTAATTGCCAGACGAAAACAGCAAAATCGATTATTGACAGGAAAGCGGATTATCTGTTAAGTGTCAAAGATAACCAAGGAACACTGAAGAATGATATTGAAGATTACGTTCAAGATGATAATTTGAGGAAAACAATGGACACCTGCAGCGTTTGCGAAAAAAATAGCGGTAGAATCGAACAGAGAACAGCGTTTTCGACCTGCGACATTGAATGGCTTGCCGGTAAGAGAAATTGGGAGAACCTAGCCTGCATCGGGGCTGTGAACACAAAATTTACAACCCCAAAAGGAACGACAGACGAGTGGCATTATTACATCTCAAGCCGCAGACTCTCAGCAGAAGAATTGCTGAGGCATGCGCGTTTGGAATGGTCAGTAGAAACAATGCATTGGCTATTGGATGTGCATTTCCGCGAAGATTTTTGCCGAGTTGAAGATAAAAATGTTCAACAGAATTTAAACATCGTTCGTAAAATTGTGCTTAACAGTATTAAGGCATTTAAAACAAAGACGAATTCCAAACGGCCAATTTCAAAAATTATGCTTGATTGCTTACTCGAATCTGATAATATGCTGTCTATTCTTATGGTTGATGAAAATTGATTTCCGTGCGCACCCGGTTCTTTTTATGGACTAAATTGGCTTATCATGGTACAATAGGAAACAATATATGGTCTTTTAGTCGGGGGTGTGTGTTATGGCAAAAATGGATTTTATTGAAAAAGATTATTTTGAACGGTTATTCGGTATGGGTTCGGGCTATGTACTTGATTTTTCAAACCGTTCTTTTCAAGAATTTGTTTATAGCATAATGCGGATTGATATATATTCAAAATATCCGGGACTTTCCAAAGCAAAAATTTTGAGGAGCATTATAACTGATTATGATAACGTAACTGTCGGGAAGTTATTATTAGAGCTAATGCGCTATATGCAAGCTAAGGATAGGATTGCTGATGAGGATAAAGCAACATTTAAGAAATGCGCTGAAATCGGTAATCGACTTATTGGAAAAACCACTACGGTTAAATTTCCCACACAAAATACAACACAGGTAAAGCCGATAAAATCGGTCATTGATTATGATAAATATTTGAATGAGTTGAAAAATCTAACAGACTTTCCGGATACGCCACAAGCAAGGGGATTTGCGTTTGAAAGATATCTGCATAGTCTATTTGAAATCAACGGTTTAGAGCCAAGAGGTAGTTTTAAGTTAGTTGGTGAACAAATCGACGGTAGCTTTCTGTTACATAATGAAGTCTATCTTTTGGAAGCAAAATGGACAAGCAGAAAAATTGATAAGGGCGACTTGGTAATTTTCAATGAGAAAGTGTCGTCGAAATCCGGCTTTACAAGAGGGCTTTATATCAGCTTTTCCGGCTATTCTGACGAAGCATTGGCAACATTCGCAAATGGAAGAACAGTAAATATTGTGTTAATGACCGTTCAAGAATTGGCAATAGCCTTAACTCGAAAACTTGATTTAACGGACATTCTAAAGAATAAAGTGAGAGCTTTAGCGGAAGAGGGGAACTATAACAAATCAATCTTAGAAATGTAACTGTACGTTAGGGCGCGATAGCTATTCATTAGTTATCGCGCCCTGCTGTTTCATTTATCTCTGCAAAAGTTATCAGTTGGTAACTTTGTAGTCCCAATGCTTTTACAAGGTTTTGAGCCTTGTAAAAATCATCTTGGCTATAATATGATATATACCATTTACAGGTTGGCGAAACAAATTTCCTAACCTCTACAAAATAATCAAAATCTATTGCCGACAAAGAATGACCTAAAATATATATTTCATCTGTTGGTGGTAACGCTTCAAAGAAAAAATGATTATGACGTATTATTGAAGAAGTGTTTTTGTATGTTTCTTTGAAATACTCCTCTATTATCTGTTTTGCTTCCCCAATTCTGAAATCTCCATTTTGGTTATCACAGTATAGCTCCCATTCTTCTTCTGAATTAAATACGGGTAAGGGCTTTTCTTGAAAGAGAGTGTCATCATGGTGTCCTAATATAAGTTTGTCTCCACGCAAGGCATTGCCATGAATATATGTAATTCTATTAGTAGGGATACCATATACCTTTTCTAATGTATCCGTGTAGTTGAAGTTTAGAAACAAGCAATTTTTATTTATAATTTGTGGTGAAACAATGGGTAAAGCTTGGGTGCTTATTTTTGTAATCCATTCACTAAAATATTTCGGAATATCAGAAGCAAAAGATAAATCTTCCCCTATCATATATTGATAATCATGATTTGCACTATCGCGCCAGTTTTCATCTCCATAGTCAATATAATAACACGAATTATCATTTTGCACTTGCTCATCGTCTAGTATACCTAATGCGTCCTCAAAAGAATTCCACAAATCATATTCCGGGATATACTTACTTATAGCTTCAAAAAAACGATGTTTCTCTTGGTCATGTGGCGTAATACTATCAAGATAAAAAAAGTCTCCCATAAAATGTTTTGGCTCTTTTTCAAATGCCTGTAAATACTGCATAAAATTCGAATATTTTGTGTGCAGTCCATGCGCAATATCAAATCCATTCCCGATTATAACCAATCTATTCAAGTGAATACACCACCTTTCGACCTTATATGTTTATTTCAAATCAGGTCTGTTCGCCAGATATATTTGATAAGTTATTTACTGCCATTTGCCGGAGCCCCTTCCGGGAGAGACTAATCCGCTTCCGCTTCAGATCCACCTCTAGAATTTTAACTTCTACCTTCTGCCCTACAGATAGTACATCGGCAGGATGGCGCACAAAGCGATCAGCAATTTGGGAAATGTGAAGAAGGCCATCTTGTTCCACACCTAGATCTACGAAAGCACCGAAATCTACAACATTGCGCACAATTCCCTCTAAAATCATCCCAGGCTCAAGCTCCTCCATTTTGATCACTTCCCGGCGGAACACAGGCCCAGGCAGATCGTCGCGTAGATCCCGACCGGGCTTTTGCAAGGCACGATAGATATCAAGTACCGTGGGAAAACCTGCTTCCAGCTCTTCAGATAGCTTCTTTAATTGAGAAGTGGATAGATTCTCCTCAAGATAGGGGACAATCTTTTGTGCTAACTTATAGGATTCAGGGTGCACAGCTGTATTATCTAAAGGATTATCTCCACCTGGGATCCGGAGAAAACCCGCGCACTGAGTGAAGGTAGCAGGGCCTAACTTCGGTACTTTCTTCAGCTCTTTGCGATTTTTAAAAGGACCATTCTCATTGCGATAGGCCACGATATTTTGAGATACTCTTGCAGAGATCCCTGCCACATAACCTAAGAGGGCAGAGGAGGCGGTATTCAGATCAACACCTACAGCATTGACTGTATCCTCAACTACAGCAGCGAGGGTCTCACAGAGACGCTTTTGATCCACATCATGCTGATATTGCCCCACACCTATGGACTGGGGCGGCACCTTCACCAGTTCTGCCAGGGGATCTTGTAGTCTTCTGCCGATGGAGATGGCACCCCTGATGCTCACATCCAGATCTGGGAATTCCTCCCGGGCCAGATCCGATGCAGAGTAGACAGAGGCTCCTGCCTCACTGACGATGGTATAGCTCAAAGAGAGGTTCTCCTCGCCAATTACCTGGGCAATAAATTCCTCTGTCTCCCGGCTTGCTGTACCATTGCCTATGGCCACAACATCTGGTTTGTATGTATGATAGAGCTCTAAGATAAGCTGCTTGCCTCTGAAATAATCCCGTTTGGGAGGTGTAAAATACGAGGTGGCAGTGGCCAGAACTTTGCCTGTTGAGTCTGCCACTGCAATTTTGCAGCCTGTTCTAAAACCAGGATCGATGGCTAGCACAGTCTTTCCCTTTACAGGCGGCGTCAGCAGGAGTGGCTTCAAATTGCCTGCAAACACCTCGATAGCCTGCTGTTGGGCCTTTTGGGTGAGGGTGGAGTGAAGTTCCCGTTCCATAGCAGGGAAGAGGAGCCTTTGGCAGCCATCTAGAATTGCCGCCTCAAGATATGAGGGAAGGGAGATGCCCACAAGCTTTTGGATCCCGACGATTATCTCCTCTTGTGGTACTTCTACTGTGACCTTGAGAAATTCCTCCCGCTCTCCGCGGTTGATGGCCAGAATCCTGTGGGCTGGCATTTTGGCTGCAGCCTCCCTGTAATCGTAATATGTCTCGTAGGGAGAGGAGAGAAGTGGATCTTTTGCTTTAGAGCTAATTGCGGCCTGGCTATGGTATGCTTCTCTGGCAAAGCTGCGGACCTGATAGTCCTCTGCAATTTGCTCTGCGATAATATGGCAGGCGCCTGTGAGGGCATCGTCTGTGGTTTCAACCCCCAGCTCTGGATTGATATAGCGGGCTGCTTCGAGTTCCGCATCTTCAGGTGAAGGACGCTTTTCAAAAAGGAGAGCGGCCAATGGTTCCAGTCCCTTCTCCCGGGCCATAGTGGCCAGGGTGCGGCGTTTGGGCCGATAGGGGAGGTATAGGTCCTCCAGCTGCTGGAGAACTGTGGCTTTATCAAGCTTTTCGGCAAGCTCCTCTGTGAGCTTGCCCTGTTTATCGATAAGTTCGCGAATCTCTTCCCTGCGCTTTTCCAAGTTGCGTAGGTATTCTAAGCGCTCAGAGATCCCCCGCAAGGCAACCTCATCTAGCTGGCCTGTGGCTTCCTTGCGGTAGCGGGCGATGAAGGGGATGGTGTTGCCATCGTCCAGCAGAGCGATAGCTGCCAATACGCCCTGGGGTGAGAGTTTCAGCTCCTGGGCTATTTGATCTCCTATGTTCATTGCATTCAACCTCCAGTTTCTATTTTAATCCTTCCCGCTGATTTGCACAAGGGGAGAACGCTGTCGCTTCAAAGAGAGCCAGGAATTTGTGAATTTTTTTCTTTTGGTTGCCTTTCGGCAGCAGGAGGTATATAATGAAATTACAATTTCACAAACCTTCGGGGCAGGTGCGAGGGGCAACCCTCAATTCCGACCGGTTGTAATGCTCCCTTTGAGGAGACGAGCCAATCAGCCTCAACAATTGATTTCGGTGAGATTCCGAAGCCGTCAGTAATAGTCTGGATGAGCGAAGGTGAAAAGCGCATAGCAATGCGTTTATTTCCTTATGGAAAAATGCCCCCCTTTATTTTTGGGGGCTTTTTTTATTTTTAAAGAGAGGAATGATAAAAATGGTTAAGAACAAACTCACTATGGCGGAAAGTTTTAAAGGTGGCGTGATCATGAACGTAACCACAGCGGAGCAGGCTCGGATTGCAGAGGCTGCCGGCGCTGTGGCAGTAATGGCTCTGGAGAGAGTCCCCTCAGACATCCGCAAAGAGGGCGGGGTGGCCCGGATGTCTCCCGCTGAGGTGATCGAAAGCATCAAAGAGGCTGTAACTATTCCTGTAATGGGAAAAGTTAGGATCGGGCATTTTGTGGAGGCTCAGATTTTAGAGGCTTTAGGTGTGGATTTTGCAGATGAAAGTGAAGTGCTCACACCTGCAGATGATATGTATCATATTGCTAAAAGCTCTTTTAAG
>ENA-UOOE01003199-UOOE01003199.1-fermentation-metagenome-genome-assembly--contig:-NODE-3199-length-10626-cov-3.692555_pt1 | contig 10626 bp, 9 predicted proteins | sample MGYA00245776_ERZ724021 | MGnify/ENA primary metagenome ERZ724021 (study PRJEB28704, sample SAMN03018321) | fermentation metagenome | biome: anthropogenic terrestrial biome; feature: soil; material...
ATGGGACAGGCGTTTTTCTCTTTATCTGTAACTGGTAGTGGGATGATTGTATATGGTGCATATCTATCAGATGGTGAAGATATAGTAGATGGAGCAGTAAATACTGCTATATTTGATACAATTGCAGCTATGGTAGCAGCATTGGTTATCATACCTGCTTGCTTTGCATACAATGTAGATGTTGGTGCAGGTCCTGGACTTCTTTTTGTAACTTTACCTAAAATATTACAAAACATACCATTCGGTAGATTATTTGCAATAATACTATTTACAGCAGTAGTATTTGGTGGAGTAACCTCTCTTCAAAACATGTTTGAAGTAGTTGGAGAATCACTAATGCATAAATTTCCTAAACTAAAACGTATTCCTATGCTAATATTACTTTGTGTAATCTGCTTTGGTATAGGCGTTAATATGGAACCTATATTTAAATGGGGACCGTGGATGGATTTTATATCTATATATATTATTCCAATTGGAGCAACCTTAGGTGCCATATCTTGGTTTTGGATTATGAAAAAAGAGGATTTGCTTAATGAGATCAATTTAGGAGCTAAAAAGAAACAAGGAGATTTATGGTATAATATGGGCAAATATGTTTATGTACCATTTGCAGCAATCTTGTGTATAGTTGCTCTATCTATGAAAGTAGCATTCTAAAACTTAATAAATGGTGGCAAACATTTTAAGAAAATTGTGGTGGGGTTGTACTCCACCTCTTTTATTTACATAATAAAGCATTAATGATATAATCATGTTAGTTTATTTTTACTTAATAAAAATACAGGAGTAGTGGTGTGTTAATTAACAAAAAAACTTTAAGTGATCAAATTTATGATATATTAAAAATGGAAATATTAAAAAGAGAGATTCCCTTTGGCTCAAAACTTGTCAATAGAACATTGCAAAAGAGATTTGGGGTTAGTTCATCTCCTATTCGTGATGCCATAAACCGTTTATATCAAGATGGACTTGTTACCTCCATTGATAAATCTGGAGCAACAGTGGTTGATTTTGATTATGATTTTTTTCTTGAGATTAATGAAGTGCTTCTATATGCAATTAACACTGGCATAAAATTGTCTTTTGAGAAATCTGACACCGAGGAAGTATGTAGGGATTTGGAAAAGTATTTATCACTTCAGGAGAATTGTATAGGCACTGATGAATTTTATGATTATGATTATAAGTTTCATAAGACATTTATTGAATACTCTAAAAATACTAGATTAAAAAAGATTTTTAAAGAATATAATGTTCTTCATGAAATGCTTGTTAGGAGTTATTACGGACCTGAAGCCTGTCAAATTAGGGAAAACAGTATAAAGATGCATAGAAAAATATTAGACGCCTTTAGAAACAATGATTATAAATTGGCAATGAAGCTTACTGAGGATCATTATAAAGGTGCTGAAGAAATATTTAAGAAAATACTCCAGCAAAGAGAAAAAAAACTTGAATAACATTCTCATGATAACTAGAGCAGATAGTGTAAAGTGAGATATGGAAAAAATTAGCCTTAACTGTCAATTGTCAATTCTCAACTAAAACAACAATTAATATTTCTTCTAATGATAACTTAGTAATTAAATTAGAACCTTGTCTATATGTTGTGATTGCGATTATATGTGTTTTTTTTAGATAAGCAAAGGAATAAAAAAAGCGCTAATATATGTGAATATTAACGCTTTTTTTTGCTTTTATGGGACTTAAAGCAGTTTTACCGGGTATACTAATTCTATTAATAAATTTATAGGAGCTGGTTTTATGAGCCCAACAAGTACGCTAAATAGATTAATAAATGAGAAATCTCCGTATTTACTTCAACACGCATATAATCCTGTTGATTGGTTTCCTTGGGGCGGTGAAGCTTTTAATAAAGCAAAAGCAGAAGATAAACCAATTTTTTTAAGTATAGGTTACAGCACTTGTCATTGGTGTCACATCATGGAAAAGGAATCTTTTGAGGATGAAGAAGTAGGGGAAAAATTAAAAGAAGGCTTTATTTCTATAAAAGTAGATAGAGAAGAAAGGCCAGATGTGGATAGCATCTATATGACCTTTTGTCAGGCTACCACGGGAAGTGGTGGGTGGCCTTTAACAATAATAATGACTCCTGATAAAAAGCCATTTTTTGCAGGTACTTATTTCCCTAAGAAAAGCCATTTTGGTAGACCAGGATTACTTAATATTTTAGATGCGGTTCAAAAAGAATGGAGAGATAATAGGGAGAAGCTAATCAATTCTTCAGAAAGACTAATGAAAGATATAAATAGTTATATAGTAGTAGACAAAAGTGAAGAGTTGAAAGAAGATGTGATAAAAAGAGCATATGAAAACTTAAAAGAAGTTTATGATCCAGTATATGGAGGATTCTATACACAGCCTAAATTTCCTACCCCTCATAAACTTATGTTCCTTTTAAGATTTTATGAAGTGTATAAAAATAAAAAAGCTTTAGAAATAGTGGAAAACACTTTAAAGCAAATGTATAAAGGTGGAATATTTGATCACATAGGATTTGGATTTTCAAGATATTCCACAGATAAAAAATGGCTTGTACCACACTTCGAAAAGATGCTTTATGATAATGCCCTTTTAGCTTTAGTTTATGCTGAAGCATATCAAGTTACAAAAGATAATTTTTATAAAGAAGTGGGAGAAAAAATATTAAACTACATATTAAGAAATATGACTTCACCACAGGGAGGTTTTTATTCTGCTGAAGATGCAGATTCCGAGGGAGAAGAAGGAAAGTTCTATTTATGGGATTTAGAAGAAATAAATAAAGTATTAGGGGAGGAACAATGTAAAATTTTCTCGTCTGTTTATGGTATAAGTAAAAATGGAAACTTTGAAGGAAGAAACATACCTAATCTAATAGAAAAAAATTTAGAAGACACAGATGAAGATTTAATAAAAAAATTGGATAGCTGTAGAGATAAGTTATTTAATTATAGAGAAAAAAGAATACACCCTTTTAAAGATGATAAAATACTTACTTCATGGAACGCCTTAGCTATTGTAGCTTTTGCATATGCAGGAAGGGTCTTCAATAACGAAAAATATGTTAATGCAGGGGAAAAAGCTTCAGAGTTTATATTAAATAATCTTTTAAGAGAAGATGGAAGATTACTGGCTAGATATAGAGAAGATGAAGGAGCTCATTTAGCTTACTTAGATGATTATGCATTTTTAATATGGGCTCTTATAGGACTCTATGAAGCTACCTTTAATGTTAAATATTTAGATAAAGCTATCTATTTCAATAAAGAAATGATAAGGCTTTTCTGGGACGAAACTTCAGCAGGTTTCTTTTTATATGGAAAAGATGGAGAACAACTTATATATAAACCAAAAGAGAGTTATGATAGTGCCATACCTTCAGGAAATTCTGTAGCGGTTTATAATATGCTTAGACTTTCTAGAATTACTGGGGATACAGAATTAGGGGAAATGGCTTCAAAAACATTCGATAATTTTGGAGGAAATGTAAAAAATAATTTAGAGTCTCACAGCTTTTTTCTTACAGCATTTATATATAGTGTAAAAGAAAATAAACAAATAGTAATAGCCGGTGAGCTTGAGGATAATATTACCAGGGAAATGATAAAGGAAATAAATAATAGATTTTTACCTTTTACTATGGTCCTACTGAATAACCATGGGAGTAATTTAAATAAATTTATACCTTTTATAGAACATGAAAGAAAAATAAAGGATAAAACTACTGCTTATATATGCGAAAATTTTTCTTGCCATAAGCCAGTAGATAATATTATGGATTTTTTGCAGCTATTAGATAAGTGATCTTTTAGTGAATAGTGAATAATGAAGGGTAAAGAGTAAAGGAAGCTTTTCTTAATAAAATGGAGAAAAATTATCCTATACTCTTTACTTTTTACAGTAGTTTAATCAAAATTGGAGCTAAAAAGGAAGTAATCAGGCCAGCAATACCAATAGCGAGTCCACTCATTGCCCCTTCAGTTTCCCCCATTTCTATAGCTTTTGTGGTTCCTATGACATGGGAAGAAGTTCCTATTGAAATTCCTATGGCGATTTCATCTGTTATTTTAAATGTTTTACATACAATGGGGGAAATAACTGCCCCCATAATGCCGGTTATTATGATTGCAGCTACGGTAATTGCAGGAATTCCGCCAATTGTCTTAGAAACTTCTATACCTATAGGCGTAGTTATAGATTTAGGGATTAAGGAAAGTGTTAATTCACTGGTCAGACCAAATAGCTTGGAAATATAGAATATACTAAATATAGCAGTAATAGAACCTACAGTTACACCAAGGAATATTGGCACAGCATATTCCTTTATGGTTATCTGAATGTTAATTCATTTAATTCTAATCATATTCCTTTATGGTTTCTAATTTATGATATAAAGGTACTGCAAGTACTACTGTGGCTGGTCCTAAAAAAAATGATATAAGTTTTCCGCCTTTGTTAAATGAGTCTAAACTTATATTGCAGGAAAGTAATATTATAACTATTAGTGTTATACATATTAAAAGTGGATTAAATAGTGGAATTTTAGTTTTCCTATATACATATAAGCCTACTTCAAAACAGATGATAGATAGTAGGATTCCAAACATAGGTGAGTTAATAATATCATTCATTTTTTTCTGCCCTCCTTATATATAATTGTATTGTCCAACCAGTTACGCTGATTATTATAATGGTAGATATAATGCACACAGATAAAAAGGCTATCCATTTCCCTTCCAGCATAGGCATACAGGATATTATTCCAACTCCTGCAGGTATGAAGAAAAAAGCAAGATGATCTAATAAAAATTTACTAACATGATCTATCATTTTTAATTTAATTACACCTGTACATAAACATAAAAATAATATCAACATACCTATTACACTACCTGGTATGTTTAATTTAAGAAAACTGTGTATAGATTCCCCTAATAGGCATACTAATAATATAATACCTAATTGTCGTAATGCTTTCAAAAAAACACCTCTTTCTTTTAGTAGCTTTAAAACGCCATTATTTATTTTATTACTTTTTATAGAAAAATACTATAGCATGATAAAAGTTTAAATTTTAAAAAGATTATTTAAAAACATTCACAAATAGCGTATACTTGATAACTGGAAACATAGATTGCGGAGGGCTATATGAAAAGGATTATACATAAGATGATAAAGCCCTATAAGGGGCTTCCTAAAGAAATATATATAATTTTTATATCTAGAATTGTAAATAGTTTGGGCAGCTTTGTTTATCCACTGTTAACTCTCATACTTACTCAAAAGATAGGTATTTCTGCAAATAAAGCAGGAATATTTATGACTAGTATATCCTTACTATCAGCACCGGGTATGCTAATAGGCGGAAAGCTTGTGGATATACTTGGAAGAAAGAGAATAATATTAACATTTCAAACTTTATCCTTATTTGTATTTATAATATGTGGGTTTTTAAAACCTTCTATGAAGATGGCATACACTTTAATGCTAGCTCCCATATTCTATTCTTTTTGTATGCCAGCCCAAGATGCCATGGTTGCAGATTTAACTACGCCTGACAATAGAAAGGAAGCCTTTTCGCTATTATATATGGGACACAATTTAGGATTTGCCATAGGCCCTGTCATAGGAGGATTTTTATATAAAAACCATTTGCCTTTAGTATTTTGGGGAGATGCATTCACTACTAGTATATCCTTAATTCTTATATTATTTTTTGTAAAGGAAACCTTACAGTATAGAAAGGAAGGAGATGGATATTCTTTAGAAAAGGGTGAAGAAGGTTCCATATTTAAAGTGCTGTTTGGAAGAAAAATATTAATACATTTTGCTTTAATATTATTTGTTTATCAATTTGCTTATTCCCAATGGGGATTTTTACTTCCTTTGCAATTGGGGAATATATTAGGTCAAGGAGGAGCCAGGTACTTTGGTCTCTTAGCAGGATTTAATGGTCTTATAATTATATGCTTTACTCCATTACTTTCTAGGTGGACTAGAAAAATTAATAACTTTAAAGCTATTTCCTTTGGAGGAATGTTGTATTCACTATCCTTTTTAGTTTTTGCAGTTTCCAAAGATATACTATGGTTTTTTATTTCTATAGCTATTATGACTATAGGAGAAATCATAGTATCCATTAATACTCCAGTGATTATATCAAATAATAGCCCTATTTCCCATAGAGGAAGGATAAATGGAGCATTATCAACTATTTATGGAGCAGGATGGGCGCTAGGACCTGTGGCTATGGGAAAATTCTCATCTCAGTATGGAATAGAGAAAGGTTGGATAGTAATATTTATAGTTATTTTAATTGCAGCTATCTTTATGAGCCTGTTAGCCAAGTCTAATAGGGGTAAAATTGCTAATTCGTATTGACAAAAGGGAAAGGGTAATAATATAATTAACTTTGAAATTAAAATTAATTCTATGAAAAGGAAAGTACTTTTTATCCGCTCTTTAAGCGAGCAGGGATTGGTGGAAGCCTGTAAGAGAATAGAAGGAAATAGAGCCTTGGAGAAGCTTATTCAAAATTCTATGTTTAGAAGAGTAGAATAGGACGCTAACCACGTTAAGGTTTTGAGTGGACTTTGTCAATTAGAGTGGTACCGCGGAACATTACCCGTCTCTTTTATTTATAAGAGATGGGTTTTTTATATATAAAAACAAAAAAGCAGATAATAAATAATAGATAAGGAAAGAATTTTCTTGTAAAAATTCTAAATATGGAATCATAAAAAATTCACTAAGTGAATTTTATCTATATTTATTATTTCTTATTTATAATTTATTATTTAAACATTAGGAGGGTTTTTAAATGGACTATAAAAAGTTAGTAGCAGAAAGAATAGCTGAAAAAATAGAATTGCCCTTAGAGAAAATTGAAGAACTAATAGAAATACCACCAAAGGCTGAAATGGGAGACTTTGCATTTCCTTGTTTTCAATTAGCTAAAGTTTTAAGAAAGGCACCTAACATGATAGCTGTTGATCTTAAAGAAAGCATTAATAAAGATGGCTTTGAAAGAGTAGAAAATATAGGATCTTATTTGAATTTCTTTGTAGATAAAGCTGTATTTACAAAAGAAACTATTGAAAAAATAATTACTGAAGGAGAAAAATATGGTTCCTCAGAAATAGGAAAAGGCAAAAATATAGTCATTGAGTATTCCTCACCAAATATAGCTAAGCCTTTCCATGTAGGACATTTATTTAGTACATCTATAGGAAATTCATTATATAAAATAATGTCATTCCAAGGATACAATTGTGTAAGAATAAATCATCTTGGAGATTGGGGAACTCAATTTGGTAAGCTGATATCTGCTTATAAAAGATGGGTAGATGAAGAGGCATTGGAAAAAGAACCTATAAAAGAATTACTTAGAATTTATGTTAAGTTCCATGATGAAGCTGAAAAGGATCCATCCTTGGAAGAAGAGGGAAGAATGCATTTTAAGAAATTAGAAGAAGGTTCAGAAGAGGAAGTAAAGCTTTGGAAAAGATTTAGGGATTTAAGTTTAAAGGAATTCCAAAAGGTATATAAAATGTTAAATGTAAAGTTTGATTACTTTACAGGAGAAAGTTTCTATAGTGATAAGATGGATGCCGTAGTAGAGGAAATAGATAAAAAAGGATTGCTTACTGAAAGTAATGGAGCAAAGGTTGTAATGCTTGATAAATACAATATGCCTCCATGTATAATTAAAAAATCTGATGGGGCAACTATATATGCAACTCGTGATTTAGCTGCAGCAATCTATAGAAAGAATACTTATGATTTCTACAAGAGTATATATGTAGTAGGTCTTGAGCAATCTCTTCATTTTAAACAAGTATTTACTACATTAAAACTTATGGGATATCAGTGGGCTGATGATTGTAAACATGTAGGCTTTGGTCTTGTAAGATTTGCAGATAGAAAGCTATCAACAAGAAAAGGAGAAGTAATTTTCCTTGAGGATTTATTAAATGAATCCATTGAAAAGGCTACGGAAATAATTAATGAAAAAAATTCTGATTTAGAAAATAAAGAAGAAGTGGCTAAGAAAATAGGCATAGGTGCTGTAATATTCACTTATTTGAAGAATAACAGGGAAAAAGACATAGTATTTAGTTGGAATGAAATGCTAAGTTTTGATGGTGAAACAGGTCCATATGTGCAGTACAGCTATGCAAGAGGTAAAAGTGTATTAAGAAAATTAGGAACTGCTACTGGTGACGTGGATTACAGCAAATTAAGTTCAAAAGAAGAATTTGAATTAGTTAAAACTTTAGAAGGCTTTAACAATGCTATATTATATTCTATAGATAAATTAGAACCATCAATAGTCACAAGATATGTAATAGATGTAGCTAAAAACTTTAATAAATTTTACAATCAATACAGCGTAATGAATGCAGAAGATGAAGAAACAAAAAAAGCAAGACTAAAGCTTGTAGAAGCAACCTGTCAGGTATTGAAAAATGGATTAAGTCTACTGGGAATAGAAGTAGTGGAAAAGATGTAAATTTATATTTAATGCAGAGTAGAGATTATGCTTCTGTTCTGCATTTTTATTATGAAATTGTTCAAATAGCTTATATTAAGTATTTTATTAGTGTACATATTGTTGTATAATTATAATCGTTCGTACAGTATAGGGTTTGGAGGATAGAAATGATTATAAGAGAAAATACACAAAAGGTGTCCATGCCGGTAAATATATTCGAAAAATATAAAATGGATTCCATTGCTTACTTTGATATAGAAACTACAGGTTTTAAAAAAGAAGAAGATAATATAATTCTTATATCTTTAGGTTGGTATATTAATCAAGAAAGTTTTAATATAAAACAATATTATGCTGAGAATTTATATGAAGAAAAGGAATTACTCAATGCTTTTGGAAAGGACATAGAGGGATTTGCAACCTGGTGTTCATATAATGGACTAGCTTTTGATGAACCCTTTATTAAGTTCAGATTTCAAAAGAATAATTTACAATATGATGTGCCTAATAAACATATTGATCTGTATAGACTTATAAGACCTTATTATAAACAATTGGGGATAGATAGATGTAATTTGAAGACTGTAGAAAAATTTATAGGTATAGAAAGAGAAGATACTATTGATGGCGGATTAAGTGTAGAACTATACAATAAATATCTTCAAACCTCAAGTGAGGATTTAAAAGAAAAGATTATGCTGCACAACTATGAAGATGTATTAAATCTACCACAAATTTTTCATTTAATTTACAAGGTGGATAATAGTGAAGAAATTACGAGGGTAGATGCCATAACTGAGAAACAGAAAAGATACTTAAGTTTTTTAATGGAAAAAAATAATATAAAGATTGACAAGAAACTAAAGAAAATTTCTAAAAAAGCAGCATCTAAGATTATAGATAGCATTTTAAAAGGCACTGTTGATAATGATAAATTAGAGGATATAATTAAAAATAGTTATTAAAACCAACTTATACATTTTACTTAAATAAAATGTTATAATTTAGCTAGGAGGTGTTTGATTATGATTATCGAAGATATAATGACATCAAAGTTAATAACCGTAAGACCAGAAGATACTGTAAAAAAAGCTTTAGATATTATGAATGAGAATAGAATTAATGGAACACCAGTAATAGATGAATTTGGTCATTTGGTTGGTATGATAGTAAAGGCAGATATCTATAGGTTTTTAATTGAAGAAGGACATTATGATACATGCCCTGTAGATTGGGTTATGACAAAACAGGTTGTAACAGGAAAATTAGGTAATAGTCTAATAGAAGTAGCTGAAAAATTAAGAGATAATAATATTATTGCTATGCCTATAGTAGATGAAGATAATAAGGTGAAGGGTATTATTGCCATTGAGGACGTAGTAGATTATCTCATGAAAAAAGTTGAACAATAGCATAAAAAGGTATTATAATTTAACATGTTAAAGTGAAAAATAGAGTAAATTAGTTATATATTAAAGCTAATTTACTCTTATTTTTTAATTTGCCTTCTAATCACGAATAATTGTGCTTAATTTTATAATAATATATGTTACAATATGAACGTATTAATAAAATAATTATATAATATACGGTAATTGGCTGGGCTTGTATGAAAAGGAGGTAATATAGTGTTTAAGCAGTGGCAAGGATTTAAAAAAGGAAATTGGAATGAGGTTGTAGATGTAAGGAATTTTATTCAAAATAACTATACTCCCTATTACGGAGAAGATAACTTTTTACAAGGTATAAGTGAAAAAACTAAAGAAGTATGGGAAATAAGTAGAGAGCTAATCTTAGAAGAGCTGAAAAAAGGTATATTAGATGTGGATACTAAAACAATATCGGGTATTGATAGTTATGAACCGGGATATATAAAAAAAGATAGTGAAGTTATTGTAGGACTTCAAACAGATGCTCCACTAAAAAGAATAGTGAACCCTTTTGGCGGAGTTAGAATGGCGAAGCAGGCTTTAGATGAGTATGGATATGAATTTGATGCTAAAATGGAAGAAATATTTACTAAGTATAGAAAAACTCATAATGAAGGAGTTTTTGATGCCTATACTGATGAAACTAGAAGAGCTAGAAGTGCTGGTGTATTAACTGGGCTTCCAGATGCATATGGC
>ENA-UOOE01003200-UOOE01003200.1-fermentation-metagenome-genome-assembly--contig:-NODE-3200-length-10623-cov-3.724167_pt1 | contig 10623 bp, 9 predicted proteins | sample MGYA00245776_ERZ724021 | MGnify/ENA primary metagenome ERZ724021 (study PRJEB28704, sample SAMN03018321) | fermentation metagenome | biome: anthropogenic terrestrial biome; feature: soil; material...
CGGGCCAAAAGTGGCCGACTGCACCCTGCTGTACGGCCTGCACCAAGAAAAAACCCATCACAGATTTGTGGTGGGTTTTACCTATTTTATACTTATAAATTCTTTATAAAATTTTTCCTTAGCTTTAAGCATTTCATTAGAATATTTTCCGTTTCGTGGAGTAACAGATTTGTATTTTTCAATTATTAGTCTAGCCCTAGCTTTTTTATTTTTAATAATTAAATAGGGTTCAATTTCAATTAAAAGATTTATGGCATCATTATATTTTATTGTATAAGTAAAAGAATCTGCATGTTTTTCAGAATTATAATTTTTATTTTAGTATTTGTAAATGGATGTATATCTATGAATTTTCTATTCAACTTAGGATGGCTGAATTTTACCAAGAGTGTAAAAAAAGGTTGCAGTAAAATATACATAGACAAATTACAAAATAAAAAATAATTTTACATAGATTAGAATGGGAAAAATTATGAATAAAAGGGCAAGATTTAAGCATTTTTAAAGTAGCCAATATGATAAATGGAAAAGCCAATGATGATGGATATCGAGGATTCCATTTATATTACCAGAAAACAAATAAACATTACCCTATAGAGATACAAATAAATACTAAGCGTGATAGGGTTATGAACGATTGGCTTCATATACATTTGTATAAGTATAAAAAAACAGTGCTATAGTTGAAGTATTAAGAGGAAGATATGACAGTGGGGAAATTAAAAGTGAGTCTGATTTTAAGGAGGCATTAAAAAGTGTGTTATCTAGTAGCAAAGAAATTTGATAAAGAAGGTAGTTTGGTATTGGAATTAGAATGAGGACAGAGATTGGCATCATTATCGAAATATTTAACATTAACAACACTTGGAAAAGGTGTACAGATAGTAACACTTAATGATTTGGAAAGTTTTAAAGAATATTTTCCATATACAGTTATTGATGATGAAAGTGAATATATTTCAAAAGTAATAAAAATGTAGGTTGTAATTCTAAATGGAGAGAGCTATCTTGAAATTTGAACAGTGGGAGTAGCTCGACCAAACATTTTAGTAGTACTAGCTAAATTAGTTTTAGGATTTACAAATGGAGGTAATATAATGAACTTAACTATTAATCAAATTCGACCAACAAATTACATGAATAACCAATTAAAAAATAATAAAGACAAAAAATTTATTTTGGATATTGACGATAAAAAAATTAGTGAAGAAGAAGATAAAAAATTATATGAAGTATATAAAAAAAGTAATATGGCTCATTCAGCTTATGATTTTAAGGAATATAAAAAAAATGTTATAACATTTCCACCTACAACAGCGCCAGGAATAGTTCGGAAAGCATGGAGAGAAAAATTAGAAAAGTGTACTACAGAAGAAGAACGATTAAATATGATGTCTTTTGGGTTTCATGCTTTGGAGGTTTTAAATAAAAAAAACGGAAATGTACCAAAAGATATAAATGGTTATTTGGATTTTATGGAGGAAATGCAGGCTTATATAGAAAGATACAACAATTGTCCAGATGTAGATGGGAAACACTATGAAGGTCTTAGAGATGTAGCTAATGGTTTTATAACAGAATTGGGAAAATACAAATAGAATATAATATATTTAGAAATAATGAATTTATTCTTGATTGACAATATTAAAAAAATATATATATTATTATAACAATTATAGAACTTATGCTTATGGGAAATTGGTATAAGTCCTTTTTACATTTAAGGAAGGTAAAGAAAGGTAAATATTATCTTATGCAGTAAACAAGTATACTATTTGTAGGTTGCTGGCAAAGGCTATTTACGGGATAAAAATGCCTAATAATGTTCTAATTTGTCTAAATTCTTGGACAGTTATAATTAAATTTAAGTTTGACACGAACGCCTATGTACTTTATAATTTAATTGCAAAGTGAGAAAAAGTGAGGAAGCGAAAATTAATATGATAAACATTATTAAGACTGCAGTTGCAACTATAATAATATCAATTATATCTGGGTTATTACTGGATCGTTTTAAAAATTTAGCACCTAGAATACTATGTAATATAGGAAATGGTGTGCCTATGCAAATAAATAACAAAAAAGTTTATGCATATAGTGTTGCTATTAGTAACCTATCAAAAAAAATAGTTCATGAGTTAACCTTAAATATACAAAGTTCACAAAGTAACTTGAATATTGCAGATGCCAAAATAACAAAAGGTTTAAAATTTGATTATTCAATAAAAGATGGTATTTTAAATATTGATATACCTTTTTTAAATAAGGATGATAAATTTTCGGTTACAGTATATGTAGAAGATCAAAATGGGGTGCATAACAATAAGCCTGTTGCTATAATTAGATCGCCTGAGAATTTTAAGCAGGTAGACTCTGTAGAACAAAAGGGAGTTCTATCCTTATTGTCAAATATACCTAAAGATATAAATGAGGCAATCTCCAAGATAACGAGGAAAACTGAAACAATGGATAAAGAGAATGGAGAAATACCACATAAAAATAAGAAACTTAGTAAGAATAAAAAGGCAATGATAATCACTGTATCCATTATTTTAGTTATGATTGCTGGAGTTTTAGGAAAATCCTATTTCAAAGGAACATCCACTAATACGCAAACTCCCAGTGTAAAAACTAATGACCATAAACAGTCCACCGATACAAAAGGGTCAGCAAATGGAACAACTAAAAATACAGATGTAAAGTCATCAACAGGTAGAACAACTAAAAATGCATATACAAATACATCAACAGGTGGAGCAACCAAAAATACAGATACAAATGCATCAACAGATAGAACAAACAAAAATACAGATACAAATAATACATCAACAGATAGAACAACTAAAAATAAAGATACAAATACATCAACAAGTGGAACAAACAAAAATAAGGATACAAATACAACCACACCAGCAGATGGAACAAAGAAAAATACAGATACAACTACACCAGCGGATGGAACAACTAAAAATACAGATGCAAATACATCAACAGATGGAACAACTAAAAATGCAGATACAAATACATCAACAGGTGGAACAACGTCCAACACAGGCAACTAATGTATCAATGCTTCTTCAAAATATTGTGAGCATTAAAGAAAAGGCTCTATACGCCATATGTGTATAGAGCTTTTGCTTTTTAGTTATTAGAGCTTATACATAAAAATAATGTAATATGGAAAAAGTACTATTGTTGAAATTAAATAAAACAGCAATATAGAAACGCAATATGAAGTGATTAATCAATTTGAAACAAGCTATAAAATGAGGTGAAAAAATGGAGGAAGGGGAAAAATCAACAAAAAAATTAACTTTGGTATCTTTGATATTAATGATTTTCACATCTGTTTATGGATTTAATAACATTCCAAGATCATTTTACAAAATGGGTTATGCTGCTATTCCTTGGTATATTTTTTCAGCAATAACTTTTTTCGTTCCCTTTGCATTAATGGTAGCTGAATTTGGTTCTGCTTTCAAAGATGAGAGGGGTGGAATATATTCATGGATGGAGAAATCTATTGGACCAAGATTCGCGTTTGTAGGAACATTCATGTGGTATTTTTCTTATGTAACTTGGATGGTTAATGTTGCATCTGGTATGTGGATTCCAGTATCAAATGCTATATTCGGAAAGGATACAACACAAAGTTGGACTTTATTTGGACTTCAAGGACCTCAAGTTTTAGGGGCTTTAGCAATAATATGGATATTAGTAGTAACTTATACATCAACTAAAGGCATAGAAAAAATAAAGGAAGTAACTTCATTAGGTGGAAGTGCAGTTTTATTATTGAATGTATTTCTATGGGTTGGTGCTATAGCAGTGTTTATAGGAAATAAAGGACAGTTAGCCCAGCCAATTGAAGGGTTGAAGTCATTTACACAAACACCAAACCCTAAATACGTTGGAAATGTAATTGCTTCTTTAGCATTTGTGGTATACGCTTTATTTGCTTATGGAGGAATAGAAGCTATGGGTGAATTAGTTGACCAAACTGAAGATCCGGAAACAACATTTCCTAAGGGAATTCTTATTTCGGCAGCTGTAATTTCAATAGGATATTCATTAGGAATACTTTTTATTGGTATATTTACTAATTGGGAATCTGTAATGGGTATTAAGGAGGTTAATTTAGGAAACGCAAGTTATATAGTTATGTCTAATCTAGGATATTCACTTGGCACAGTTTTTGGAGCAACCCAAGACACAGCTATAGCTTTGGGACACGGTGTTGCAAGATTTGTTGGACTTTCAATGTTTCTAGCGTTGTCTGGAGCATTTTTTACACTGATGTATTCACCACTAAAGCAGTTAATTGAAGGCACACCAACTAAATTATGGCCTGGAAAAGTTGGAGAAACTAAAAATGGATTGCCTATAAATGCTATGTGGATTCAAGCAACTATAGTTTGTGTAATGATAGCATTGGTAGCCTTTGGAGGAAGCTCAATGGCTTCATTTTTCAATATACTTGTTTCCATGACTAATGTAGCTATGACATTACCATATATGTTTATAGCTCTTGCATTTCCGTATTTTAAGAAGAAAACAGAAATAGAGAAACCCTTCGTAGTATTTAAAACTCAAGGAATTGCAAATTTTTGGACTTGGGTAGTTGTTTTAACAGTAGGACTCGCTAACTTATTTTGCATAATTCAACCAGCCCTAGAAGGAGATATACAAACAACAATCTGGAGTGTAGCTGGACCAATAATTTTCTCGATGGCTGCATGGGTAATGTATGATAGATATGAAAAGAAAAATAAAGACGAAATTTAAAAAATTACGAAGTAATTTGTTATTTAGGTAAGAACTAATAGACCAGCTAGTAAAAGTCAATAAGTTTTTATAAAAAATTTTATCACAAAAAATAGGTATCACAAAAAATCCATTGAAAACCACGAACAATGGAAATTGGTTCCTAATTGTTTTAGCCGTTAGGCTGCTGGGGTTGATTTATTGCTTAGATACATTTTTGAATGTATCTTGGGGTCACGTAGTTCATACTCTTTTTGATTTTTAAGGACAGAGAATATGTAGTTAATTAGCTTATGCATTATTGCAACTAAGCCTACTTTTTTACTTTTACCTTTCATATTCTCATTATAAAAATTTAGTAGAACTCTATTTATAGGTTCACCATTTTTGTTCTTACGTATAGACGCTAACGCGACAGCGTATAAAGCCATACGGCCTATTCTGGTACCTCGTTTGAACATGACATTTCTGTCACTACTAAACTTACCAGATTGGCTAACAGAAGGATCTAAACCAAAATAAGCAACTAAGTGCTTAGGCTTAACAAAACCTTTAATATTGCCGATTTCACTCATTATTGTGATGGCAGTTAATTCTCCAACACCTGGTATTGAGTAAAGTAATTGTACATTTTTCTTAAATTCATCAGAGATTCTATTGCTACGCATTAATAGACGAATTTCAGTTAATAGATTTTCAAGTTGGATTTCCAATGATTCTATTACTGCAATAGTATTAATTATTTTTACAAATAGACTTGGTGATTTAAGACCAATGTAAGCAGCTTCTTCAGCAGCAGCATATAGCTTTTTATAAGTTTTTTCACTATGTGCTAGTCCTTTTCTAGAATTGCTTAAAATGAGGTTAATAAGTTCATCTCTATCAGCCTTTAAAATTGCTTCAGGACTAGAATACTTTTTTAATATAGCTATTGATGTTTTACCAGTAATGTCTGAAAAGACAGAGCTATAACTAGGAAATATAACTCTTAAATCAGTAGAAAGCTTTTTTTTAAATGTAGATTTACTATCAGTAAATTTATAGCAATCTCTGCAAAGAGATTTTAAAGTGTAAATTTCAACATCAAAATCAGAAGAATATTTAACATTTTGAAATTTACCTATATTAGCAATGGTTAATGCATCCCTTTTATCATTTTTCACTTTTCTTATGCCACCATTTTTGTTACAATTAGTAATGAGTGGATTAAGGATACATACTTCAAATGTATCTTTAAGAAAGTGGAAAAGAGTAAGATGGTATACACCAGTAGATTCCATGAAAATGCCAGTTTTCATGTTAAACTTTTCTTCCACTTTTTTTATTTGATCTACTAGGTAATCAAAACCATTTCTATTATGCATAATCTTAAAAGGCTTTCTATAAATTTCACCGTCAGGTGCTAGTATAGCAACTACTGAGAGGTCTGCTGATACATCAATTCCAACTATTGGTCTATAAAAAAATTTACTCATATATATTATCTCCTTTGTTTATGAGATAGAATAGATATTCCATTTCTATCAGTAATTTTGTAACCTTGTTTGTGACACAGGTAATTCCCAATGGGAAGCCTAACCAGCTAAACACAGAATTCTCACTGATGGAATGATACGCTATTTTGCGGGTAATAATGACTCGTTAGAGTCACTTCCCAGGTAAAGACCATCTATCTTCTATTCAAGAGATATTATACATCAATATTTGCTAATTTGGTTTCCCATTAAGGGAAAATAGAAAACTAAGTTAGATTAGAAATACACCCTATCGGGTAAAGATTTTGCGAATAATAAAAAAGAAGTGAGTTGTAATATTTGCTAGAAATATAGATAGTTTTCTATTGAATGTTATGACTACATTATACAAGGTAAAGAGTAAGAGTTTATGAAAAAATTCAGCAAGGCTGAATTTTCACCACAACTATTACTTATTAGTTCTTACCTCTTACTTATCTACAATTGAAAATTTTTCGCAATGACAATGAAGAAAAATTCTCCTTATTTATTATTTATTCTCTATTATTTATTATATTAAAAGCCCTGACTTTTTTAAAATTGGTATTATAGCATTATAAATTAAAACCACTAGTATTACAGATACTATTGCATTGATAAGTGTAGCACCTGCACTTATTTTTGCTAAGACTAATGCAGCCTTTTGAGGTTGTCCTAAAATGTACTGTTTGTAAAAGTATCCTACAATAGGATCAAAAATAACATTAAAGCCTAGTCCGCAGACGGAGGCAATAAGGCTCCACTTAAATACATAATTTTTATCATTACTCTCATTTATTTTGGCATAATTATGTGCAACTAATCCTGTTATTAGACCAATACATAACTTTAATACAAATGTTTTGGGCGCTACTAGAACATATACAGGATCCAATAAATCGGCTATTGTCATTCCTATAGCTCCTGCCAATCCTCCATACCATCCACCAAGAAGTAAAGCAGCTAATACACAAAAAGCATTTCCAACATGTAATGAAGTTGCATCCCCTCCTGGAACTGGAATTTTAATTTGAAGAAAAGTAAATGATACAAAACATAATGCTGCAAATAATGCAGTTTGAGTTAATTTTATGATTCTTGGATTTTTATTCTTCATATAATCCCCTCCTTATAATTCAGCATTTTTATATGAAAACATTATAGCTATTATATCCCTGGGATAACATTCCAACAACTGTATGGGTACATTAATATAATCTAATGAAAGATTAGATTTTGAAAGTATTTTAAATAAACTGAACTATGAATACAGGTTAGTTGTAGTCATGTACTATGTAAATAGGTTTACCATAAAAGAAATTAGTGAAATACTCAATGAAAAGGAAGGAACTATTAAAAGTAGATTAAGCAGGGCTAGACAACAATTGAAAGCACACTATCTTAAGGAAAATATATTTTAGGAGGTATTATATAATGATTATGGGGTTCAGAAAGCAGTAGATAATGAATAGAGCTGTATGCCGATGCTTCAGCTAAAATAGATCCAAAGACCCTGCCAAAATTAGATAATGATTCAAAAAAGCAATTAGAAGAAGCAGGTGTAAAATTGTATAAAGTAATTGATGGCACATGGAAAACTAATATAAAATTAGATGGAAAATTTAAAGATATTAAGCCAATTGAGTATAGAGCAACAGAAAGAACTATGCAAACTGATAATGGAAATACCCATGAAATTAAATTGGTTAAAGATTTATCACATTAGTTAGGATAGCTGTATCATAATTATGAACATAATAGAAAAATATGCATATAATAAATTGATGTAATATTTATGAGAGGATAATTATGAATAGAAATTATGAAATACCAGATTTTGTGCCTTTCCAGTATCCTATAATGTGCCCAATGATGATGTATAGAATGGACAATATGATGGGGGATCCAGAGGAAGAAAGAAAAACCAAAGCCCCCATACAGCCTATTCCACAAAAACAACCTATGCCACAACCTAAACCACAACCTAAACCACAGCCAAAACCAAAACCACAACCACAACCTATACCGCAGCCTAAGCCAATGCCAAAGCCTCAACCGCCAATTATACAAGAGGTAAAAGTGCAACCGGAAGCAGCACCGCCAATTATACAAGAAGTAAAAGTGCAACCAGAAGCAGCACCGCCAATTATACAAGAAGTAAAAATACAACCGAAATTAGAACCACAAAATATGGAATTAAATATACAACCTAAAATGGAGCCACAAAAAATGGAATTTGATATAGAACCTAAGATTCAACCAAAGATGGAGCCAGGCAATATGGAACTTAATATACAACCTAAAATGGGATCAGTAGTAGTTGAGCCAATAAAATTGCATTTAAAAATAGAACCTATAATGGAGCCAACAAAAATGAAATTATGTATAGAGCCAGTGATGGAACCAGTACAGCAACCAATAATGATGCAACAACCCATGCCACCACCTATGATGCCATGCCCAATGATGGAGCCAATGATGCCATATCCAATGGCTAAGAAGCCATGTCATACATGCCATATGAGGATGAATCCAATGGAAATGCAGCAGACATTTATGTATCCAGATGAGTTTTGATAAATGAGGACCCAATAGAAGAAGTGTCTAAATGCAGGTAATTCTGTCTTAGATGAGTTTTTTATTTTTGTAAACATATATATAAATAATCTTCCCTCCAGTGATATTACTGGAGGGAAGAAATTATAGTAATCAAAAGTTAAGATCATTAATGGGTATTTATTTTGTTAAATTTATATAATTATTTTTTAAGGTTCCAAAAGTATTTTGATTCTACACTCTTTTCTTTCATTAATAATTTTAAGAGCCTGACTAAAATCTTCTAGTTTATAGTGGTGAGTTATTAATGGGGTAGCTTTTATAGTTCCATTACTCATCATAGCTAAGGTTGGTCTAAATGTATTTCTAGAAGCTAGTACACCAATTACATCACAGTCTTTAATAATAATATCATTAATTCTTGTTTCAAATGAATATTTGGAATATAGACTCAATAACACAATTCGTCCACCTGGTTTTAGTGAATACAGACATTCATTAACTGTTGAAGAATTTCCTGAACTTTCAATTACTACATCGACGCCTACCCCGTTAGTCATAGATTTTACCCATGTGGAAATACTTCCATTATGATAGTTGAAAATATCTGAAGCTCCTACATTTTTTCCGATTTCTAATTTTTCATTCCAACTGCCAACTAATAAAACTCTACTAGCCCCAGCGGCTTTTGCACATTGCACTGCCATTAATCCGATTGGTCCATCACCAATTACTAAAACAGTTTCTCCAAAACTAACTCGTCCTCTTTGAACTCCATAATAGGAAGTTGCAGCAGGTTCTATTAAAGCAGCCTCGTCATAACTTAAATTGTCTGGAATTTTGTAAACATGTCTATATGGCATATTCATATACTCCGCATAGGCACCATCCTTGTTGCGATAGGAGCCAACAACTACTCTATTTGGACAAAGGTTAAATTTACCTTCCCTACAGTAATCACAACAACCGCAACCTATACTAACATCTCCTACTACCCTATCTCCAACTTCAAATCTTTTTACTTCTGAACCAACTTTAACGATTTGTCCACTCCATTCATGTCCCGGGATTAGGGGATAAGTAGTAAATCCATTTTTAATATGAGGCATTTCTCCTGAGAGTAATTCAAGATCTGATCCACATATTCCTACTCTTTTTATTTTAATTAATACCTCATCTGGTTTTGTTTCTGGGGTTGGAACTTCACCATAAGAATACTTATATGGTTCCGTAAATCTCAGTGCTTTCATATTAACATTCCTCCATAAATAGTATTATTGTCTTTTAATATTGTAAAAATAGTACTTATAACTATCTTTATGCTAGTGTTTACTTATGTATTTAGCAATTTCTATGCCATATTGTTCTGCAGGAAAACACTTGTAGATTAGGGTAGAGAAAAATTGAAGTTAACAATTTAATTGAAAGTGATGCAAGTATACATAAATCATATACAAAAATGCATCAATCATGACAAAAGATAGCATAGTTCTTTAGGTGAGCTAACCCCGTTTAAGAGAAGGTATCTATGGGATAAAAATTAATTGGCACGAAATTTGCTAATGTAATTTACAGGGCTTTCTTTAATAAGAGAAAGAACTCTTGGTTAGAGAAAAAATAAGGAATAGTTATGAGGATTATTTTATAGGAAAGGAGGAAAGAGAGTATGTATAATGATGATTTTATGCATAAAGCTGATTACATGTTTAATGAAATGAAAAAAGTTGAGGCTCATATCAAAAGTATAGAGATTAGGGATGCGAAATCACTTGCGGATTACTTTAAAAATTACACAACTTTGATTTACGAT
>ENA-UOOE01003202-UOOE01003202.1-fermentation-metagenome-genome-assembly--contig:-NODE-3202-length-10616-cov-5.471452_pt1 | contig 10616 bp, 9 predicted proteins | sample MGYA00245776_ERZ724021 | MGnify/ENA primary metagenome ERZ724021 (study PRJEB28704, sample SAMN03018321) | fermentation metagenome | biome: anthropogenic terrestrial biome; feature: soil; material...
ATTCCGGTGGAGCAGTGTGTCCGGCTGGAACAGAGAGCCCGGGGACCTTTGCGGGAAAGTGTGAAGGCAATCTATAAAATCGCGGATTCCGTAATTGAGGTGGTTTATACCCTGGATAAATATCAGTCGGGAGTCCGGACTGATATCACCGTTGACTGGAAGGAAATCGGAGGGGATATCATTCCCGTATTGGATTATCGGATTCCGGTCTCCTATCCGGTCAGCGGATATATGTATGATATTCCGGGAGCGGTGGTGAAACGCGGGGATCTGACCAATGATGTGCCGGCACTGCAGTACGGAATGGCTGCAGGAGGCGGGACGGAATCGGTGATCCTGGCAAGCGACAGCAAATATGGCTATCGGGGAAACGGAAACACGCTGGCCCTGACCCTGATCAACAGCTCGACAAGTCCGGATCCCTATCCGGAAAGGGGAATCCACCATATCAGCCTGCTGATTGGAATGGCACGGGAAGATGCGGGAGCGGCGGAAAGGATGGCTGCCTCTTTTCGTCATAAACTGTTTTATCAGTCTTCCGGCTCCCATTCCGGCCATTTGCCAATGGTGCAAAGCCTGCTGAAAATGTCGGCAGAAAGTATTGTCACGACTGCCGTAACGGCCGCAAAGGATGGCGCCGTCCTGATCCGGGGATACAATGCGTCCGGCAGGAAGGCCCGGGCGGAGCTGCTGTTTGCAAAAAGCATTGCCTCTGCGGAATTTGTGGATCTGGATGAGGCTCCGGTAAAGGGAGTACTTGCCGCGGATGGCAGGACTGTCACAATGGAAGTGGATCCGTATTCCATTTTTGAAGTGAAGATAAGAGCCTGAAACAAAGGCAATGTTGTTTCTGCAGTCTGCAAGCGGCGGATGTACGCTGCTGCAGATCTGCGGAAATTGCCGAAAGGTCAGATGAAATATCATATTGACTCTCTTTGGAATTTGCTTTATACTATTTATACAGTTTCATGTTCAATTTGTACAACAATGCAGCAGACAGTGCAAGAAACAATGAAGGAAATTGTCAAAATGATTCAATCAACAGAATGATTGTAAACTGTCACAGGAAAGAGGGCGTTGTTATATGATTCAACTGTCTCCCCGCAGGCCATCTTCCCATCGGATGAAAGTTCGATGGAAAGATAATATTTCACTGTTTTTGATGACCGTTCCCGGGATTATTGTTTTTATCTGTTTTTCTTATATGCCGCTGTATGGACTGCTGCTGGCATTCAAGAATTTTGTTCCCCGCCTTGGAATATGGGGCAGCCCCTGGGTCGGCTCATTAAACTTTCAATTCATGTTTAAAAATGCAACGTTCTGGCTTTCCCTGCGGAATACCCTGCTGTACAATGCCGCATTTCTGGTTACGGGAATTATTTGCCCCATGCTGTTGGCGATTGGGTTGAATGAGCTGCTGAGCAAAAAGCTGGCGCGTACCCTTCAGACCTTTGTGATCATGCCTCATTTTGTTTCCTATGTGGTTGTTTCCGTCATTGTTTTTGCACTGTGCAGCGCGGACAACGGCATGATCGCACACTTCCTGGATTCCATGGGGTCCCCCCGCATTGCCTTTTACAGTGAAACCAAATACTGGCCGTGGATTCTGAACATCGTGCATATCTGGAAAAGCACCGGATATTCCAGTATTATTTATATGGGAGCCCTTACTGGTATTTCTGATGAATATTATGAAGCTGCAGTGATTGACGGCGCTACCAAATGGCAGCAGACCCGTTATATTACCATTCCTTTTTTGATTCCCATGACGGTTATTCTGGCTATTTTACGTGTGGGTGGGATGTTCAGTTCCAACTTCGATCTCTTTTACCAGGTTCCTCTGAACTCCGGGCAGCTGTATCCGGTGACCAATACCATCGATGTTTTCGTATACAATATGCTTCGTACCAGCAATAATGTCTCACTGTCTTCCGCAGCTGGCTTTTTCCAATCCCTGTGCGGCTTTATCCTGGTCGTTACAGTCAATTGGATCATAAGGAAGATCGACCCGGATTTGGCGATGTTTTAAAGGAGGATCCACTATGGCAAAAAGAAAACATCATTATCATCCTCTTGCTGTGAAACCGCATACCAATGTGATCTTGTCCATATTGGTCGGTCTCTTTGCATTATTCTGTTTTTTACCGATTCTGTTGATTTACATTGGCTCGTTTACGGCGGAGAAGGCGATCAAGATCAATGGATTCAGCTTCTTTCCGGCTAAGTGGAGCGTCTCTGCGTATCAGTATCTGTTCAAGGACGGCGGACAGATCCTGCAGTCCTATTGGGTCAGTATTTCCCTGACCGTATTTGGCACGGTTTTGTCTCTGCTGATTATGACACTCTATGCGTATGCCATTTCCCGGAAGGATTTTGCCCTGCGCAGGCAGCTTACCTTTTTTGCATACTTTACAATGCTGTTCAATGGAGGCATGGTTGCTGCCTATATCGTCAACACCACAGTCTTCGGGCTGCGGGATTCCTATTGGGTGCTGCTGATTCCTACGCTGTGTTCCGCTTACAATATCATTGTTCTGCGTACTTTCTTCACTTCTCTTGGGACCGAATCCCTGGTTGAGGCGGCCAAGATCGACGGGGCCAGTGAGCTGCGTATCTACGCCCGGATTATCCTGCCCATCAGCAAGCCTGCCCTGGCCACCATTGGGTTGTTTACGGCCATTGCCTACTTCAGCAAATGGTTTGAGGTGATGCTTTATATTGAAAACAACAAACTATATACCATACAGTATCTGCTGCAGCGGGTCATGAAAAATCTGGAATATTTACGCTCCAATCCGGAGTTTGCCATGTCGGAAGGTGGAGTGGAGCTTTTGGAGAACCTGCCCGGCGAATCCATGCGGATGGCGCTTACCGTACTGGCCATGACGCCGGTTCTGGCATTTTATCCCTTTTTCCAGAAATACTTTGTCAAAGGCCTGACCCTTGGGTCGGTAAAAGGATGAGTGCGTTCGGTGTCCGCTGTTTCCGGACTGAAAATAGATACTGCAAAGCATAAAGGAGAGAATATTATGAGGAAATTCATCAAAGCCCTTTCATCCATTCTGCTGATCGTGTTGCTCTTCACCGGATGTGCAGGCGGCTCAGGCAACACCGGGACATCCGGAAGCAAAACCCCGCCAAAAACCGGCAAGGAAACGAAGGAAGAAACAACCGATCCCAAGGATCTTCCTCCCTATGAAATTGTCTGGTATTCTCTGGGGAAAAAAGCGGAAGATCATCAGGAAGTGGTGGACGAGATCAGCAAGCGCATGAAAGAGAAATTCAATGCGACACTGAAGCTGATTCCCCATGAATCGTCTGAGCATGATGAGAAGTTAAACATGTTGGTATCCAGCCAGGAAAAGTTTGATCTGACTTTTGTGAGTACCCATTATGCGGATTATGTAGCCAAGCAGGCATTTGAGCCCCTGACGGACCTGCTTCAGAAATATGGAAAGACCATGCTTGATGTTTATCCGCAGAATCTGTGGGATTCGGTTACGATCAACGGTGAGATTTATGCTATTCCCACCCATAAATACTCCTGTCAGCATGTTTTGTATAACCTGAGCCGCACCGAAGCCGAGAAGGTTGGTGTGGATGTGGATAAGGTGCAGGACTGGGAAGGCTTCAAGAATTTCATGGTTGAAATGAAGGAAGCCGGCGGGGACCCCAACGGATACGTGGGAAATATGAGTTTCTCCGTATTTTCCGCATTGTATCCCATGGAAGCCATGACCGGCAATGATCTGGATCCGGGCGTTGTCATCATAGGGGATGAATCGTATGCCAACCAGAAACGCAATGTTGTGTTCAACCAATATGATACTCCCGAGTTCAAGGCATTCTGTGAGGATGCCTATATGCTCGGCCAGAAAGGCTGCCTGCCCCGCGATCCCGATACCACAGTGGAGCTGGGCAAGTTTGACCCTGCCGTTTCCACACAGGATTCCATGGCCAAGCGCACTCCCGGTTATGAAGAAACCTATGGGGTAAAGCTGAAGCCCTATTTTGTGAACAATGCGACCCAGACGACTTCCAAGATATATGGCTCCATGAACGCGATCTCTGCCACATCAGAGGATCCTGCCCGGGCCATGATGCTGGTGGACCTGTTGAATTCCGATGTGGAGTTTGCGGACCTGTTCTTTTACGGAATAGAAGGAAAGCACTGGGGGAGAAATGAGGAGGGACAGATTGACCTTTCCATGTATCTGAAGGAAGGGGAGACAAGGCGTTATGATATGACGGCCTGGGCGCTGCCTGGTTTTCTGACGGCAGAGCCGGATACCAGCCTGCCGCTTGATATGGTGGATCGCTATGATAAATTTGCCGATACCCTGCTGGCGGCGGATAACCTTGGATTTGCCCTGGATGAGACGCCCATCATGACGGAGCTGGCTGCGGTGCGTTCTGTCGTGCAGGAATATGTGGATCCGCTGATTAAGGGACTTTCCAATCCGGATAAGGAGCTGCCCAAGTTTCTCAAGGCGCTGGAATCCTCCGGCGTGGATCGGATTATCGACGAACAGCAGAAGCAGCTGGATGCATGGCGCAAGAAGCAGGGAAAATAATTGCAGGGGGACACCTGTCAGAGGATTCCTTAAATCCATAAGGGGAAGCAATCAGGAGAAATGGAAAAGAGTATATAAAAGAAATTCATTTGGAGAGAGAGGGTATTTATCCCCTCTTTCTTTTTGTCACAAATCATCAGCAGGGAAGCCTCTCAACTTATTGGTGGGAAGGATTGCAAAAGCGGTCCCGGAAAATGCAGCTTTCCGGATGTTGTGGTATAATGAACCCTGGCTGTTTTCTGAACGATGGTAATTTTCATGAACAAGGTTATTTTCTGGAGGAATGGATTTGCAAAAACTATATGATGAAAATGCTCCCTGGTATCGGGGCAATCTGCATGCCCATACCACACTTTCAGATGGTCTCCTGGATCCGGATGAGGCAATTCAACGCTATAAAAAGGAAGGGTATTCCTTTCTGGCGATTACGGACCACCGGAGATTTTACCAATATAATGAGGAAAAAAACTTTACCCTGCTGGGCGGCACCGAATTGGATGACAACGACTTTGAAAATCACTCTGCCTGGCACATTATCGGAGTCGGCATGACAAAGGCGGCTGCGTATAACAGGGGGGACAGGGCTCCCCGCATGGTACAGGCCGTCCACGAGGCAGGCGGGATTGCCGTCCTGGGCCATCCTGTTTGGTCCCTGCTTACCCACCGGGATATGATGTCACTGGACGGTATCTTTGCAACTGAAATTTACAGCGGCGTTTCGGAAGCCTACACGGGCCGGGGGGATTCTTCGGAATATGTGGATGTCTGTGCGGCAAAAGGCTGCAGGCATATGCTGCTGGGCGTGGACGATACGCATCATTACGACCGGGATGCGTTCCAGGCGTGGATTATGCTGCAGGCACCCTCCCTCTCCCGAAAAGATCTCATGGACTCCCTGCTGGCGGGAAATTTCTATGCCACGGAAGGCGGACCGGGTTTCCGGCAGATCACGGTAAACGAGGATACCATTGAAGTGCAGTGTGAACCTTCCCAGGTTGTTACATTCTACAGCGATGCCTTCTACTGTGCCGATCGGGTACAGTACGCTGCAGCGGCTCCGATCCGCTCTGCCACCTACAAAATAAAAAAATCGGATTCGTTTGTGCGGGTGCAGCTCACGGACGAAAAGGGAAAACGCTCCACCAGTCAGTATATTGAGGTCCACCGGAAACCGGTATGAAAATCAGTTGGCCTGATCCTATCTTTATCTGACGTGATTTTCTTAAAAAATGAAGGACAGCAGACAAAAAATTTGAGAGGGCAGGAAGCTCTCTCAACTTATCAACCAGGATTCATTCCATGTCCAAAGGCGTTTTTTCCGTGGGAGGGCGAAAGGTTTTGCCGATTTCCTTCCAGTCTTCTTCAGCAATGGAAAGCCGGAGTACTTCCGCATTCTGCCGGACATGAGCGGGCGAACCTGCCTTGGGAATGGCAACCATGTTGTCCTGCTGAAGGACAAAAGCGAGCAAAAGCTGCATGACGCTGACCCGGTACTTTTCAGCAACGGTCGAAAGAACCGGATCCCGCAGCAGATCCAGGCGCGTTCTCCGCAGGGTGCCGGCCTGTGCCAGCGGGCAATAGGCCATGGCTGCAACATGATGGGATGTCAGCCATGGGATTAAATCATATTCAATTCCCCTTGATCCCAGGTGGTACAGCACCTGATCCACCGCACAGTTCCTGCCGTCCGGCAGGCTCCAGAGTTCCTCCATATCGGAGGTATCGAAATTGGAAACGCCCCAGCGCCGGATTTTGCCGGATCGAACCAGTTCCTCCATGCATTCCACCGTCTCGGACAGAGGGATGGTGCCGCGCCAATGAAGCAGATAAAGGTCCAGATAGTCGGCCCTCAGCCGCTTCAGTGTCGCATCGCAGCTTTTAAAAATGTTTTTCCTGCCGGCATGATAGGGATAAACCTTGGAGCCGAGCAGATATTCTTCCCGCTTTCTGCCGCTCAGTGCTTTTCCGATCAGCTCCTCTGATTTTCCATCGCCGTACATCTCTGCGGTGTCAATCAGATTGATTCCCAGGTCCAGACCCAATCGGAGCGCGTCCATTTCATTTTGCGCCTTTTTTGGATCTTCCCCGATATGCCAGCCTCCCTGCCCCAGGGCAGGGAGAGACAATCCGTTTGCGGAAACGGTGGCAGGGATTGGTTTGTTCATGCTGTATTCCTCCTTTATGGCAGGTTATTGCCGGCGGCCAGATAGATTTCGTACCATTCCTCACGGGTGAGGCGGATCTCAGTGGCCTTGATGCAGTCCTTCAGATGCTCCTCATTCATGGTCCCCGTGACCGGCTGCATTTTGGCAGGGTGGCGGAGCAGCCAGGCCATGGTGATGGTGGTATTGCTGACCTGATATCGTGCGGCAATTTCGTCAATCTTCGCATTCAGCTCCGGGAATGTTTCGTTGTTCAGGAATACGCCCCCGAAGAAACCGTATTGGAAGGGGGACCAGGACTGTATGGTGATATCACTCAGCCGGCAGAAGTCCAGGATGCTCCCGTCACGGTCTTCAGCCGGATCGTCCAGCATGTTGACATGGAGCCCCTGGGTAATCATATTGGCGTTTGTGATGCTGAGCTGCAGCTGATCGGCCAGGAGGGGCTGCTTTGCGAACTTCTGCAGCAATTGGATCTGCATGGGCTTTTGATTGGAAACCCCAAAATGATGTACCTTTCCGGTTTCATACAAGCGGTCAAAGGCTTCCGCCACTTCCTCCGGTTCCACCAGTGCGTCCGGGCGATGCAGGAGCAGCACGTCCAGATAGTCTGTTTTCAGCCGCTTCAGGCTGCCGTCCACCGCCTCCAGGATGTGTTCCTTTGAAAAGTCGTAGGAACCTTTTCGTATCCCGCATTTGGACTGCAGGAATATCTTTTCGCGAATCGTGTCATTCATATGAATCGCATCCGCGAACAGCTCTTCGCAGGCTCCGTCGCCGTAAACGTCCGCATGATCAAAGTAATTTGCACCTGCATCCAGTGCCGTATGGACAAAATGCTCTGCTTCCGGCTTGTCCAGCTTGTTGATGCGCATGCAGCCGACTGCAATGGTGGGAACCTGCAGATTTGATTTTCCCAGTCTGATCGTTCTCATAACAGAAAACCTCCTTATTTATTTGGTTCCATGGATAAGTATTATAGTTCTTGCAGTATATATATATTATAAACGAAAAGAAGCTGCTGCAAAACCAACTTTTCAGTAAATTTTGCGGCAGCTTCTTTTGAATGATTTGCCAGGGTGATGATCGGGGGATCCTCCTGGCTCCCGAAGGGGAAGATCACAATATTACAATCATTTGTGAAGGGCTTTCAGTACACTCCTTGCTTTTTCACTGACCTTCGGGTCAGGATCATTGATCAGGCCTCTGACATGCTCGATTGCATTTTTGCTGTTGATCTTTTCCAGGGATTCCAGGGCAGCAATACGGATTTCCGGATTTCTGTCACGAAGGTAGGTAATGAGGATATTGAAAGTCTGCTCATCCTTGACGTTGCCCATTGCTTTGGCAAGGGCCAGTTTCAGGTTCTCCTTCCTGGTGCCGGCGGCTTTGACCAGCTTCGCAGCCTTCCCGCTTTGTCCCCATTTTGCAATTTTTTCTTCCGATAATCCCATCATTGAAACCCACTCCTATTTCTGTTATAGTTTTTGTAACTTTCATTATAGAGCGCATGTTTGAACTTAATATGAACAAATCCTGTTTATGACACATTTTATGAGAAATTTCAACAAAATTTTTACGCAGATACTTCCCATCTTAATATATGGATATGCAGGATGCCTGCGGATTATTCCAACCTCTGCAAAACAAAAAAACGATTCGCCGTTTCTTCGCAGCACGATGCTTCCTGACGATTCTTATTGTTCCATATTATTTTCTGCTGCTTTTTTGTCTAAATGATATATCAATATTGTGATTTATTTGGCAGATATGAGATTTGTCCAATAAATACTAATTTAAGTCCAATGTAATATTATTGGATATATCCTATAATAATATATACCATTCGTAATGGAAATATCTCAAGGGAGGAAGGATACCATGAGTAGAAGAGCAAAGGCCGAACGTTCTGCTTCTGCCGCTGTTTCCACCGGTCAAAGGCCCGGGAGCGGGACATGGAAAAGAATATGGAAATATCGGTATATTTATCTTTTTTTGCTGCCTGCCGTCATATGGTTTATTGCATTTGCCTATACGCCTATGGTCGGACTTCTCCTGGCTTTCAAGGACTTCAAGTATAATATGGGAATATTGGGCAGTCCATGGGTAGGGCTCAAATATTTTAAAAATTTTCTGTCGGATCCCATGTTTTTTCGGGTGATCCGGAACACTCTGAAGATCAGTTTGCTGAAAATGGCTTTTGGATTTCCGGCACCCATTATACTGGCCCTCATGATCAACGAAGTAAAGAACGGTAAATTCAAAAAAACAGCGCAGACAGTATCCTATCTGCCGTATTTTGTATCCTGGGTGGTTGTCATTACCATGTTATCCAAATTCCTTTCTCCTACCAACGGATTAATCAATGATATACGGGTTCAAAGGGGATTGGAGCCGGTTTATTATCAGGGAAAGCCTAACTTGTTCTATCCTCTGGTGGTACTGACGGATATATGGAAGAACATCGGCTGGAACTCCATCATCTATCTGTCCGCCCTGACAGGTATTGACCCCGGGCTGTACGAAGCGGCAGAGATTGAAGGAGCCGGAAGATGGGCAAAAACCTGGCATATTACGCTGCCGGGCATCCGCCCGACCATCGGCATACTGTTCATCATGAACCTGGGCGGGATATTGAATGCAGGATACGAACAGATCCTGTTGATGCAGACACCTCCCGTAATGGATGTTGCCGAAGTGCTGGACACCTATGTCCTGCAGAGAGGCCTGAAAATGAATCAATTTGGGTATGCCACGGCGATCGGGCTCTTCTCCAGCGCTATTTCCCTGATTCTGGTGGTTGTGACAAACTATATTTCCAGGAAAACGACAGAAGTGTCATTATGGTAAAGGAGGGAAAGACATGGAAAAAACAGCTGGTACCAGACGAACGATAAGCGATCGGATTTTCGACGTGGTCAATTATCTGCTGCTGTCGATTCTGGGCTTTACCACATTATATCCCTTTATATACGCTCTGGTGCTGTCCTTTAACGACGGGAACGATGCATTGAAGGGCGGGATTTACTTCTGGCCGAGGAAGTTCACTTTGGATAATTATTTTAAGGCGTTTCAGAATCCCAACATCTCCAATGCCTTTCAGATATCCATTGCACGGACGGTCCTTTCCGTGGTCCTGTCCGTATTTCTGACGGCCATGCTGGCTTATGCCCTGTCCAAGAAAGGGCTGCCGGGCCGAAAATACTTTGTGATTTTCTTTTATTTTACCATGCTGTTCGGCGCAGGCCTGATCCCCAAGTATGTGATATACCGGAAAATGAATCTTCTCAACAACTTCTGGATCTATGTGCTGCCAGGCCTGTACAATTTTTATAATGCAATTGTCATGAAAACCTATTTTGACGGCATCCCCGACAGTTTATCCGAAGCGGCGGAGATCGACGGATGCAGCGAACTGCAAATTTTTTTCCGGATTATTCTGCCGCTTTCCATGCCGGTTCTGGCCACCATCTCCCTGTTTGTCGGAGTGGGAAGCTGGAATGACTGGTTTACCGGCGAGTACTTCATCAACAAACCCGAGCTGGTCTCTGCGGCAACCCTGCTGAACAAGCTCCTGAGTGAAGCGAGTTTTGAGAGTTCTGCAGGAGCGAATGGGTTTGAAAATGTAAATGAGTCCATACGCCAGAACAGTAATGTGACTCCGGAAGCTTTGAGAATGACATTTCTGATTATCCTCACGGCTCCCATACTATGTGTCTATCCCTTCCTGCAAAAATATTTTGTAAAAGGAGTTATGATCGGATCCATCAAGGAGTGAGTGCGACACGTCGTCGCACAGAATAATGTCCGGAGTCCTGAAACGCTTGGTATGACTGCGTTTCAAGTATATCATGGACCTGTTGTTCCGTCAACAGAAACC
>ENA-UOOE01003209-UOOE01003209.1-fermentation-metagenome-genome-assembly--contig:-NODE-3209-length-10606-cov-3.649133_pt1 | contig 10606 bp, 8 predicted proteins | sample MGYA00245776_ERZ724021 | MGnify/ENA primary metagenome ERZ724021 (study PRJEB28704, sample SAMN03018321) | fermentation metagenome | biome: anthropogenic terrestrial biome; feature: soil; material...
TAAGCTTTTCTGCAGCACAGCGGAAGAAAAGCCTCCTTAACTGTCAATTGTCAATTGTCCTCTGTCAACTGAAAGGACTACTCTTCCCATCCTTCAGGGAACTCAGCGTTATGATAAACGTTTTGAACATCATCATCATCATCAAAGGCATCCAGCATCCTTTGGAATTTAGATGCTGTTGCTTCATCTATTTCTGTATATGTATCTGGTATTGCTTTAACTTCAGCTTCAAGGAATTCTAATCCTTTTTCTTCTAAAGCTTCTCTAACAACTCCAAAATCTTCTGGCGCAGTTGTTACAACATATACTTCATCTTCTGAAGCGAAGTCTTCTGCACCAGCTTCTAAAGCCATCATCATTAATTCATCTTCATCTAATTGGTCTGTTTTCTCTATAACTAATTGTCCTTTCTTTTGGAACATAAAAGATACACAACCAGTTGATCCCATGTTTCCGCCATTTCTAGTAAATACATATCTTACATTTCCTGCACTTCTATTTTTATTATCTGTTAAAACTTCAACTAAAACAGCTATTCCTGATGGTCCGTATCCTTCATAAACTATTTCTTCATAGTTTATTCCTTCCATTTCTCCAGCACCTTTTTTGATAGCTCTCGTTATAGTATCTTGAGGCATGTTATTTGCTTTAGCTTTTGCAATAACATCTCTTAATTTACTATTAGTATCGGGGTTTGACCCACCATTCTTTGCCGCAATAGCTAATTCTTTACCTACCTTAGTAAATATTTTACCTCTTTTTGCATCTACCTTACCTTTTTTTGCTTGTATATTATGCCATTTAGAGTGTCCTGACATTTTATATCTCCTCCTTATGCACATTAATTCTTTTATATACTGAAAAATATCAATATAGAAACCTATATTATATTAATTTTAAAAATGCCTCAACTATTATAACATATATGATAATATAAACTCAAATACAAATAGATATTACTTTGATTATATTTCTTCTTTAAACAGTCTATTTTCTATTTTAAAATAATATCCTTCCTCATACTTTTTAAAACTACATTTTCCTGAGGTAACTTGTACCATTTCATTTTTTATTTTCTCCATTATTTCATCAGTACATAAAACAATAATTTCTACTTTATCTGTATATATGATATCTTCTATATGCCATAAATTTTGGCCGCATAAATACTGCACTTTTCCCAAAAGATCATAATCTATAACAACATGAAGAGCAGCTCCCTGTACTCTTTCTACTATACCAGCTTCCTTTATAGCCTGAGCAGTGCCTCTGCTATATGCTCTTACAAGTCCGCCTTTCCCTAGTAAAACTCCTCCAAAATACCTGGTAACCACTGCTACTGTATTAGTTATTCCATTTTTCTTTATTACATCAAGCGCCGGTACCCCTGCAGTCCCCTGAGGCTCACCGTCATCACTATATCTTTGAATGCCCATATTTTCTCCAATAATATAAGCGTACACATTGTGAGTAGCTTCCTTATGCTCGCTTCTTATTTTGTTTATAAAAGCCTTTGCTTCTTCCTCATTGTAAACTCTCTTTACATGACCTATAAATATAGATTTTTTTTCTTCAAATTCGCTGCTTATTTCATCTTTAATAGTTAAATATCCCACAGTATCACCTACCATTGCTGTTTAATTCTATTTCTTCCATATATCTTTCAGCCGCCCTTTTCAAATAATCCTTATCTGAGTTATTAAATATACAACTTATTTTCTCTTTAGCTTTTAAGCTTTTAACTTTGGTTAAAGCTTTAATTGCATATAGTACTACCTGAGGATTATCATCTTCTAAAGCCCTTATCAGCGGCATTTCTAAAGCTATATCTTCCATTTTTCCCATGGCAGATACTGCCATCCTTCTAACATTGACAAATTTATGTACAGAAGCTTTTATTAGAATATCCATACAGGATTTTTCCTTTAACTCACCTATAATCCATATGGCTGTTTCCTTTTCCTTTGGATACATCTCTACATAATTTTTTCTTATATATTCTATTAATTTAATTTTAGTAGATTCTTCTAAAGAGTTTATTATATCTAATTTATCAGATTTACCGGCTCTTGAGACATTTTGTAACAATTCTCCTTCATCCTTGCTTTTTACCAGTAATCCATATTTTATTTTCCCATCAATAATATGCTTTTGTGCAACATCTCTATTTATATTTCTAATTTTACAAATAGCTTCTAAAGATTTGCCTTCCAAAAATAAGAAGTAAGTAATTTCTTCCTGAGTATATTTATTTATTTCATTCCATTGAACTTGAAGCAATCCCTTCCTCAATTTTCCTTCTCCAATCTTTAATCTTTTTCTAGAATATGCTTAATTATATCAATACCCTTTTTTATTTCTTCCTCCCCAACTTGAGAAAATCCCATTCTAAAATAGTTTAAACCTTCTTCAGGATTTTTATAGAATATTATTCCCGGAGTTATTAATACTCCTTCTCTTTTACATCTATAAAACAAATTCATACAATTAACTTTTGTACCTTTTAACTTTATATAAAAGTGCAGTCCTCCACCTGGGGAATAGAATTCAATATATTCTTTTAATTGAAATAAGTATTCTTTCATAAACATATATCTATCTTTATAAACTTTATTTAAAACATTTATATACTCTTTCCACATTCCTTCTTTTATATATAAATCCAAGGCCCTTTGCATTAAACTTGATGTAGCAATATCCGTATTTACCTTTGAATTTTGTATGCTTTCCTTAAATATTTTAGGACATATCATATAACCTAATCTAATACCAGGTAAAAAAATTTTAGAAAAACTTTTTATATATATTACTCTATCGTTATAATCAATACTTTTAAAGCTTACATACTCATTATTATTATATATTAACTCAGATAGATAATCATCTTCTATTATATAAAAATCATATATCTCTGCCATATTTAGTAGTCTTCTCTTTTTTTCAATGCTATAGCTTATGCCTGTAGGATTCTGAAAATAGCTCATTATATATACACATCGTATTTTATTTTTTTTTGCTAACTTTTCTAATTTATTTAGATCCATGCCGTCTTTTTCTAATTCTATTTCATATATATTAGATCTTCTCCATTTAAATACCGTAAGAGCGCCTCCATAGGTAGGCTTTTCTACTACAACATTATCATTTACATTTATTAAAGCCTTTGAAGCTATATCTATCCCCTGCTGTGCCCCGGAAACTATAAGAATATTATCTTTCCCTATTTTATTATCCCAAAAAAATTCATCTATACTTTTCCTCAATCCTTCATAACCTAAAGCTTCCTGATAAGCTAAGGCTTCCATACCGTCCCTATCTAATACCTTGTTTATGACATCCTTAAAAGAGCTTATAGGAAAAACATCACTACAGGCTGCTTCTCCAGAAAAGTCTATATATTTTTTCATCTCTTCACTGCTTATTTTTCTAACAACTTCTCCATATCTCTTTTTTAAGTTTACGGCTATTTCTTTTCTTTTTGCGTAAGTTCCACTTCCTACCTTTTGAATAGCATAGCCTTCACTTTCTAGTTTTTTATATGCACTTACTATAGTAACATTATTCACCTTTAAAAGCTTAGATAAATTTCTAATAGAAGGCAGTTTTTCTCCGTCTTCTATTAAATTATCATCTATTAATTTTTTTATATGTTGAGCTATTTTAATATACTTAGCAATATCAATGTTTTCTAAATCTACAAAATACTTATCCATATCATAACCTCTCAAAAAAGTGCAAAGCACTTCCATAGTTCACAGTTAACAATTATCCTCTGCAAACTATAAAAGTTACTTCCCACAATTTCTATATAAAATAAACATTTTCTTTAAATAGGGTCTTGCCATCACTGGCTTTATAATCTCTGGTTTCTTTTTTAACTATATCTTTTTCACAAAGTTTTTCTAATATTTCCTCTATATCTATATCAAAACTATGGAATAAAGTTGCCTTTTTTATATCTTCTCCACTTAAAAATGCATCTTTTTCCTTCATATAATTCAATAATATGCTTGTAATATTTTTTAAGTCAGCATCTATATTTTCGTCTACAAAGGTTAATAGTTTTTCTATAGCTTTCTTTACATCTTCCTTGCTAAAAAATAATTCATCTACACGTTGCTTAAATTTGTCATTTAAATTCATGGCCATAGTCATGGCATCTTTGCTTATCATATATCCAGAAGAATTTACAAATAACTTTGCATACTCTTCTGCGGTCTTTACAGCTGAAGCATATGCTGTATATATACCATCATTATACAGATATTTTCTACAAACCCCGCTGCTTTTTAATAAACTACCTAAATACACCATATTCCATCTTTCTCTGTCCAAATCAGGATAATATCTGCCACTATCATATCTATTGGTTATATCTTCATCTTTAGAAAAAACTAATCTAGAAGATGCAAATATTCTATGGATGAAACCTCCTCTTAGATCCTCGTCATAAAGCTGCATGAATTTATTTTTACTCATAAGTTTTATATGAACAGGCACACCTTTTTCCTCAGTATATATATTTTTAATATCAGGGATTTTTTCATTTACAATAACAAAAAGATCTATATCAGATTTATCCCACAAATCCCCAGTGATAACACTACCAAATACCATAGCCGCAAGCACTGTATCATTACCCTTAAGTCTTTCTACAAGACCATTGAAAGCTCTTTGATACTGTATAATAGTTTTTTCCAACACTATTCCCCCTTTTAAATAAATTCATAAGTGTTAAATTATATCCTATTATATAATATTACTGGACATAATTACAATACTTCACTTTGACAAATGCATGTTTTCCTTCACTTTTATTAATTAATTTTATACTAGTATTAATTCTATACTTATTTCCCTTTTATATTCAAAGAAAGAATTAAAAGTAATCTACATCTAATGTATAGATTACTTTTAAATGACAATATTAAAATTTGTCTAAGGTTAAAATTAGTTCAGGTGAACAATTAGCATTGAGATAATTTAACTATGAGCTGGCTAGTTTTCACCTGTTCCCCCTCCTTCACATAAATCTTTTCTACCTTTCCATTTACAGCGGCCTGTATATTAGTTTCCATCTTCATAGCTTCTATTAAAGCTATACTATCTCCTTCTTTTATTATATCTCCTTCTTTTACAAAGACATTTAATATGGTTCCAGGTATACTTGCACCTATTTCATATTTATTGAATTTATCTGCTATTTCGATAGGATTTTCCTCCAATGATTTAATACTATTAGTTTTGTCTACAATTTCTATCTCTCTTCTATTGCCATTTACCTCAAAAACTAAAGTTCTTTTACCTTTGTTTAATTTTCCTATTTGAAGAAGTTTAATAATTAGAGTCTTACCTTCTCCAATTTCTATTTCACTAGTTTCCCCTTCCTTCAATCCATGGAAGAATACATCACTACCCATATGGCTCAAATCACCATACTCTCCAATATATTTTATATAATCTTCCATAACTTCAGGATAAAAAGCATAACTTATTAAATCCTTATTGGATGCTTCTATATTGTATTTTTCTTTAATATGCTTTTTGATTTTATCAAAGTCTTCAGGAGGCAATAACTCACCTGGACGTACATCTATGCTTTTCTCCCCTTTTAACACTAACTTTTGTAACCTCTTAGGGAAACCTCCTTCTGGCTGACCCATCATTCCTTTAAAGAAAGATACTACAGAATCAGGAAAAGCCATATTTTCAGCCTTTTCATATATATTTTCTGGTGTTAAATCATTTTTAACCATAAATATTGCTAAGTCCCCAACCATTTTAGATGAAGGAGTTACTTTAACTATGTCTCCTACCATTTCATTAACCTTTTTGTACATTTCTTTTACTTCGTCAAATCTATGCCCTAAATCAAAACTCTCTATTTGATTTTTTAAATTTGAATATTGGCCTCCAGGTATTTCATATTTATAAATTTCCGTTGAACCAGATTTTAATCCTGATTCAAACTGGGCATATACTGGTCTTACAGCACTCCAATAATCAGATATCTTTTGTAGATTATCTAAATTAAGTCCTGTATCTCTTTCCGTATTCTCTAAAGCGGCCACTACAGAATTTAAAGCTGGCTGACTTGTAAGTCCTGACATACTGCTAAAAGCTGTATCTACTATATCTACACCTGCTTCTGCTGCCATAAGTATTGTAGCTACTCCATTTCCAGTAGTATCATGAGTGTGTAAATGTATAGGAATAGAAATTTCATTTTTTAATGCTCTTATAAGTTTTCCTGCTGCATAAGGCTTTAACAGTGCTGACATATCTTTTATTCCAAGTATATGAGCTCCTGTTTTTTCTATTTCTTTAGCTTTTTTCACATAGTATTCCAAGGAATACTTATCCTTTGAGGTATCTAAAATATCTCCAGTATAGCATATGCATACCTCTACTACTTTACCAGTATTTAAGCTCTCATCTATAGCTACTTCCATACCCTTTAGCCAGTTTAATGAATCAAATATTCTAAACACATCTATTCCTGACTTTGCTGATTCTTTTATAAACTCTCTTATTACATTATCAGGATAATTTTTATATCCTACTCCATTTGCTCCTCTAACTAACATTTGCAATAATATATTAGGTACTTTCTTTCTTATATTTTCAAGTCTTTCCCAAGGATCTTCTTTTAAAAATCTGTATGCTACATCAAATGTTGCTCCTCCCCACATTTCCATGGAAAATAAATCTTTAGCAAGATTAGCTTCTGCCTTAGCAATTTTTATCATATCTTTACTTCTAAGCCTTGTAGCCATTAAGGATTGATTAGCATCTCTCATAGTGCTATCAGTTATTAATAACTTTTTCTGTTCATTTATCCATTTTACTAATCCTTCTGCCCCTTTTTCATCTAAAATTTGCTTTGTACCTCTTAAATCTTCAACCTTCTGAATTTTAGGTACTACAGGTACATCAAAGCTAGGTTTATTCCCTTTAGTTTCATTTACTACCTTTTCTCCTATATATTTTAGTACTCTTAATTCCTCATCTTCTTTAGGTGATATATCAAAAAGCTCTGGATTGTCATTTATGAAATTTGTAGTACATTCTCCTTTTAAGAAGGTTGGGTGGTTAAGTACATTTATTAAAAAGTCTACGTTGGTTTTAACTCCTGATACAGTTAATTCCCTAATGGAACGAATTGCTTTTCTTGAAGCATCTTTAAAGCTTCTTGACCAAGCAGTGGTTTTTACTAAAAGACTATCATAGTAGGGACTTATTATAGCTCCAGTAAAACCATTTCCTCCATCAAGTCTTATACCAAAGCCAGAACCACTTCTATATATATCTATTCTTCCAGTGTCTGGTGCAAAATTGTTCATAGGATCTTCAGTGGTAATTCTACACTGTATTGCATATCCATTAGGTACTATATCCTGTTGAGAAGTTATATTTATTTCAGGAGAATTTAGAGCATATCCTTGAGCAATTAAAATTTGACTTTGTACAATATCTATTCCTGTAATCATTTCTGTTATGGTGTGCTCTACCTGTACCCTAGGATTCATCTCTATAAAGTAATGATTGCCATATTTATCTACTAGAAATTCTACAGTTCCTGCATTGGCATAACCTACAGATTTTGCAATTTTTAAAGCATCATTACAAATCTCTTCTCTCTTTTCCTTGGAAATTGAAAATGCCGGTGCAAACTCTATAACCTTTTGATGTCTTCTTTGAATAGAACAATCTCTTTCATGTAAGTGTACAATATTGCCATATTTATCGCCAAGTATTTGAACTTCTATATGCTTTGGCCCTTCTAAATACTTTTCAATAAATAAACTGTCTATTCCAAAAGCTTTTCTTGCTTCTTCCTTAGCATTCCTAAAAGCAGGAATCAGTTCATTTTCACTTTTTACAATTCTCATTCCTCTTCCACCGCCGCCAGCTGATGCCTTCACCATTACTGGATAGCCACAAACTTTTGCAATTTCCAATGCCTCTTCTTCAGAAGTAATAGCTCTTTCTACGCCGGGTATTGTTGGAACTCCAGCTTTCTTTGCCACTATTTTAGACTGTATCTTATCTCCTAACTTCTCCATCATTTCTGGAGTTGGTCCTATAAATTCTATGCCTGCTTCCCTACACTTTCTAGCAAACTCAGGATTTTCTGATAAGAATCCATATCCGGGATGTATAGCATCCACTCCCTTTTTAAGCGCTAGATGAACTATTTCATCAATATTTAAATAAGCCTCTACAGGTCCTTTATTTTTACCAATTAAATAAGCTTCATCTGCTTTAGTCCTAAATAATGAGCATTTATCCTCATTTGAATAAATAGCAACGGTTCTTATGCCTAGCTCATGGCAAGCTCTAAAAATTCTTATAGCAATTTCTCCTCTATTAGCAACTAATACTCTTTTAAATCTTTTTATCAATTTTTAAGCCCCCTTATAGCTGAATTCAAATACTACGAATGTATAAATATTTAATACAATGAATATAATTATATATAAATATTTTATAAATCAATTATATATGAAAGTTATATTTTTTTCAATTTCATTTTTAATTAAAATAGTACTTTATTTATATCATATTATCATGTTAAATCCAGATTAAATCTATAATCTTAAAATTGTATGGATTTTAATACATACAAAATATTGCAATAAAGTTATGGTATATGTTTCATGTTAAGATATAATAATATTATATAAAAATCAATAATAATAGAAAAGTGATTAGCCAAATTGACTAATCACTTTTCTATTATTTTGCTTTTTCAAATTTATCTTTGCTTACACCACAAATAGGACAAACCCAATTATCCGGTATCTGCTCAAAAGGTGTTCCTGGTTTTACTCCATTGTCTGGATCTCCCTGAGCAGGGTCATATATATATCCACATGCACTACAAACGTATTTATCCATATAAAATTCCTCCCAAAATAATTTATAATATTTTATTAACAGTGCTATCTTATTTTATAAAATTAATTCGATGTTTATCCATATCACATAAGGTTTTTACATAATGCTTTAAAATCATATATTATTTTTTCCTTATCTATATTTAAGAATTCACCTTTCCTCATTACTATATTTCCGTCTACAATTACATATTCAACCTCACTGCCATTAGCCGAAAAAGCTATATTAGAATATACATTGTAATTTGGAACTAAATTAGGTTTGTTTAAATTAATCATTATTAAATCTGCTAAATAGCCTTCTTTAATTTTGCCTAATTTGTCAAAACCTAATGCTTTTGCACCATTAAGTGTAGCCATTTTAATTATTTCTTTGCCATCCAGTTTAGTCGGATCCCTGCACCAAAGTTTTTGAAGTAAAGCTCCTGTCTCCATTTCCTCCATCATATTTAAATTATTATTACTAGAAGCTCCATCAGTACCTATACACACATTTATTCCTTCATTTAGCATTTCTACTATTCTTGGAATTCCGCTAGCCAACTTCATATTACTTTGAGGATTATAGACTACATTTACTTTGTTATTTTTAATTATTTTTATATCCTCATCTGTTAAATGAACACAGTGGGCACCTACTACTCTATTTTCAAATATACCACTTTCTAAAAGAACTTGGCAAGAAGTACTGTTATATTGTTCCTTTAATATATTCACTTCATCTTCTGTTTCTGCAATGTGTATGTGTATACCGCTATCTATTTTTTTCCCTTCTTCCCCTATTACTTTTAATGCCTCTTTTGATAGTGTATAGGGAGAATGAGGGGCTAACATACTTGATACCATTGTATTTTTGCAACTTTCAGTTTTTTTATGAAGTTCCAATGCTTCTTTTAGCTGATGTTCCCAATCTTCTCCTATTATTGGTATTCCTAAAACAGCTCTAATATTAAATTCTTTAGCTACTTCCATAACTTCTTCCTGATAAAAATACATATCATTAAAACAGGTAGTCCCTGTACTAAGCATCTCCAAACAGGCAAGTTCCGTGCCCAGTTTTATGTGCTTTGCTGTAAATTTACTTTCCATTGGCCATATCTTTTCTTTTAACCATCTCATAAGAGGTAATCCTTCTCCATATCCTCTTAACATAGTCATAGCTGCATGAGTATGAGCATTTATTAAGCCAGGCATAACACAATAATCCTTACCATTTATTACTTCTAAGTTCTTATATTCCCCTATATTTTCTCCTATATATTCTCCATAAGAAACTTGTTTTATTAAGTTATCCTTAATTAATATATATCCCCTGTCTATAACATCCCTGCCTTCATCCATAGTAATTATCATAGCATCCTTAATTAAAATATCCATATAACACACCCCCACTGTATTCAGTTGACAGAGGACAATTGACAGTTGACAGTTATGGATGTTTTTATTCAGTTAACACTGCATAAAAACTTAAATTATAAATAATGAAGAATAAATAATAGATATGGATAATCTTTCTCAATTGTCACTACGAAAAATTTAAAATTAAATTTTAGCTTACCTTTTAGGTAAGGTTTCCTTATTTATTATTTATCATTTTTTATTTATTCTCTGTACTCTGTACTCTGTCATCTCTCTCTATATACTTCTATTTTCTCTCTCTCTATATACTTCTCTCTCTATATACTTCTATTTTCTCTATTATACTA
>ENA-UOOE01003210-UOOE01003210.1-fermentation-metagenome-genome-assembly--contig:-NODE-3210-length-10597-cov-5.070006_pt1 | contig 10597 bp, 8 predicted proteins | sample MGYA00245776_ERZ724021 | MGnify/ENA primary metagenome ERZ724021 (study PRJEB28704, sample SAMN03018321) | fermentation metagenome | biome: anthropogenic terrestrial biome; feature: soil; material...
CTCTCAGCTCTTGTTACTATATTAAAATTAAAAAGTTTCAGCAAAAGCATCTGCTCTTAACAAGCCATTTATTATGTGTTGCCACCTGTATGCACATTCTGGCCATAATATGCGTTTGTCCCATGCTTACGTAAAAAATGCTTATCCAAAAGAGTCTTTTGCATGGTTTTTGAGGGCGATTCTGCAATAGCCTCCGTATGCCATGCCATCATAGCCACTTCTTCCAAAACAGCCGCATGGTATACTGCCTCATCGCAGTCTTTGCCCCATGTAAACGGGCCATGTGATTTTACAAGCACGGCAGGAATATCTCCTGGCTTTTTATCCTTAAAAGTCTCTACAATCACTTTCCCAGTTTCTTTTTCATATTCGCCTTTAATCTCTTTATCTGTCATAGCTCGTGTGCATGGGATTTCACCGTAAAAGTAATCGGCATGCGTAGTGCCATATGCCGGAATAGGGCGCCCTGCCTGAGCCCAAATCGTTGCCCAGCGGGAATGGGTATGAACTATCCCGCCGATATTCGGAAAATTATTGTACAGTTCGCAGTGAGTTGGCGTATCCGAAGATGGATTGAGCCTTCCTTCGACTTTTTCACCTTTTAAATTTACGACGACCATATCTTCAGGTTTTAACTCATCATAAGGCACGCCTGATGGTTTAATAACAAACAAGCCTTTCCCGCGGTCAATTCCTGAAACATTGCCCCATGTAAAGACAACAAGCCCTAACTTTGGAAGCTGCTTGTTTGCTCTACAGACCTGCTCTTTTAACTTCTCCAGCATTTACGATCTTTCCTTTTATCTACAAGTATATTATTTTTTAAGTTTCCATATTAAATCATTGCATGTGAGTTTATCACGCAGTTCGTTAATATCCGTTTCTTTGCCAATATGTACATACTCAATATCCATAATCTCTGCAAAATCGCGCAGCTCTTCTGCTGTAAGTCCATAGCTCAAAACCGAATGATGGGCACCGCCAGCATAAATCCAGGCTTCAGCAGATGTCTCCAGGTCAGGCAGCGGTTTCCACAATACAGCAGCAACAGGGAGCTTTGGCATGTCATGGGTTTGTTCCTGGCATTCAACATCATTCACTATCATGCGGAACCTGTCGCCCATATCAACAACAGTCGCAAGTACGGCCGGGCCGGGCTTTGCCTTGAAAGTCAACCTTGCCGGCGCTTCGCGGTTGCCAATGTCCAACGGAAATACCTGAATCTTTGGCTTTTCGCATGCAACGGTTGGGCATACCTCAAGCATGTGTGAACCCATATCCATGCCGCACTCAGGGTCAAAATTGTAAGTGTAGTCTTCCATAAATGCCGTGCCGCTGTTGAGGTCTGCCGTCATTGACATCATAACTTTAAAAAGCGCAGCGACTTTCCAGTCGCCTTCAGCACCAAATCCGTATCCCTGACGCATAAGATCCTGCGCGGCAAGCCCCGGAAGCTGGCGGAGCTGCTGGAGGTCTTCAAAGTTTGTGTGGAATGCGCCAAAGTGTTCTTTATCCATAAACTTTTTAATGGCAACTTCTTCCCTTGCCTGATAACGCACTGATTCTATGTTGTCCGTCGCCATAGTATAGTGCTTTTTGTATTCTTCCATCTGCTCGTCGATTTCCTGTTCCGTAACCGCATCAACAAGCCGTATAATATCTTCTACACCGTAATGATCTACCTGCCAGCCAAATTTTATCTGGGCCTCCACTTTGTCGCCCTCTGTAACGGCAACATTGCGCATATTGTCGCTTATGCGCAGTACACGCAGCCTGCGGCTTTCAAAAGCGCCAACTGCAGCGCGCATCCAACCGGCCATACGCTTTCGAAATTTTTCGTCTTTCCACCATCCGGAAATCACCTTTTCCTGCAGGCGCATCCTGGCAGCTATGAAACCGTGCTCACGGTCACCGTGCGCAGATTGGTTGAGGTTCATGAAATCCATGTCGATACTGTCCCATGGTATATCACGGTTAAACTGTGTATTAATATGTAAATAAGGTTTCTGAAGCGCCTGAAACCCACGTATCCACATTTTAGACGGCGAAAACGTATGCATCCATGTAATTACACCGGCACAGTCTGGATCGTTGTTTGCCGCCATCATCGCCTGATATATTTCTTCAGAATTTCTTACCACAGGGTGGAATACAACCGTGCATGGTATTTCTTTGTCCGAATTGAAGCCATTTACCATTATTCCGGCATGCTTATCTATTTCTCTGAGTACATCTTCGCCATATAAATCCTGGCTGCCCACGATAAAATAAAATTTATATTTCTTTAAAGGCTGCATGGCTTAGCTATTCCCCTTCCATAACATTTTTTTTGATAACCTTCAGGCGTTTCATAACATCGTTTTCACCACGGCCAAAATAGTCATGCAAAATGCGGTATTCAGCAAACAATTTGTCATAAATCCTGGCATTTGATAGAATAGGCTTATATATTTTGTCCTTGATTTTCCCCATCGAACGTGCCGCTTCAAAAATGGAATCATATCCACCTGCTTTCTCCCCTGCCGCAACAGAAGCAAAAATAGCAGAGCCAAAAGCAGGGCCCTGTGCCGAACCCGCAATTTTTATAGGCATATTAATGATGTCAGAATAAATCTGCATAGTCATCGGATCTTTCTGGGGAATACCGCCCGAAGCATAAAATTCATTTACAGGCACACCATGCTTACGGTAATTTTCAATTATCATCCTTGTGCCATAAGCTGTTGCTTCTATCAGGGCGCGGTACATTTCTTCAGGCTTAGTCTGCAGCGTCATTCCGAGCATCATGCCGCTTAAGTCCACATCAACCAGAATAGAGCGGTTGCCATTCCACCAGTCAAGCGCAAGCAGTCCACTTTCTCCGGGTTTCAGTTTCTCTGCACGTTCACGCAGGAACTGATAGATATTTTTACCTTCTTTTTCTGCTTCTTCTTTATATGATGCCGGAAGACAATTCTTTATGAACCAGGCAAAGTGGTCACCAACACACGACTGGCCTGCCTCATAGCCAAAATATCCGGGGAGGACGCCATCTTCTACAACACCGCACATGCCTGGAACCTGATGCTCTTCTGTACCCATTAAAATGTGGCATGTAGAAGTGCCCATAATGGCGAGCATTTTGCCAGGGCCGTCGATTCCAACGGCAGGCACACATACATGCGCATCAACATTTCCAACGGCTACCGCTGTTCCAGGCAGAAGGCCTGTCATCTCAGCGGCTTTTTCAGTAAGTGTGCCGGCTTTTTTGCCCAGTGGCATGATATTGCGTGAAAGTTTTTCGTCTACAACATGTTCAAGTTTTGGATCAAGCGCACGGAAAAAGTCATTTGACGGGAAACCGGTCTTTTTATTCCAGATTTCTTTGTATCCGGCTGTGCAGGCATTGCGCGTCTCTTTACCGCAAAGCTGCCATATAATCCAGTCCGCTGCTTCAATAAAGCGATCCATCGCGTCATAAATTTCAGGATCTTCATCCGCAATTTGCCATATTTTAGGTATAGCCCATTCTGAGGAAATCTTTCCGCCGTAATTATTCAGCCATTTTTCCCCACGCTCTGCGGCCATTTCATTCAGTTTATTAGCCTTGTCCTGAGCTGCATGATGTTTCCACAGCTTTACATAGGCATGCGGCCTGCTTTTATACTGCGGCAAAAAGCAAAGCGGCGTACCGTCTGCCTTAACCGGCATTACTGTGCAGGCTGTGAAGTCTGTGCCTATGCCGATAATATCTTTTGGCGAAACACCTGATTTTTTGATAACCTGAGGCACCGCATGGCTCAGAACATCAATATAATCCTGAGGGTCCTCAAGGGCCCAGTCAATTCCGAGAGGCGTTCCGTCTTCCAGAGTTTTGTCCATTACGCCATGTGGATATTTGTAAACCGATGAAGCTATTTCCTCGCCCGTCCGTGCGTTAACAAGGACAGCACGCCCGGAAAGTGTTCCAAAATCAACGCCAATTGTATATTTTGTCATCTTCATATCTCCAATAATAGTCATATTAAATAGCCTGCCAAAATTCCAGCTTTTTCACTTTACTACTTGAGTCGAGTTTCTGTCGCTGAAAATTGCAACTACAATTATGAAAACGACTCCTTCAATTAACTGTTGCATCTCAGTCGTCAGTCCTATCATATTTAGGCCTGTAGAAAGTACCCTGTATGTAAATACACCAAGGATAATGTTTGAAAAACGGACAAGGGCACCACCTGAAATTGGCATGCCGCCAAGTACAAGGGCAATCATAATTTCCGTTTCAAGCATATTGCCGCCTGTAGAAGTTACTGAGCCAACTTTGATTACATTTAGGAAGGCTGCTAAACCGGTTACAAGGCCTGCTAATATGAATATAATCCACTTTGTTTTGTCAACTTTAATGCCCGCAAATCTGCTCGCTGTTTCGCCAGATCCAATTGCTTTAAGATTACGCCCAAGTTTTGTAAAATGGAAAATAAGGAATACGACGAGTATCAATATAATTGTTATAGTTAATTTTATTGGCACAGTATTATAATTAAAAATGTCGCCGCCTGCATAAACTGGCGAATTTGTTGTCAAAAAGGCGCATACGCCTCTGAATAGAAACATTGTGCATATTGTAACTATAAATGATGGTATTTTACGCTTTACATTAAAGAATCCATTAATTGCACCTATCGCTGCACCTGTTGCCATTCCACCCAAAATTGCCAAAACGATATTGTAATTTGACAAATAACAAATGACAATTGATGATACGCCTAAAATAGAGCCCTGAGAAAAATCTATACAGCCCATAGTCATAAGAAGGAAAACACCTGTAGAAGCTACAAGTAGCACGTAAGTTTCACTCAAAAGCAATTTAATGTTAGAAAATTCTATAATTCTCCCGCCAGTTAAAGCAGTGAACAAACACAAAATCACTACAAATCCAATCACAGACAATACGGTACGGGCAGTTGGATTTGACATCAATCCACGATATTTTGAGCGGCGTTTAACTTCACCCGTTTTTTGCCCTTTAACATCAGTTTGTAATTCTTCCATACTAAACACTCCTCATACCATTTTAGCTATGAAGTCTTCTTCGGTCAGTGCCGGGTCACGCATAAACTCACCGCTCAGAGAGCCATCTTTCATAACAAGAATACGGTCGCACATTCCAAGTAGTTCCACAATTTCTTCAGAAATCAATATAATTGATTTACCTTGTTCCTTCATTTTGCTCATCAGTGCATATATATCAGCCTTTACTTTAACATCAATGCCACGTGTAGGGCTGTCAAAAACGAGTATGTCAGAATCTCTTCCTATCCATCTTGCCAATGCTACTTTTTGCTTATTGCCGCCTGAAAGATCTGAAACAAATTGATTTATATTTGTCATTTTGACACTAACAAGTTCCGCATACTCATTCGCAAATTTAGAAAGGTTTTTATTTAGAAGAATATGATTCTTTCCTAATCTGTCCATAGAAGGCAGGCAAATGTTATCGCGTATCGAATCATTTACAACAAGTGATTCGTTATCTCTGTCCTTAGATACGTACGCAATACTGTGTTTTATAGCAGTGGGGATTGAATCAATTTGTGTACCATCTTCGAGTACAACCTCGCCTTTCCTGTCATATGATGCGCCAAAAACTGCTTTGCCTACCTCATGCATCCCACACTCGCTTAGGCCGCCAATTCCGAGGATTTCACCCCTGTGAAGCTCAAAGCTTATATTCTTTATTTCATTTGGTACAGATACATTTTTTACAGCTAAAATGACATCTTTAGATACCGGTTTGCCATAATCAGTCCTATAGTATTTACCGTTGAGTTCCCTGCCAACCATAAGTTTCTTTAAATCATCCTCATTTACTTCACTGCTTTTCACTGTTTTAACCAGTACACCGTCGCGTAAAACAGTTACTCTATCCGTCAGTTTTAGGACTTCGGCCAAATCATGAGAAATAAAAATAACAGTATTCCCATTTTCTTTAACACGTTTTATTTGTTTGTAAAGCTCTTCACGGCCAGATTGGCTAAGAGCAGTTGTAGTTTCATCAACAACAAGAATCTTAGGATTAAAATATGTTGCCTTTACAATCTCTATCAATTTTCTGTCTTCAAAATTATAATAGTCTATAATTGAAGATGCATTTATACGTTCAAGTCCATACTTATTTAATAAGGACTGGGCTTCGCGGTTCATGGCATTTGCATTTTTTATTCCATGCTTAACAAATCTGTCCTCATTACCAAGGAAGATATTTTCAGCTACAGTCAAGCCTGAAAGCGTACCCATTTCCTGAACAATTATCGATATTCCATTTCTGTTTGCTTCAACCTGATTTTTTACATGAAGTTCTTCGCCATTTAAAATGAACTTTCCACTGTCAACTGATTCGATTCCTGTCAGCATTGAAACAAACGTCGATTTTCCTGAGCCATTTTCACCAATTAGTCCATGGATTTCTCCTTTATTAAATGAAAGCGAAACATTATTTACAGCATGGTTCATTCCAAAGTATTTATTTATACTTTCTGCTTTTAAAATTTCCTCACTCATATCAATAATCACCTCACTTAACAACGGCGCCCTTTACAGGCTTTGCAGTAACAGTCACAATTAAAAGCAGCGCAATTCCTGTTACTACATTCTGAATCGTTGTAGGGGCTCCAAGTGCCACAAAGCCATTAAACAGCAATGCTACAATAAATTCACCAATTACAATTGCAGTAATAGGCTTTTTATATTTTCTAAATGCAAGGCCCACAAAAACGCCCATCATTGGCATAAAGTTTCTGCTCATCGACGACATGTTTGAAGCAGCAGTCATAGAAGTGCCGTAACTTATTGTAAGTATACTCATAAGACCAATAAAGAATCCGCCCAAAACAAAAGCAATTACTTTGTATTTATTAACATTTACTCCCATGTTTTTTGCTACATATTCATTGCTTCCAATAGCGTAAGTATACGTTCCAATCTTTGTATAATTGAGAATAAATGCCGCAAACAGAAATGCCAGTAAAGCCAAAATTAAGCAGCCAGGATACTGCCCAAATGCACGGTATGAAGAGCTTAAAACTTGTTCCGAACCTTGTGTTGCAAAAACGCCTAAGCTTTCATATATCAAAGAAAGTCCGACGGTTACAATAAGTGATGGTATGTGCAGTTTTATGTAAACGATTCCATTTAATAGCCCTATTAATGTACCGCATACAATAGGTGCCATTATCAATCCGGCATATCCAAATTTCTGGGAAAAATAGCATGCCAATATTGATGAAAGCACAACGTTTGCACCTATGCTGAAGTCCCAGAGACCCATTACAACAATAAAGTACAGACCGCAGCCCCCAACTGCATAAATAAGGCACGACTGTAAGTACGATGCCAATTTACTTGGTGTGCCAAAATTAGCTGGAGTCAATATTTTAAATACTGCCCAAAAAGCGAAAACTAACAGTAATAAAATAACAATGCCCAGATATTTTTCTGAAAATTTACTTCTGCGTTTTTCACGCGTTGTATCATTTTGTGACATTTAACCACCTACTTAAGTTTTAGAGCCGGCGTATGACAAATAACACCGGCTCTTTTTTGTAATACAGTTTCTAGAACCTAAATATTTACCTAAAGTCTCGCAATATCAAAGGTTAGAAGGATAAGGGTTATATAACTTAGCTGCTATGGCGACTTTGCACATCTTTAATTGAAATAGAAGCAGCTTTCTTTGATAGCTGGTCAAAAGAGTCATTTGCCATGTCTTTAATTTCTTTTGTAGTGTATGGATCGCTGTCCAGGAAGTATTTTTTATAATTATCATAATCCTTGCTTGAAGAAACATAAAGATATGGGAACTTAATTTCATAAAAGCTGCTTGGGGAAGATGCATCAACCGATGTTTGATATTTTCCTTTAATCGTGTTATACACCATCATAAGTGCGTAAAGTGGGTCACAGAAATGTCCACCTGATTCGCCATCCATTCCACCTGTAGCCAGTTGTTTATCAAGATCTGAAAGAAAGTCGGTAGAAACAACACCAATTTTACCTGTCTTGCCTGCATTTTTAATAGCACCAACAGATCCTACGAGCGGATCACCGCCGCCGCCTGCAGCAATTAAAGAATCCATTTCAGGATGAGAATTCATAAATGATTTTGTAACATTTGCACCTTCTTCAGAAGAAGTGTTCGCATAAACAGGCTGTGTCATGGTAATTTTATCTGAAGGATGTGCCTTGTTCCAATCAGCAACGCCCTTTTTATAGCCTTCCCATCTTTCAAGGAATGTGGCATCTCCCGGCGTCCATCCTTCCAAGCAAATATGACGTCTGCCTTTCTTAGCTAACAACATAACGAGATTATATCCATTTACAACTTCATCTTCATGCACTGCGCCAATGAAGTACTTTGATTTCTGGGCTTGCTGATAAATCTGAGGGCTTTTCGTTTTGTTAATCATACGATAAAACTGAGCAAGGTAAACGTGGTTCTCATTACAAGTATTAATACATGAAGCCATCTCAGAATCAGCGGAGTTGCAAATTATTATTCCTTTGCAACCAGCTGCACATAATGTTTCAACACTTGCTGTGACCTTTTCAGACACATGGCTTTGATCCACATAAATTAGCTGTACATCTCCCAAAGCTTTAGCTGCAGCATCAAGCATATGTTTGCTCTGACTTCCCAGTACATCTGTTGAGCTCCATATTGAAACGCCTATTTTGATTTTTCCGCCTCCAATTCCGGATGCACTTCCGCTCGCATTTGTACCTGACGTGCCTGAAGACGCTTTATTGCTACTGCATGCACCTAAAGGTAAAACCATAGATAATGCCAATACAGACGCAATTAACCGTCTTACCGTAAACCATTTCTTCATCATTATCATCCTTTCCCTTCAAAAAATAGTTGCAATGCATATCTGCTTGTTTTAGTTTAGCACCATATATACAAATAGTCAACAACATTTTGGAAATTTTTATATACAAATAGGCTACATCTCATTCGTTTTATGACTATATGTATATATTATTGTATTTTATTCACTAATAATTTTATTTTTTTAAATTAATTTAATCTAAATAATATAGTTAAGCCAATATGTTCTGCTAAAGAATATATTGGCTTAGCGCATATTGTATGTAATACGTATACTTATAAGTTAACTATAATGATTTGCAATATAATTTGTCTACATCATGTGCTTTCTTTTTTCAATATTTTATGGTATACTATATATAGTTATTAATTGTGTTTCAAATTTTTTGGCAATTTTCAGTTAGTAATTGGTTAATCTAATATATGGGGTATGATTTTATGTCGTCAAAATATGTACAAATTGCAGCGGAACTTCGTTCAAAAATATCAAAAGGCATATATCGTGATACAATGAGGCTTCCAACTGAAATGGAATTGGCTGAAGTGTATCAAGTTAACCGACAAACTATCCGCCGCGCATTATCCGTCTTAGAAAAGGAAAACTTGATAGAGAAACACCAGGGAAGCGGTTCTTACGTTAAAGATGTAGCTCATGCAGACAGCAGCAATTCTATCGCAATAGTAGCTACGTATATAAACGATTATATATTCCCTGAAATTTTGCAGGATGCAGAAAGTGTCTTTGCACATAACGGATATTCTACTATGGTCTTCTGCACACACAACCAGGTAAACGTAGAGCGGGAAGTCTTAAAAAATGTTTTAGGAAGCAATGTGTGCGGATTATTGATAGAAGGTACCAAAACTGCACTTCCAAATCCTAGCCTTGATTTGTACAAAGAATTTAAAAACAGAAATATTCCAGTTATATTTTTGCATGGCACCTATCCATCAATTGAAAATGCAGTTTGCATTTCCGATAACAATTTTAGTGGCGGATATCAGCTTACAAAATATTTGCTTAAAAAGGGGCATACCAAAATTGCCGGTATTTTTAAAAGCGACGATATTCAAGGTCATGACCGTTATTTTGGATTTCTTTCCGCATTTCGGGACGCAGGCTTGCCTCTGCCTGATTCAAAAGTCCTTTGGTACGCAACTGAAGATAAAAAACAGATTTTAGAGAACAAATATCAACCGTTATTAGAAATTTTTATAAAGCGCATGATTGATCAAAAAATTACGGCAGTCGTATGCTACAACGATGAAATTGCTTTTATAGTAGTTAACCTGCTTCTTTCACTTGGCATTCGTGTACCTGACGATATGGCCGTCGTTAGCTTTGATAACAGCTCTTATAGTGATTTCTGCCGTGTCAAAATCACTTCATTGGCTCACAATTCTAAGCATATTGGCTGTGTCGCCGCAGAACGCCTCATTGATATGCTGCATGGAAAACCTGTCCACTCTGAAGCTGTCCCCTGGACATTAGTGGAAAAGCAAAGCAGTTAAATTCTTGATATATCATCTGACGCCGGGAAGCCAGCATTTACGCGGCTCTCATGGGTTTTTGCTTTCCTTCATGTTTTACGGAAATACACGCAAAAATTCGCAAGGAATTGAAAAGATGCAAGCCATTTGCGGCTGGACCACAGACAGACGGTAAATATGAATACAAAACAGCAGCGAATGGCAGCTATAAGCTGCCATTCGCCGTTTCAAATTCGCCTGGAT
>ENA-UOOE01003214-UOOE01003214.1-fermentation-metagenome-genome-assembly--contig:-NODE-3214-length-10583-cov-26.550722_pt1 | contig 10583 bp, 11 predicted proteins | sample MGYA00245776_ERZ724021 | MGnify/ENA primary metagenome ERZ724021 (study PRJEB28704, sample SAMN03018321) | fermentation metagenome | biome: anthropogenic terrestrial biome; feature: soil...
CCGTAGGCGGCGACTCCATAATTTTAAGCGTTGAAAAGCTGAACTGGTTCTCAGGCAAAATCGGAATAAAGAAAAAGAATTATGCTGTCAAAATAGGCAAAGTGCTTCATTAAACTTTTGAAATAAGGTGATTTTTTTGGAGGACAACGAAATCCTATCCGGCATGGAAACCGATGCCATAGGTGAAATCCTAAACATAAGCCTTGGCTCGTCGGCCACTGCGGTTTCCGAACTTTTAGGGCAGCAGGTCAACATAACGACGCCTGAAGTAAAAGTTATGAAGCCAAAAGAGTTTGAGATCAAGACATTTGAGCCGGCAATAGGCGTTGAAATAAACTACATCGAAGGGCTGTCCGGCAAAAACATACTCATACTCCGCGAAGCCGACGTCAAAGTAATAGTCGGCCTGCTGCTGCAGACTGATTTTTCAGACCGCGAGTTCGTCATGGACGAAATGAACATCGGCGCCATATGCGAAGTAATGAATCAGATGATGGGCGCTTCGTCCACAGCCCTTTCACAGTTCCTGAACCGCAGCATAAACATCTCGCCCCCTGCTTCCTTTGAAATAGGCGACGAGGACAAATTCAAGGAAAAGTACCTTGACAGTCAGGAAAACATAGTCGCCATATATTTTAACCTTATGATAGGCGATATGGTAAACAGCCAGTTCATAAACGTAATGCCCATACCATTGGCAAAAGAGCTTATCTCAAACTTCGGTTTCGACGACAGCGAGGTCCCCCCAGACGAGCAGCCGCAGGAAGCGCCCTCCGAGCCAGTGCATGAAGAGGCAGCCACCGAACCCGCGGCCGAAACGGAGCCAGCGCCTCAGCCGTCTCCGGAACCGGCCATCGCAAGCCCAGCGCCGCAGCCCTCTGCGCCGCGTCCGGCGCCGGCTCCCCAGCAGCAGTCCGCGCTTTCACATGAAAACGTTTCGCCCGCGGTGTACCAAAGCTTCGACGGCGAGCAGACGCAACTCTCAAAGGGCGAGTCAAACAACCTCAACATGATAATGTCCGTTCCGCTTCAGGTAACGGTAGAAATCGGGCGCACAAAAAAAAGGATAAAAGAAATCCTTGATTTTTCCGCGGGTACCATAGTAGAATTAGATAAGCAGGCAGGTTCTCAGGTAGACGTCTACGTCAACGGCAAGGCCATTGCAAAAGGCAACGTGGTTGTGGTCGACGATTATTACGGCGTCAGGATTACCGAAGTTTCTAATTCGAATGACATTATGAAGCTTGTATGACGATTCTTTAAAGATAAACGTCAAGTAATTTAGGCGTACAGGAGGAATTAAAATGGATAAAAAAATCATGTTGGTCGACGATGCGGCATTCATGCGTATGATGATTAAAGACACCCTTTCCAAAAACGGGTATACAAATATCGTGGAGGCAAGCAACGGCAAGTTAGCGGTTGACAGCTATAAAGCCGAAAAACCGGACCTCGTAATAATGGACATAACCATGCCTGTCATGGACGGCCTGCAGGCACTTAAAGAGATAAAAAAAGACGATGCCGGCGCAAGCATCATCATGTGCTCGGCAATGGGGCAGGAGGCCATGGTCGTAGACGCCCTTAAGCACGGGGCAAAAGACTTCATCGTCAAGCCCTTTAAGGCTGACCGCATTATGAAAACCGTAAAGAGCATTTTAGGCTGAAAGCTGAAATACATAAAATTATGAAATTATACATGAATCCCGGCTCAGACATTTGGTCGCTTGTTTTTGCTCTTATAGCAGTGGTGCTCATACTGTACATCTGCTACAAAGTAAGCCGTTTTGTCGCAAAACGCGCCGGCTCAACAGCCAGCACGGCCAATATCAGGATTTTGGAGCGCGCCGCTTTTACCCAGGATAAAGGGCTTGCCATAGCCGAAATCTGCGGCGAATATTACCTTGTGGGCTTTTCGCCTAACAGGATCGAACTGCTTGAAAAGATCGATCCGTCAAAGCTGAAAACCGCGGGCACGGCTAAAAAAGCCGATTTTTCGGACCTTTTGAAGTCGGCAATAAAAGGCAGATGGGACTTGACGGGAAATGACAAAAACCATAAATCCCGAAACGGGTAAAAAACAGAAAAAGCACCGCCTCGTTGGCAAGGTGTCCGCCTGCATGCTCGTGTCAACGCTTACGCTGCTTTTTTGGCCGGCAGGAACAAAAGCGGCGGTAAACTTCAGCGTTAACGGGACAAGCACCCTCGAAATAATCGAGATGCTCACCATCATGGCGCTCATCCCTTCCATACTTATAATGACGTCGTGCTTCACAAGGATAATTATAGTCCTGTCTTTTTTAAGAAGCGCGCTCGGCCTGCAGCAAACCCCGCCGAACCAGGTCCTTATAGGCATAGCTTTATTCCTTACGCTTTTTACCATGTCGCCTGTTATCTCCGATATAAACAAAGACGCTTACCAGCCCTACAAGCAGGAGCAGATAACGCAGGAAGAGTTCATCCAAAAGGCGAGCGTGCCGCTAAAAGAATTCATGCTCAAAAACACTAAGAAAACAGACATATCCCTGTTTAGGAGCCTTTCAAAAACAGACTCAAAGACAAACGTCAAAGACCTGCCCATAACGGTTGTTATCCCCGCTTTTATGACAAGCGAACTGAAAAGGGCCTTTATCATCGGTTTTCTTCTCTACATACCGTTTATGGTGATAGACATTATAGTTTCAAGCACGCTTATGTCCATGGGCATGATAATGCTTCCGCCGACAATGATTTCACTGCCGTTCAAAATTTTACTTTTCATTATTGTAGACGGGTGGGACCTTTTATTCAAAGCGCTCGTTACCGGCTTCAACCTTTAGCCCTGCGGCCGCAATGTCCCCCTTTGAAAGGAAGCCTATATGACAAGTTCCCAAATAATCCAGACTGTACAGTCCGCCGTATATGTGGCGCTGAAAATTTCCGCCCCTGTTTTACTTATAAGCCTTCTCGTCGGCCTTGTTATAGCCATACTGCAGGCCGCCACGCAGATACACGAGCAGACGGTGACTTTCCTGCCTAAGCTTGTAGCCATAGCTGCGGTGTTTATCATAGCGGGGCCGTGGATGCTCGAGTCACTTTCCGATTTTACAAAATATATTTTCAGCATGATAGTAAAAATAAGCTGAACAAGGTGGAATAATGGAGGTTAACGGATATAAGCTTGACTTACTGCTTATGATTTTTATGCGCATGTCGGGCTGCGTCATGTTCAACCCTATACTGGGGAGAAGGAATATACCCAATATTTTTAAAATCGGCCTTTCACTTATACTTTCGCTTTTTACGTACCAGGTTGTCCCCGCAAGCGAGCTGCACATAACCTCGTTTTTATCTTTTGTCCTACTTTCCGTGCGGGAGCTTTTCATAGGATTTATTATAGGCTTCGTGCTTCAGCTTTTTATGTCGGTTATAGTCATGGGCGGCGAAATGATTGATATGCAGACAGGCATGGCGATGGCTAAAATATACGACCCGACAAGCAACGTCTCCATGCCGCTTTCGGCTTTGCTTATAAACGCCATGTTCATACTTATATTTTTCGTTTCAAACGCCCACATAACGCTGATAAAAATATTCATTTCTCTATGCCAGTCCCTCCCCTACGGGAGTTTATATATAAACCCGGATATCTTTAAAAACATGACGGAGCTTTTCTCGCTTATGCTTATATACTCCGCCAAGCTTGCAATGCCAATGGTGGCCGTGCAGATAATAGGCGAAGTCGGCGTGGGGCTTATCATGCGCGCGGTACCGCAGGTAGATATCTTCGCAATGGAGATACAGATAAAAATTATCCTCGGCTTCATAGTAATATTTATCTTAGTCCCGCCGCTTGCAGCGTTCATTGAAGACCTCATAGGCGCTGCTTTTTCAAACATAAGCAGCATCATATCACTCCTTACATAACTGCAAAAAGCGCCTGCAAATGTTTGGCAGCGGCAAGCGGAGGTAAAAATGGCGTCATCTTCCTCATCCGAAAGCAAAACCGAAAAAGCCACCCCTAAAAAGCGGAAAGACGAACGGAAAAAGGGCAATATTTTTCAAAGCGCCGACGTTGTAAGCGCCCTGTCGGTTTTAGCGGTTTTCATCGTGATAAAGCTTACCCTGCCTTATGTCTACAGCTCTTTGTCAGACTTTTTTTCATACTGCTTCGGCCGCATAGGCACCGACAGCAGCTTTGGCAGCACAGAAACATACGAGTACTGCCTCAAAGCCCTCACCGTCGCGATGCTCGGCTCGCTTCCGGCGGCGGCAACCGCCGTGCTTGCGGCTTTCCTTACGACAGGCGCACAGACAAAGTTTAAGTTTTCCCGTGAAAAGATAAAGTTTAAACTTTCCAACATAAACCCGCTCCAGGGTATAAAACGTCTTTTTTCCCTGCGCTCCGTAGTGGAGCTTTTAAAGTCTATAATAAAAATTGTTATTATCGGTTACATAATATACATTCAGATAAAAAAAATCTGCGCCCAGTGCGTCAATATGATTGACTCCGACATAAAAAGCTCAACGTTAGTCATGCTTAACGACATAATGGACCTCGTCATACAGATATCAATAGTGTTCATCGCCTTGGCGGCGGCCGACTACCTTTACCAGTGGTGGGACTACGAGCGCAACATCCGCATGACAAAGCAGGAGTTAAAGGAAGAGTACAAGGAACTCGAGGGCAACCCCGAAATCAAGGGGCGCATAAGGCAGGTACAGCGGCAGATGGCGCACAGGCGCATGATGCAGAGCGTCCCTACCGCGGACGTGGTAGTAAGGAACCCTACCCACTACGCCATAGCCCTCAGGTATAACCCCGAAAAGGACGGGGCGCCCGTAGTAGTCGCCAAAGGCAAAGACTACGTTGCGCTCAAAATAATAGAAATAGCCGGGAACTGCGGTATTCCCATGCGCGAGGACAGGCCCCTTGCGCATGCGCTTTATGCCGCTGTAAAAGTTGACATGGAGATACCGCCCGAATTTTACAACGCTTTGGCCGAAATACTCGCATGGGTGTACAGGCTGAAAAAGGAGGCCAGATGATTTGAAAAAACTGCTGACGAATTTTGCTTCCATATTCGTCCTTGTTATAATTGCACTTATAATCATTCCGCTTCCTCCGGCGGTTCTTGATATGATGTTCATACTGAACATAACGCTTTCAATTATCATACTCCTTATAACAATGTACATAAAAAACTCCCTGCAGTTTTCGGTTTTTCCTTCTGTGTTGCTTATAACGACGCTTTTCAGGCTTGCGCTCAACATATCCTCCACACGCCTTATACTTACAAAGTCCGGCCAGGCGGGCCAGGTAATAGAGACTTTCGGCAGCTTCGTGCTGCAGGGCAACATAGTCGTCGGCTTCGTAATCTTCCTCATTATAGTACTTGTAAACTTCATAGTCATAACGAAAGGTTCGGAGCGTATTTCCGAAGTGGCCGCGAGGTTCCGTCTCGACGCCATGCCGGGCAAGCAGATGGCCATAGACGCCGACATGAACTCTGGCCTCATAAACGAGCAGCAGGCGCGCCAGCGCCGCCAGGACGTGCAGCGCGAGGCTGAGTTCTACGGCGCCATGGACGGCGCGAGCAAGTTTGTCAAAGGCGACGCCGTCATGTCCATAGTCATAACCTTCATAAACTTCCTCGGCGGCCTTATAATCGGCATGGTACAGGGCGGCAATTCCTTTAGCGATGTTTTAAAGATTTATTCCATAGCGACCGTCGGCGACGGGCTTGTTTCGCAGATACCGGCATTGCTCATATCCACAGCTACCGGCATGATAGTTACGCGCGCCGCTTCCGACTCTACTCTCGGGCAGGACGTCACAAGGCAGTTTACCGCCCAGCCGGACGTCATAATAATAGCCGGCATAGCCCTTGTCATAATGTGCTTTATACCTGGTATGCCTAAGGTTCAGATTATCCTTTTAGCGGCCCTGCTGCTTACCGGCGGGTTTAAGATACGCCAAAAGATGGCCGGCAGCGAGGAAGACGAAACGCCCGAAGGGCAGAAAAAGCAGCAGGAAAAACCCGTCAGCGAAACAGAGTACTACAAAGACATCGAGCATATATACAACCTGCTGCCCCTCGACGCCATAGAAATGGACTTCGGTTACAGCCTTATCCCGCTTGTGGACGAGCACAGCGGCAGCAGCTTTGTCGAGAGGCTCGTGTCGTTCCGCAAGCAGCTTGCGGTAGACATGGGCGTCGTTATGCCGGCTGTCCGCCTGCGCGACAATGGCATGCTCAACCCCAACCAGTACAACATAAAGATAAAAGGCGAAGAAGTCGCAAGCGGTGAGGTGCTCATAGACTACTACCTTGCGCTTGACCCTGGGAACCTTACGGGGGAAATAGACGGCATAGAAACCATTGAGCCAGCCTACGGCATACCGAGCAAGTGGATAACGCCGGATAAAAAAGACATGGCTGAAATATACGGCTACACAGTCATAGACCCGCTGTCCGTCATAGTGACGCATCTTTCCGAAACGGTGCGCAGCCACGCTTACGAGCTGCTTACAAGGCAGGACGTTAATAAGCTTTTGGAAAGCGTCAAAAAGTACGACCCGTCGCTCGCCGGCGACGTCGTGCCGACCATGATAAGCCTTGCCAACTTCCAAAAAGTGCTCTGCTCACTGCTTAAGGAGGGCATACCCATACGCGACATGGAAACCATACTCGAAACCATATCGAACTGCTCGCAGACAACGCGCGACCCCGAGCTGCTCACAGAGTACGTAAGGCAGTCGCTTAAGCGCACCATAACCCGCAAGTGGTCACACGGCGGGCAGATACGCGTCATAACGCTCGACAGCGACGTAGAAAAGATAATCGTAAACTCCATAAGCAAAAACGAACACGGCACATACCTTTCGCTTGACCCGCAGACAACGCAGAAAATCATTACAAAGCTTACCGAGTGCATTTCAAAAGTCAAAAACGTGGTGACGACCCCCATCATACTTACATCGCCTGTCGTGCGCATTTACTTCAGCAAGCTGCTGCAGCAGTTCTACCCCAAAGCCGTAGTCCTGTCGTTCAACGAGCTTGACAGCAGCATACAGATACAGGCGGTTGCCAACGTCACGTTCGAATAAAAGCCTTGCATATAATACGCTGCAATAAAAAGGAGGGGCTTTAAAATTGAACGCTCTCAATACAAAAAGCGGTGAAAGCCCCGACAGTGTTTACAGCTTATGGCGCGATTACAAGTTAAATAAAAATATTGAGGAGCGCAACCGGCTTGTGGAGCACTACGCCGGGCTCGTTAAATGTATAGCGTTCAAAATAGCGGGGCATTACCAGTACTTCAGCTATATGGATGATATCATAAACGAGGGCATCATCGCTCTTTTGGATGCGGTTGAAAAATTTGATTTTTCAAAAAATGTGAAGTTTGAAACCTTCGCTTCCATTAAAATACGCGGCGCAATAATCGACTTCATAAGGAAACAGGACTGTTTCCCGCGCAGGCTTAAAAAGATGGCCAAAACTATAGCTTTGGCATGTGAAAAGCTCGGGCAGAGCCTCGGGCGCGAACCTAACGATAACGAAATAGCAGACTACCTCGGCGTAAGTTTAGAGGAATACGATAAAATGGCATCACAGGCCTGCTCACTGAGCATGCTTTCATTTGAGGAAATAGTTTATGAAAAAGACGTTGATTCCTTTGCCATGGGAGAGTCCCCGCCAAACAGCCGCCCCGAAAAGGTCATAGCGGAAAAGGAACTCCGGCGCGCCGTAGCTGACGGGATAGACAAACTTGATATAAAAGAGAAAACCGTCATATCTCTTTACTACAAAGAGCATTTGAAGATAAAAGAAATCTCGCGTATAATGGACGTAAGCGAATCACGCGTTTCGCAGATACACTCCAAGGCGCTGCAGCAGCTTAAAAAAATACTGCAGGCATATATCAATATGTAAGCAGTACGAAAAACCTTTTAATTAATTTTAATATGTTATATAATAAAAGCAAGGGGTGATGACGTGGTAAGGGGATTTTATACGCTTGCCTCCGGCATGATTACTCAAAACAGGGTGCTTGACGTAATAAGCAACAACATCTCAAACGCCGACACCGTAGGTTTTAAAAAATCCGACATGACTACGAAAGCATTCGGCGACCTGCTCATAGAGCGCGTGAAAAACGGCAGCAGGACGCCTATCGGCCACACAACGCTTATGAATACCGTGGACAAAACTTACACTGATTATTCGCAGGGCGCTTTAAACCAAACGGGGCGCACGCTTGACTTTGCCATAAACGGGTCTGGCTTTTTCGGGGTGCAGACCGACAGCGGCACGGTTTATACGCGCAGCGGCAGCTTCAACGTGGACTCTGACGGCTACCTCGTACTAAAGGGAAAAGGCCGCGTTTTAGGCAGAAACGGCCTTATAAGGCCCGGTACTGACGACATTACGTCGGACGATGCTGGCAATATACTTGCCGACGGTAAAAACGTGGGGCAGATAGCCGTTTACACCTTTGCCGACGAGGACGCGCTTAAAACGACCGGCGAAGGGGTATATACGGGCGGTAACGCAGTGCTTCTAAACAACCCAAAAGTCTTATGGAAATACACCGAAGGCTCCAACGTGGATATGGCGCAGGAAATGACAAACGCCATATCATCGCAAAGGGAGCTGCAGAGCTGCTCCCAGGCTTTGAAAATGTATGACCAAATACTCGACGAGGCCACAACTCAAATAGGGAAAATATAATCGGCGGCTGTGCGGGCCTTACGCCCGCATGGGCAGCACGCCGCAGAAGAGAGGTTTTTTAACGCTATGCTGGCTTCTTTTTATACCGCCGCCACAGGCGCCATAGCGCAGCAGAACGGCATGTCCTTGCACGCAAATAACATTGCCAATGTTTCCACAAGCGGTTACAAGGCAGACGAGGGCGTCTTTTCGGACCTGCTTTATACAAATGTACACTCCGACGGAAACGACAGCCTTAAAACAGGCCATGGCACAAAGCTCGGCGCCACGGACACAGTTTTTCAGCAGGGTTCTTTAAAAGACACCGACCGCAGCCTCGACTACGCCTTGTGCAGTGACAAGACATTTTTCGCCGTGCGCGGTACGGACGGTACGGTAAAGTACACGCGCTGCGGAGCCTTTACAAAGTCCGTTGGCCAGGACGGCAAAACGTACCTCTCGGACGGCAGCGGCGGCTATGTTTTAGACGGCAGCGGTAACGCCATCGCCGTTACAGACGATGAAAAAAAGCTCGGCATAGGCGTTTACACGTTTAAAAACCTTGACGGCCTTGTAAAAACAGGCGACAATTATTTCAGCGCGACAAACGTTTCCGGCGATGCTTACAGAGCTGAAAACGCAGAAATAAAGCAGGCGTGCCTCGAGTCGTCGTCCACGGACATGGCTTCCGAATTAAGCAACGTCATAGTTTCCGAAAGGGCGTTCGGCTTTAACGCGAAAGTGGTACAAATGTCCGACGAGATTATGCAGACCGTAAACAGTTTGAGGTAACGCGGTACATTAGAAACCGCGTCTTATCTTAGGGGAGGAGCGAATACATAATGGACAGAAACAAGGCTGGAACAAACGGCCGGCAGGCACAAAGCAAAGCCAGCATTAACCTGAAAGTAAGTGCTGATAAGATGGCCGCGTTCATCACAGTTACACCTGATGCCGACAATAAGAGTATTTCTTCCGATGAAATTATTGCGTTTTTAAAGGAAAACAGCATCGTTTTCGGACTCTGCAGCGGTTCTATTGAAGATTTCTGCGCAAATAAAAAGTTCAATGTCGAATTGCTGTGTGCACGGGGTATGCCTCCCGTAGACCAGGAAGATGCCCATATGGAATATATGTTCAAAACATCGCACAGCGCGCTGCCGACAGAACGCGAGGACGGTACGGTAGACTTCCGCAACCTCGGCATTGTGCAGAACGTTTCAAAGGGCGATGTTTTATGCCGCATCATAACCGCTCCTGAGGGTAAGGACGGCAAAGATGTTTATGGCACACCGGTGAAATACAAAGAAGGCCGTATCCCCAATTTTCCCACTGGAAGCAATACTGTTATTTCCGATGACAAACTTACACTTTCCGCGGCAATCGACGGTTGTATAGATTATAAAAAAGATATTTTAAATATAAACGACACGTTTACCGTGCGCGGAGATGTGGACAGCGCTTCCGGAAATATTGATTTTCTCGGCACGGTCATCGTGCAGGGAGACGTGCTTGAAGGTTTTTCCGTCAAGGCTGGCAGGGACATAATTGTGCGCGGTATGGTGGAAGGCGCAATGCTTGACGCCGGTGAGAGCATAACTATATCAAACGGCATGAACGGCATGGGTAAAGGACTGCTGAAGGCAAAAGAGAATGTTACGGGAAAATACTTTGAAAACACGCGAATCGAGTGCGGCGGCAACATAAACGCCGACGTAATAATGAATTGTATTGTACACTCCGGAAATGCCATTATCTTAAAGGGCAGGCACGCGCTCCTTGTAGGTGGAAAAAGCGTCGCTGGCAAATGTATCTATGCCAACACCATAGGCAGCAACAGTAATGTAAAAACAGATATATCAATACAGTCGGATGTGCTCAAACAAT
>ENA-UOOE01003215-UOOE01003215.1-fermentation-metagenome-genome-assembly--contig:-NODE-3215-length-10580-cov-30.140523_pt1 | contig 10580 bp, 10 predicted proteins | sample MGYA00245776_ERZ724021 | MGnify/ENA primary metagenome ERZ724021 (study PRJEB28704, sample SAMN03018321) | fermentation metagenome | biome: anthropogenic terrestrial biome; feature: soil...
TCTTGCACACAGCGTTTTGCAATGCCGCTTTGATACTCTGGTGGAAAAGACAAGATGGTTCGGGCTTGTCCAGAAGTCAGTTTCCCTTCTGAAAGGAATTTCTGCACACCTTCCGGTAAATGCATTAAGCGAAGTGCGTTGGCAATAGAAGGGCGTGATTTTCCAACACTGTCCGCTACTTCCTCCTGCGTCATGGAATACTGATCCATCAAAGCCTGATAGCCCTGTGCTTCTTCCAATGGATTCAGGTCCGACCGTTGCAGGTTTTCAATTAATGCCAATTCCATGACCTGCTGATCTGTCAGTTCCCGCACAAGCACCGGCACTTCCTGCAGGCCTGCCATTCTGGCAGCTCGCCAGCGGCGTTCTCCGGCAACGATTTGATAGCCTCCCTCATCGCGCAAAGGACGAACCAACAGAGGCTGCAGAATACCATGCTTGGCAATAGAATCTGCCAGTTCTGCAAGTTCCGCTTCATTAAATTCCCGCCGCGGTTGATTGCGGTTGGGTTCCAGTTCATTAATATTGACCTCCATAGAGGAAGAACCATCATCAGCATCATTCTCTGCAAAAATAACATCCAGTCCTTTTCCCAAGCCCCTCTGTTTTGAGGACATCCACTTCACCTCATCTTTCGTATTTTTCTAAGATTTCAGCCGCCAGCGCATTATAAGCTATCGAACCTTTGCAGTTCCGGTCAAAATACTGAATGGGCTGACCAAAACTCGGTGCTTCACTCAACCGCACCGTGCGGGGTATGACCGTTCCCAACACTTTATTTTTAAAGTATTTTTTGACTTCATCCACGACTTGCTGTGTCAGATTCAGCCGTCCGTCATACATAGTCAGCAGCACGCCTTCAATCTCCAAGGCATGGTTATACTGCCGTTTGACACGGCGGACACTGTTCATGAGCTGACTAAGGCCTTCCAATGCATAAAACTCACACTGAATCGGAATGAGCACCCCATCAGCGGCATTCAATGCATTTGTTGTAATAAATCCGAGTGACGGCGGACAGTCAATTAAAATATAATCGTAATTTTCCTTCACTTGAACGATTGCACGCTTTAACACACTTTCCCGGTGAGGCTTTTCAGCAAGTTCGATTTCGGCACCTGCTAAGTCGAGTGAACTTGGCAGCAAATCCAAATGGTTAAACTCTGTCGTCTGAATTGCTTCATGGATATCTGCATCCCGTATCAGCACATCATAGACAGAGGAACTCAATTTCCGACGGTCAATTCCAACACCGCTGGAGGAGTTCCCCTGCGGATCCGTATCCACCAGCAAAGTCCTTTTTCCGGCTGCACCAAAGGCAGATGATAAATTGACCGCTGTTGTTGTTTTTCCGACGCCGCCTTTTTGATTGGAAACAGCAATGACACGGCACATAAGGCGCTCCCCCTCTTACTTACAGTATGTTTTATTATACCACGAAAATATCTGCAAATAAAGAGGATTCCGTCAGGAATATTGCATATACATGTCCCATGCTGCAGGTTATTCTTGAGCCAATGTTTCACATGAAACAATGAACAAACCGACAATCTGTTTCATGTGAAACAGTAAACATGATACAAAAAGGGGCCTGCAAAGCGCAAGCCCCTTTCTGTAAATAATTGTGGGAAAATGTTAAGAAAATGGGTTTTCTTATAATCAATTCAAAATAGAATGAGTTATGCCGGCTTTTTCCCAGCAGAATCTGATTTGGGAATGCGAACAACCCATTCCACATAGTCGTCTGTTTCTGTCTGAAAAGTTTCAGCTGAAACGCCTGTTTGACGTAACGTGGAAACTGCATGTTGAATGGTATTTTCAAAAATACGCATATCCTTAATAATTGGCATCTGATGCTGTCTGTGTTTTGGCGTGTTTTCTAAAATTTTGTTGATCAGCTGGTCTGTCTGCTGCACATTCAACTGACCTTTTAAAATTAATTCCAGCACTTGTTTTTGCTGCTGGACATCCGGCAGACGGAGCAGCGCACGCGCATGTCTTTCTGTCAAATGGTTCTCGAGAATTAATTCCCGCACACTGCCCGGCAGTTTCAGTAAACGAAGCTTATTGGCAACAGCAGACTGGCTCCTGCCAAGTCGGGCAGCACACTCCTCTTGCGTAATATTCCATTCTTCAATCAGCTTTCGGATTCCTTCAGCTTCTTCAAACATATTCAAATCTTCACGCTGGAGATTTTCTGTCAAAGCAAAAATGGCACTTTCCCGCTCCGTGCAAGATGTAATTAACACAGGAACTTCACGCATACCAAGGCTCTTGCAGGCACGCAGGCGGCGTTCACCTGCCACCAGTTCATAACCATTGGAGTCTCTGCGCACAACGATTGGCTGCAGCAGCCCGTTGGAAGCAATGCTGTCAGCAAGTTCTTTCAGTTCCTGAGTAGGAAACGTTCTGCGCGGCTGTGCCGGGTTTGGCCGGATGCAGTCTATGTCCAGTTTAATAATATGCTGCTGTCCAAGCATTTTTTCACCTCCTGCTTGTCCTCATCATAGCACACAAGGACTGTATGAATTTGTAGAAAACTGATACCATAATTATTTTTCTAAAATTCATTAAAGGAAAGGGAATTGTTTGCTTTCAAAATAGGCTGTAAACAGAAGCGAGATGACAAAGCGATTTTCATAAAAATGAAAATCGCTTATTGATAAGATGCAGCGTCAAAAAGGTCCGTTTTGTCAAATTGCACAAATGGGTGTGTTGGAGCTTTCCACTACTGAATTCTCAGTTGAAAACTTTGTTGAAAACCGTCAACAGCTCTGCTGTGCCTGTATTTTGCTGTGGAAAACTATAGCGGCTGTTTTTTGATATTTTTCCCCGAACGCGGATAAGCAAGCGGGCAAATGCGGTTATGACCAATCTGAAGAAATGTTCGCTGACTGCCGTCTGGCAGCTGATAAATTTTTTTCTGTGAAACTTTTCCACCTAAAATTTGGATTGCCCGCTGTGCAGCAGAAAGCTCCGCTTCACAAGATGGTCCTTTCCATGCACAAAAAGAACCTCCTACCTTTACATAAGGTAAACAGTACTCGCAAAGGACAGAAAGAGGGGCAACAGCTCTGGCAAAGACAAAATCAAATTGCTCCCGAAGCTCTCCTTTTTTGCTTTCTTCTTCCGCACGGGCATGAATCGTTTTAGCGTTTATTTTCAAAGCCGCACAAATTGTATCTAAAACTGTCAGCCGCTTTTGCAAACTGTCTAATAAGACCAAATCCATCTGCGGAACAATCAGTTTAAGCGGAATTCCCGGAAAGCCTGCACCAGTTCCCACATCTAAGCAGGTTTTTCCCGCAAGGTTTAACCACTGCAATGGCCAAAGGCTGTCCAGAAAGTGTTTTTCTACAAATTCTTTTGGTTCTTTGATCGCCGTCAGGTTGATTTTCGTATTCCATTCCAAAAGCAGTTCCATGTAAGTTTGAAATTTTTGTGCCTGTTCTGAGGTAAGCCGTAGCCCGCATTGTTTGCTTTCCTGCATCAGCAATGCTTCAATATTTTCCATCTGCTAATCCTGCTCCTTTGCAAGCCATATGAGCAGCACACTGACATCTGCAGGGCTGACTCCGGAAATGCGGCTTGCCTGCCCAATATTTGCCGGCTGCACTCTATTCAGCTTTTCTTGTGCTTCACTCCGCAGTCCAATAATTTCCGTATAGTCCAACCCTTTTGGCAGCAACTTGCCTTCTAAACGCCGCATTTCCGCAATATCTGCTTTTTGACGTTTGATATATCCTTCATACTTAATTTCAATTTCAACGTTTTCAAAAACAGACGGTGGGTAATCTGGTCTGTTCTGATCCAAAGGAGTTAAAATCTTATAATTGAGCTGTGGACGTTTTAATAAATCCACAAGTCGAACTCCGGTGCTCACAGAAGATGTTTCATGTGAAACAAGCAGTTGATTCAATTCTTCACTGGGCGGAAATACGGTTTTTTTCGCGCGTGTCAGTTCTGCTTTCTTTTGCTCCTCTTTCTTTTGAAACCGGTCCCAGCGATCGTCTCCAATCAGACCAATCTTTCTGCCAATCGGCGTCAGACGCTCGTCTGCATTGTCTTGGCGCAGGACCAAACGATATTCACTTCGGCTCGTCATCATTCTGTAAGGATCCGTAACCCCTTTGGTAACTAAATCATCTACCAGAGTACCAATATAGGAGCTTGCACGGTCAAGAATCATCGGCTCTCTGCCCTGTACTTTCAGTGCGGCATTGATACCGGCAACAATTCCCTGCGCAGCCGCTTCCTCATATCCGGAACTGCCGTTAAACTGTCCTGCTCCGTAAAGACCAGGCTGCTTCCGAAATTCCAAAGTCGCATCCATCTGAAGCGGATCCACACAGTCATACTCAATTGCATAGGCACAGCGCATCATCTGTACATGTTCCAGCCCCTTAATCGTATGATAAAACTGAAGCTGCACCTCTTCCGGCAAACTGGAGCTCATACCCTGCAGATACATTTCCTCCGTATGCAAACCACACGGCTCAATAAAGAGCTGATGCCGCGGTTTGTCCTGAAAACGCATAATTTTATCTTCAATACTGGGGCAGTAGCGGGGACCGATTCCCTTAATATGGCCGCTGTAAAGCGGACTTCGGCCAATATTTTTTAAAATAACTTTCTTCGTACGGTCATTTGTCCACGAAACATGACAGACAGCACGGTTTTTCCCCGGAGTCAGCGTATCATAAGAAAAAGGAATGACCGGCTCGTCGCCTTTCTGCACTTCTAAGTCCGAAAAATCAATGCTGCTGCGCAGGACTCTGGCAGGGGTGCCTGTTTTAAAACGGCGCAGATGCAAACCAAGTTTCTGTAATGGTTTGCTTAAAAAGGCTGCGGGAAACATACCGTCCGGCCCGCTTTCATAACTGACTTCTCCAATATAAACACGTCCGCCAAGGAAAGTCCCCGTTGCCAAAATTACTGCCTTTACGGTATAAACAGCGCCCATGCGGGTGACAAGTTCCCACCGTTCTCCATCTGCTGCATGGCGTAAATCTACAATTTCAGCCTGTTTTAAATACAAATTTTCTTGGAGCTCCAGTTTATTCTTCATAATTTCGCTGTATTTTCTGCGGTCAATCTGACATCTCAGGGAATGTACTGCAGGACCTTTTCCAAGATTCAGCATCCTGCTTTGCAAAAAACAGGCATCTGTGGTACGGCCCATCTCTCCGCCAAGGGCATCAATTTCCCGCACTAAGTGACCCTTTGCCGTGCCGCCAATACTAGGATTACAAGGACAGTTCCCAACAGCATCCAAATTAATTGTAAAAACTAAAGTCGAACATCCAAGACGGGCACTTGCAAGCCCCGCTTCAATCCCTGCATGTCCAGCACCCACAACTGCCACATCATAGGCACCAGCATCATATTCGTGTTCCAAGTTTCGATTCCTCCATCCATAAGCAGAAAAGGCCTGAGCAATTTATTATTTTCCAACGCAAAATGTATCAAATACCTGATCAATGACTGTTTCCGAAACATGTTCACCGGTCAACTCCAAAAGTGCCGAAACGGCATCTTCCACACAGACCGTTACAGCATCTAGTGTAATTCCACTTCTCAAAGCTTTCAGCGCTTCACCAACCGCCACATATGCCCGGTTGGCTGACGCCTGCTGACGCTGGGTAAACAAAACGCCTGCAGCGGGGTCAATCTTTTGCAAATGCAAGACAGACTGCACAGCAGTTTTTAATTTCTGCAAACCTTCACCATGCAAAGCACTAATATATACAATTTGTTTAAAATTAGACTTAATATACGATTTGTCTATTTTATCTGCCAAATCCTTTTTATTGATGACGGCAATGGCAGGCGTATCCCCAATCATTTCTATGAAGTCGTGGTCTTCTTGTGTTAACGGTTCCGAAGAATCAAAGACCGCAAGGATCAGCTGTGCCTGTTTCACACGGCTGCGGCTGCGCAAAACACCAATTTGCTCGACTGGATCGTCTGTATTCCGCAAACCGGCTGTATCTGCCAGCCTAAGCGGAATACCACCAAGCAGGATAGTGTCCTCAACGACATCACGTGTTGTGCCCTCATAAGCGGTGACAATACTCTTTTCGCAGCCAGCCAAAAGATTCATCAAGGTACTTTTGCCAACATTCGGGCGGCCGGCAATCACGGTGTCCACGCCTTCCCGCAGAACACAGCCGGTATCAAATCCATCCAAAAGCTTTTTCAGTTTTCCAGAAACGTCTGTCAGCTGTCTGTCAAGTTCATTAGCATCGACTTCCGGTACATCTTCTTCCGGAAAATCCGCCCATGCCGCTAAATGAGAAGCCACATTCGTTAACTGTTTGGAAATGGATGCAATGCGGTCATGGAGTCTGCCTTCCTGCCCGGCACGAGCTGCACGCACTGCTTCTTTTCCCTGTGCAGAGATCATTTCCATCACTGATTCTGCCTGTGTCAAATCCATTTTGCCATTCAGAAAAGCCCGCCGAGTAAATTCACCTGGTTTGGCTAAAACCGCACCGGAGTTGAGGCATGCATTCAACAGACGGCGCAATACATACAAACCACCGTGGCAGGAAAGTTCCACCACATCTTCTCCGGTATAGCTTTTCGGTGCTCGATAATTTGCGGCTACACACTGATCAAAAGTTCCCTCGGCATCATGCACGGTACCAAACAGAGAAGTATATCCGGGAATATCATTCAGTTTTTTCCCTGATACAGAGGAAAAAACCCGCCCTGCAACGGTGTGTGCATCATCACCGGAAATTCGCACAATTCCAATTCCACCTGGTGCCTGTGGTGTGCTGATGGCTGCGATGGTATGCATAACGGTTCAATCCTTCCTTTCACAAAAAAAGCGGCGAGACAGTCCCGCCGTAGAAATAACATCTGTGTTTCCACATTTTCAGAGTACTCACAAATAACTGATTATTCTTTGTTTTCAATTTGCCGCCCATTCATGTGGTCTTCATGCAGAGGAGCTGCTGCAGAATGCTGCCGGCTATTTGGATAGGTCCTTCCATTCGCATAATTCTGTCTATGATAACTGCGGTCTCCGCTATTGAAACGATTGCGGCGATAGCTGCTGTTTTCCGAATAAGGTCTGCGTCCGCTCTGCCGGCGTGGCTGATAACGTTCCCCACCCTCCGGACCAATAACAACATGGCGGGCTTGATCCTTTCCTTCACTCCAGCTTGTTGCACCCTCGACTTCTTGAACTGCCGTATGAATAATACGGCGTTCATAGGGATTCATTGGTTCCAGTGAATTATTTCGGCCGAATTTTACTGCCTTGGAAGCAAGTTTTTTTCCTAAAGATTCCAGAGTTTCCCGTCTTTTTTCTCTGTAATTTCCAATATCTAAGGTGATTCGATAATAGGTATTCTCTGTATGGTTTGCTACCAAACCGGTCAGATACTGTAAAGCGTCCAGTGTCTCGCCTCGGTGGCCGATAATAAATCCGACATTACTTCCGGTAACAGCCAGTAAGGCACCACTCTCATTTTCCTGTACGTCAACTTTTGCATCAGAAAGACCAAGATTGTTTAAGATATTTGAAAGATAGGCAGCGGCCCTGTCTGCAGGACTGTCCTCTATATAAGCTTTTACTTTTGCCGGACTGCCTCCAAAAATTCCAAGCGTTTTTTTTACCGGCATCTCTATAATTTCAAATTTTGCTTCATCAGACTCCACACCGAGTTCCCTGCATGCTGCCGCACGGGCTGCTTCAACCGTTTCGCCTATACCAACCGCTTCTTTACGCATAACCACATCCTCCTTTTATCATCAACCTAGCCAATTCGTTGTACGATGCCGGAAAACCCAACTCCACGGAAAAGACTATCCTGTTATTTCTTCTTTCCCATATAATTGGTCCTGTTCTGTGTACTGCCGCTTTTTTCCTTAGACTGCTGCAAGCCATTTTTACCAGATTTCTTTTTGTGAGATGAAGCGCTGTTTTGTGACATCTGATTCCAATTTCTAATCTGACTTTCAAGTTCACTCTGCACTTGCGGCGGCAAAGGCTTCACTTGCGCTTCCCGCTGTTCCATCATCAGAATATGGGAACCTTCCGATTGGGCAGTCAGCACCTGCGGCGAATAATATTTCTGCATAAACCAGGTGCGCCATACGCCAAATGCACCATTTGCTGTATAATAAACACTCATAGCCGCCGGTACAATACAGGTGATATATCCAAACCAAACCTGCATGCCAATCATCACAACAATCATGCACCCCTGCTGGGAACCAGGCTGGGCCTGTCCCATTTTTTTCTGACTGATCTGCATATATATGGTCATCCAGAGCTGCAGGGCAATACTCGCCATCGGCAGCAGAAACAGCGGCGTACTGAACAAAGAAGACCAGAAATGTCCGGAAACCGCCGGTGTTGCCAGTAAATCCAAACCTAAAAATCGGAAACTGCTGCTAAACATCACTAACTTCTGCATATCATATGCACTGAAAATATGTGTAATATAGGGCTGAATCAAAGTAAAATCTTTTGCAATATCCAACTCACGGTACTGAGAAGCATAATTTCCGCTCATCGTGCTGGCCAGAGCATCTCCCGGGATTTTCTGAATAATAGCAGATGCCTGCGAGATTGCATTGGGGTCCAAATGCAGCACATTGGTAAGTGGGCTGGAAAGCGCAGCAAAGAATGCCATAAAAGCCAGCATCGGCAGAAACATCATCAGACAGCCAGAACCCATGCCGCCGCCTTCCTGTTCATATAATTTCTGCTGTTCTTCCGCCAGCTTCATTTTGTCCTTGCCGTAGATTTTTTGCAGCTCCTGCATTTTTTTCTGCATTTTCATGCTGCCAGCCATACTTCGCTGCTGTTTAATCATAGACGGAACCATCAAAACATTTAGTAAAATGGTAAGCACAATGACCGCAACGCCATAATTCCGCACAAGAAAATAGATTCCATACAACAGGTAGCCAATAAGCCAGCCTAACCAGTTAAAAATTTGCATAAGATGTTTAACTCTCCTCTATCAGGATTTCCGCTTCATAACTTTTTTTACCTTGATTTTCTTTTCCGGAACAGGGTCATAACCACCTGGACTAAAGGGATTACATCTCAAAATTCTCCATATAGCCAGCAGACTGCCTTTCAGCATTCCAAAGCGTTCAATTGCCTCAATAGCATAGTTGGAACACGTTGGAATATATCGGCAGCACGGTCCATGCAGCGGTGAAAGGTATTTCTGATAAAACCGAATTAGATGAAGCAACAGCTTTTTCATTTTAAAATTCCAGCTTTGTGCAGCTGCTGTTCCATAGCATGCTGCACTGACGTACTTTTCACATAAGGGGTCTTTGCTCTGGCAACAAAAATAAAGTCATATCCGGGTTTGATTCTCGGCAACAGTTCTCTAAAGGCCGCTCGAATCACTCGGCGAGAGCGGTTACGCTTCACGGCATTGCCGATCCGCTTGCTGGTTGTAATGCCCATGCGCACCCGTCCAAAGCGGTTTTTCAGAGCATAGCAAACAATTACCGGACTTACTAAATTTTTTCCTCGGCTGTAAATGTGCCGAAAGTCCCTGTTTTCCTTGATAGGTACATAATCCATGCATTCAGCTCCATTACATACAAAGAAAGGCCACGCTCGGGTGGCCCTTACGTTGCCTTCATCAGTAGGTTAGGCGCGCCCGGCCCTTCGCGCGGCGGCGAGCAAGCACCTTGCGGCCATTTCTGGTAGACATTCTCTTCCGAAAACCATGCTCCTTCTTACGATGGAGCTTTTTCGGCTGATACGTTCTCTTCATAGAAAAAACCTCCTTTCGGAATAAACCTCTGCAAGATAGCATTATACCGTACTGCTTCGGAATCTGTCAAGAATAAATATAGCACAAACCTCACAGAAAAGAAAGTAAAAGCCTGAAATTTAAAAAATTTCAGGTGATTTGACACAAAATTACGCCCAGTCTGTTTTTCCCGTTTTCAAAACTCGTCTCATTGCAAAACTTATGTGGTTATGATAGAATGAAATGTAATTTTGGAATCATTTTTAAGGATTAAATGTTTAAAGAAATGCGATTATCACGGAGGAGAGCTGAACATATGGATTCCTTCACCGAAGCATGGAGACTAATCTGTGATTACTGTAAAACGAAAATTACAGAAGTCGCCTACAATACCTGGATTTCCCGAATAGAACCAGTAAATCTAGATTTTTCCAGCGGCACTGCTGTGCTGAAAGTTCCCAATGATTTTCATCGAAAAACAATTACGCATTATTACTTAAATACGCTGCAGGAAGCCTTTCTGCAGGTATTCGGCACGTCTGACATTAAAATCGACTTACGCACAGACGATGAACTGGTGTCCTCCAAACCTGTGGAGGACAAGCCCACCAATGAAGATTATGAATATACTTTTGATACATTCATTGTCGGACCAAGTAATAAGTTTGCCCATGCTGCCAGTTTAGCCGTTGCAACAAAACCAGCTGAACTTTATAATCCTCTTTTTATTTATGGAAACTCCGGCCTCGGTAAGACCCACCTGCTGTATGCAATTTGCCATGAAATCAAAAAGAACTGTCCAAGCATGGATATTGTTTACATCAAAGGCGATGAGTTTAC